>ERZ780157.4243-NODE-4243-length-11065-cov-2.824342_pt1 | contig 11065 bp, 8 predicted proteins | sample MGYA00511169_ERZ780157 | MGnify/ENA primary metagenome ERZ780157 (study PRJEB29588, sample SAMEA1965149) | human gut metagenome | biome: human gut; feature: human-associated habitat; material: faeces | place: Denmark | collected 2008/2010 ... | reverse complement strand
GGCGCTTACGGTATCGCTTGCGGCGTGTGCGGGCAGCAATACCGAAAGCGCCGTAACGGAAAGCTCCGCATCCAGTGCGGTAAGCAGCACGGTATCGGAAAAGAACGATGAGAGCAGCGCATCGGCGGAAAGCAGCAAACCGTCAGCAAGCTCAAGCACCGCGAGTGCAAAGCCTACGGCGACGCCGGATGCAAAAACGGAAAGCAGTAGTAAGACCGAGAGCTCGAAAGAAAGCAGCTCATCCGTCTCATCTAAAACAGAGAGCAGCACGACGAGCAATCCGTCATCCTCGAGCTCTTCCAGCAGTACGGCATCAAAGCCGAGTGCAACTGCGAAGCCTTCTGCAACGACGAAGCCCAGCTCCGGAAACACCACGAGTAAACCATCTTCCGGCAGCAACGCGACTGCAAAGCCTTCTGCTACAGCAACCGTAAAACCGACAACTGCACCGACGGCAAAACCCACAGCGACGCCGACTGCCAAGCCTACCTCTAAGCCGTCTGCAACCGCGACGCCAAAGCCTACGGCAACGGCTAAACCGACGGCTGCACCTACCGCGAAACCCACAACAGCTCCGACGGCCAAGCCTACGGCAGTTCCTACATCCAAGCCGACTGCTGCGCCGACGGCAACTCCGAAGCCCAAAGAAAAAGTTTGGGTTGTAGATGTTCCGGCAAAAGAAGAGGTTGGTCATTGGGAAGAAGATGGGTATTGGTGGAGTGATGTAGTGTATAGATGTAATGAGTGTAAAGAGACTTTTCCGACAACAGATGCCTTCTATGAACATGTAATCCCTCTTGTCGAAGCAGGAAAGCATTCAATGGGAAGTTATACAGAAGTTCCGGGAGAATCTTATTGGGTAAAAACAGGTCAGCATTGGGTTGTTGATGAGCCTGCGCAAGAAGAACAAGGTCACTGGGAATACAAATAAAAATTGAATATTGCAGCATGAAGCATCCGTTTTATCGGGTGCTTTTTTACTGCAAAAATTCAAGCCGTACTTTTTGAGTGCGGCTTTTTTCATATAAAAATCTAACGAAAGGAATGGCAAAAAATGAAGAAAGCAAAACGGATTTTGGCCGGAGCGCTTGCGGCGTTGATCCTTACGATGTCACTGCCGTTAAGTGCTCTGGCGGATGAAGCCGACGTGCCTGTGGAAAGTCCGAGCTTTGAAGTCTCTTTTGATGTAGATACCGGGCAGGAAGAAATTTCAGAAGATCCTCCGGCGGATATTGAAGCGACACCGGAGCCTACCCCGGAATCTACCACAGAGCCAACGCAGGAGCCAACACCTACGCCGGAAAGCACCGCTACACCGACCCCGACGGCAGAACCTACCGCAGCGCCCACGGCTGCACCCGAAGTTACCGCAACGCCGACAAGCACACCGGAGCCGAGTGTCGCCGCATCTCCTACGCCCAGTGCTGCGCCGAGTGCGTCACCTGCTGCAAAGCCGACGCCTACGCCGTCACCGCAGCCGGTTACAAACCCAATAAAGCTTGAGCACGAGGTCTTAACGGACTATGAGACCGGCGGACTTTATCTGTTCCCAGTTCCCGACGGCGACGAAATTACGCAGGAATACAGTGAGCAACACAAAGCTTGGGATATAGCTGCTGTTACTGGTTCTGCTGTGGTGGCAGCCGAAGAAGGCACTGTAACTTATGTGCAGATTTGGGACGGATCGTATGACACCACCGGCATGATGAGCTACGGGCACATGATTCGGATTGAACATCCAGATGGAAATACCACACTGTATGCACATCTATCTGAAATTAACGTGCAGCAAGGCGAAAAAGTCGTGCGTGGGCAGCGCATCGGGCGCGTCGGCAGCACTGGCAATTCTACTGGCCCACATTTGCACTTTGAGGTCATGAGTGAGACTGGTAAAAAGGAAAACCCTGAACCGGTATTAGAATACGGAGTATCCACGCTACTGGATGATTACACATGGAGTTGGGTCAATCAGTATCTTAATCGACCTAATGGGACGAAAACAATATCTGATTACGGAGTAACAAGAGACAAAGTTGTAGCTGAACTTACTTCGCATCAAAGTGATAACTACTATTTGGGTACTACATATGTAGGCGGGGATAGCCAGTCTCCTAAAGGAGATACAAGCTACAATGGCAGCGTGGGTATGAACTGTGCTGGCTTTGTCAGCTATGTGCTTTGTAAATTGGGGTTAAATGCGGGTACGTCTGACTTGAATAATCATACTGCGTTGCCTGCGAACTCGGTTCAGGGGCTTATGACTAAGGCGGTCGGTGGTCGTTCTGCAGATTGGTACAGCTCGTATAAAAGCCGAAACCTTTTGGCAGGTGCATCAAACTATTGCTTCTGGATTGCAAACGGTGATCTTAAGTCATATGCATTCCAGTCAAAGAGCGATATGCTTTCGTCTGGTGTGCTTGAAAAAGGTGACATTATTTTAATGTTGCCGACAACAGCATCGGCCAGTGACCGAGATACGCATATTGGCTTTTTCTGGGGAAACTCCTCCAGCGAAGATAATATGTGGCATAGTTTTGGTTCCAATAACCATATTTCGACCATAACACCTAAGACCAGCCCTTCTTATTACGTGGTTATTAAGTACGCACCGTCTGAATATACACTGACGCTCAATAAGACAAGCTCTAATCCCTCGTTGACAAACAATAACAGCAATTACAGCTTGTCTGGTGCAGTGTACGAAGTTTACGGTAACAAAACCACTTATACAACCTCAACAGTCACGTATTACACCGTAAATGCAAGTGGTGGCCTTAATTTGCGTAGCTCTGCCAATACAAGCAGTTCTGTGTTGATAACCATGACCAATGGAGCAAGCGTAAAGTATCTTAGCACATCAGGATCGTGGTATAGGGTTGAATATACCCATTCAAACGGTACGACCTATACAGGATATGCTTCATCGACATATCTTACGAATAAAACTACGCAAACTATTTATACTCCAACAGTAACATCGAATGCATTACTTGGTACGCTTACAACTAACTCGTCAGGATCGGCGAGTCTTGTTGTGCCTGCGGGAACAGTGAGCGTAAAGGAGAAGACCGCACCGAAAGGATTCTCCGTTGATAATGAAACTCATACAGTAACGATGGACGGTAATAAGACACTCAATGTCTCCGATACACCGATTATCTATGAGTACAATATTAACCTCACGAAGACGAGTGCCAATGTCTCTATCACAAACGGCGACAGTGGATACAGCCTCGCCGGAGCCGTGTATAAAATCTATAACAGTTCAGGTACGGAAGTTGCATCCATCACCACCGATTCATCGGGCAAGGGCAGCTCGAGCGCGAAGCTCAAAAACGGCACATATACCGCCGTGGAATCCAAAGCGCCTCCGGGGTATGCCTTGGACACGACAAGGCATACCGTTAGGATCAACAATGCTGACGCAACTCTGAATGTCAGCGATGTGCCTTTGATTAAGACGGTGACACTAACCAAAATGAGCGCTAACACGTCGATCACGGCAGGCAACAGCAATTATAGTCTCGCCGGAGCTGTGTACGATGTGTATGAAGGTAATTCTGCTACGGGTACGCCGGTTGCATCATTCACAACTAACACATCGGGCGTTGCGACGTTAAGTCGCAAATTATATCCAAATCGAACATATACAATTTTGGAACGAACTCCGCCTCCCGGATATGTAAAAGATACGACGCCACATCTATTCTATCTTACTTACAACTCGGCAACAATGGATGTTGTGGATGACCCACAATATGTCAAGATCATGGTAAAAAAGAAAGATTCTGGAACTAAAACAAATGTAGCTGCTGGTAACGCATCACTTGCGGGTGCTGTGTACGCAATTACGTATAAAGAAAACGGTGTAGATAAAACCGTTCAAAAAACGACCAATAGTTCAGGAATTCTCTATTTTACCAACGTGCCTTTGGGCGAGATAAAAATTCAGGAAATCTCAGCTCCGGTCGGCTACAAGCTTGATTCAACGGTGCATACGTACAATGTTACGTCGGACAAAGTAACTTCTGCCGTTTACGAAATGGAACCCGAAGATTTTACCGAAGACGTATTCAAAGGCAAAATTTCGCTCACAAAGCAGATTGAAATGCTTGGCGCGGATGCACAGCTTGAGCAAGGCACTGAATATCAGGTGTATCTCAAATCTGCCGGTAGCTATGCCAACGCAAAAGACACAGAACGAGATTATCTTGTGACCGGGGCGGACGGCAAGGCGACCACCAAAGACCTGCCCTACGGCACGTATACGCTGCATCAGGTTAAGGGTGTGCCGGGGCGCGAATTTAAAGACTTGGATGTTGACGTCCACGAAAACGGTAAAACGTATGAGGTGACGCTCACAAACGAGCTCAAGTATGCGCCGCTCAAAATCGTGAAGACCTCCGAAGACGGCAATGTTGCCGGTTTTACATTCAAGGTCACACGGCTTGCGGATGGGTATAGTAAAACATATACCACCAATGCGGCCGGTGAGATCATTACAGATCAGATGCCTGTATACGTCGATGCAGATGCAACGCAGCTGTATGAGTACAAGGTCGAAGAAATCAACGTGCCGGATAAATATCGCACGCCGGATGCACAGACGATAACACTTACCTATGGACAGACGGCAGAGGTTCGCTTTTACAACCAAATTGCACGCGGCACGCTTGAAATCCTTAAAGTAGACCACGACGGTGTGACGCCGCTTGAAGGCGCGAAGTTTGAGATTACAGACGATAACGGTAATGTAATTGCAACCAAAACTTCCGGGCCGGACGGAAAAATCAAGGTAGACTCGATCCTTTACGGACAATACCACTGGTCAGAGGTGGAAGCGCCGAAGGGTTATGAACTTGATGATACCGTGCATGACTTTGCAATCGAGCACGATGAGCAGATCGTAGAAGTTACGCAGGAAAATACCCCGAGCGTGGGCTCTATTACAGCTAAAAAGGTTGATGCCGATGGCAATGCTATGCCGGGCGTAGAGTTTACGCTTGAGTACAGCACCGACGACGGCGCGACATGGACCCCGGTAGAAGCCAGAGCAGAAGACAGCAAGCCTTCTATCGGCGGTTGCACAAGTGCAGTCGTTGACGGCGCACTTGTGACCGATGAAAACGGCGTCACTACCTTTAATGGGCTTCAGGTCGATAACCAGACCGTGACGATTCTTTATCGCTTAACCGAAACCGGCACGAAGTCCGGCAACACATTGCTCGCAGCGCCTTTGTTTATCGGCAGCTTGCCGCAGGTGCTCGATGACGGTACAGAAACCGTTGATGTGGTTGTTACAGCGGTCAACAATCAAAGTTTTACATTGCCGTCTTCAGGCGGTAACGGCATGATGGGCGTGCCGGTAGGCATTGCTCTTGTACTGATTTCCGCGTCCTGCATTTTAATGCTGACGCGTAAAAAGAGGTTTTAAGGGGATTCTACAACCCTTGGAATAATAAACGAAGAAAGGAAATGAGTAGAAATGGCAAAATCCAAGTTAATCTCTCGCATTGGTGCTTTGGCTTTAGCAGCAGCTCTGGCCTGCACCTCTTTGATCTCGGCCTCAGCGGCTACTATCGATAAAGCTACCATCGATATGGACGCAAAGGCACAGCTGTCCATTTATAAGTATGACTTTACCAACGCCAAAAAAGATGGCGTGTGGAATGAGGACAGCTACGTTTCTACCGGCCAGTATGACGCAAAAGTAAATGAAGTGCTTGGTGGCACAACGCGTACCGGTGCGAACAGCGCATCTTCTGCACTTGGTAATGGACAGGCAAGCAACGGCTATGCAATTAAAGGTGTCGAGTATACTTACCTCAAAATTGCGGACATCACGCAGTTCACGGAGTCCGAAAAAGACGGCGGTCGTACCGACAGCCACATTGAGGTGCTGTATGCAATCGATAAAGTCAAAGGCGCAGATATGCTCGCTGCTATCGGCCTTGCAGACGGCAAAAACAGCTATGAAAACGCAAATGCACTTGATGCAAACAACTGGTATTACCAGTCCGACGTACTTAGTGCAGCACTTAAAGCTGCTCTTGAAGCCAATTCCACGACTGTTAAGAATTCGCTCGAAGCCTACGTAAAAAACAACGGCGGTACGGCAATGCCCGAAACGAACGAGGACGGCTACAGCAACGTAACCGGCCTCCCCGTAGGTCTCTATCTGCTGGTTGAAACCCGCACACCGGAAATGGTGACAGGTACAACAAATCCGTGCTTTGTCAGTCTCCCGATGACCACTGTTGACGGTGGTATGGCAGACGGTTCCGGCAACCAGATTACGACCGGCGGTCAAGATTGGAACTACAATGTTGTCCTCTACCCCAAAAACGAAACGGGTATTGTCACACTGGAAAAAACCGTGCGTGAAGCTGTAAAAGACACCGGTAAAAACAACGCGACCGATGTTATCACCGACGGCTTTACACACAACGCAACGGCATCCGCAGGCGACACCATAGAATATCAGATCATCTCCACACTGCCGACGATCACGTCTGCGGCCACCAATATCAGCGCGTATACGTTCCAAGATGTTCTGGCCCGCGGCCTCTCTTATGTAGGCGGCACGAACAGCGTTACACTCGAATTCTTTACCGATGCAAATTGCACCAACAAAGTTACCACGTGGAAGCAGTCCGACGGCAAATTCAAAGTTACGCGCGAAGAAAACAACGACGGTACGCATACGATGACGATCTCCATGACCGATGATGGCCTTGCCGAGATCAACACAGCCAATACGGCTTACGATAACGATAACGGCAAGCTCTATGCAGGTTACAGCAATTACACACTTCGTATCCGTTACGACGCAAAACTCAATTCTGATGAGTCTCTGGTTTACGGTGACAACGGAAACAAAAACGAAGTCGTCCTCACATGGAAGCGTACCAATGGCACCTACTACGACACCCTTATCGACGACGCGCATATTTACACGTATGCGACGAACATCACGAAAACCTTTAGCGACGGTAAAGAAGAACAGACGATGTTCGATAACGTCCTCTTTAAAGCGCAGAATGCGTCCGATGGCTACTATGTAATTGCACAGCTTAATGAGGACGAGGGCATCTGGTATGTTACCGGACACACGGACAAAGAAGCCTCTGCAACAGCAATGCACCCCGTCGAATGGAATGGCAAAAAGGGCCAGATCATCCTTAAAGGCGTTGAGGACGACCAGTACATCTGGACAGAGCTCGAGACTGCAAACGGCTACACGCTGCTCAAAAATAACATCGACGTAACGATCAAGTCCGTGGATGATGCAAACCGCCCGTGCGACATTTACGGCAAAGATACACTCGGTGTTATCCAGAACGACCCGCGCTACAACTTCCCGAACAATGAAGATTATAAGCTCGCCAACATCCCGCAGAAGCAGTTGGCTCATAACTATCAGACTGCATCTGCAACGGTTGACGGTAACGACGTCACGATGCTCGACGATGAGATGGATACTGATTCTACCAACGCAATTGCGCCATTGACAGTTGTGAACACAAGAGTTTTCATTACTCCGATGACCGGTGATAGAGGTACGCAGGCGCTTGCTATCGGCGGCGTTCTCGTCTTCTGCCTCGGCACTTCCGCGTTTATCTTCTTCCTTGTGTTCAAGAAAAGAAAAGAGCAGGAAGATAAGTAAGAATACACCCAAATTTTGAATTAGGTTTACCTCGCAGGGAGGGCTCAGTGGCAGCCCTGAGCCCCACCCAAAGCCTGCAAATTGTGTGTAGGCTTTGGGTGAAAAGGAAAAGAGGACGGTTTCCCATCCTCTAATCAATCATCATAGTGTCCTCTACAAGCAAAGATTATAACTCTCTCATCTTCGACAGCGTAAACAAGTCGATGTTCTTCATCAATTCGCCTACTCCAAAAACCTGTGAGATTTTCTTTTAAAGGCTCAGGTTTTCCAATGCCTTCAAATGGATTGCGACTTATATCTTTCAAGAGTTTATTTATCTTTTTAAGATTTTTCTTGTCCTGCGATTGCCAGTAAAGATAATCTTCCCAAGCATCTAAATCCCATTGTATTACTTTAATTGGCATAATCAATCCTCTATCAACTCGTGTTCTGCAAATTTAAGTGTTCCAGCTTTATACGCTGCCATCTTTTCTTCCAAGTAGCGCATATTGCTTTCCGAGTAAAAAGGATCAACGGAAAGTTCAAACGGGATACGTTTCTCTCGGCTGACTTTCTTGGCAAACACAGTAAATGCTGCCGATAAAGATAGTCCCATATCTTTACAAGCTTGTTCCATACCTCGCTTTGTTTCAGCATCAAGTTTGAAATTTACATTAACCATATCAGACATTATTCATGCCTCCTTTCAACTATATTATATGCAAACATAAAGCAAAAATCAAGTAAAGATAAAGAATATCTCTTTAAATTTTCTTTAAGAAGGTGAAAACATGCCCCAAAAGCGAACGTACAAAGGTGCGCAGGTCATAGCCATCATCATCGCGATTTTACTGCTGTGCGTCGCGGGATTTTGCGCGTATCTGCTCATCCATAACCAACAGCAAAAAGCTGAGCAAAAGGAGATGTTTGCAACCATAGCCGAAAAAGTAGACGCAGCGGAAAACGAATTGGGAGACTTAGAGCAAATTAGCACGGTGGAAGATAAACGGGTGGCGCAGCTGCTTGAAGTTTATGGGGAACTGCACAACTACAATTCCGATTTTGTAGGCTGGATACGCGTGCCGGGCACAGAGATCAATTACCCGGTGATGCAGTCGCCGGATAGCCCTAATTATTATTTGCGTCGAAATTTTGAGAAAGCGTACAGCAACCTCGGCACGCCGTATTTACAGGAAAACTGCGATATACGCACGTGCGATAACTTGATAATTTACGGCCACCACATGCTTGATGGCGGGATGTTCAGCGATCTTGAGCTCTATAAAAAGAGAAAATTCTTTCAGCAGCACAAATACGTGCGTTTTGACACATTAGACGAGCTGGGACTATATGAGGTCATGGCGGTTGTCATCACAACGGCCTATCAAGCAGACAGTTTTCAATACTACAACTACATCGAGAACAACGAATTAACCTTTAATACATACGTACAGGAATGTAAGCAGCGTGCTCTATATGATACGGGCATTGATGCCGAATATGGAGATAAATTAGTTACTCTATCGACATGCGAATACAGCAACGATAACGGCAGGCTGATCGTCGTCGCAAAAAAGATTGGAGGGATCAAAAAATGAGCAAACGCAAAAACACCATCATCATTATCTGTTTTATAATTGTGATCCTGCTCGGTGCGGGTGCAGCTGCTTACCCGTTAATTGCATCGATTAACAACGAGCGCACGCAATCGCTCGTACAGACGGAATACGAAGAAAAGCTTCAGCAGCTCGACACTTCGGAAATTGATGAAGCCCTTAAAAAGGCACATGAATATAACAAAACGATTTCTACCGTACAGATCGAAGACATCGATAAGATAAAGGAAAATCTTCCTGATTACGAAGATCTTCTGAACCTTGCCAATAACGGCATCATGGGCTACATAGAGATACCGACCATTAACATAGACCTGCCTATATATCACGGCACGACCGGTGCAGCAATGGAAAAAGGTGCGGGTCACATGGAAGGCACGTCGCTGCCGGTAGGCGGTATCGGCACACACGCCGTGATCTCCGCACACTCCGGCATGGCGGGAGCAAAGCTTTTTACCGACCTCGATAAGCTTAAGCTTGGAGATGTATTTTTCGTGACCGTCTGCAACGAAAAGCTTGCCTATGAAGTGGACAACATCGCAGTGGTGGAGCCCACAGACATAGACCTCATTCGTATTGATACACAGCAAGATTATGTCACATTGCTCACCTGCACACCATATGGCGTGAATACGCACAGATTGCTTGTGCGCGGCCACCGGGTGGATATGGCCGAAGAAGCCATAGCGGAGGTTGAAGAAAAGGTAGTGCCGGAGGGCAGCACGTGGATAGAGAAATATGCGGAAGGGCTTGTGATCGGCTTCATAGCTTCCTTTGCGGCGATGCTGTTGCTGCTGATAGTTCTTCTGATCCGCCGCAGACAAAAAAAGAAAACCGGTAACATTGCCGGTTCTGAAAGGAAATGATAGAATGCCAAACGCTTATATAGAGCTGATTGATAGCCTGATTTTACAGCGGCAAGCACTTAAAATATCGCAGCGCGAATTAGCTTCTGCCGCCGGAGTTTCGTGGACGGAGGTTGCGCTCATGGAGCAGAAAAAGCACATGGTGCAGCTCCGGGCACTGCTGCGGATAGCAGCCGCGCTAAACTGCAAACTGGTGGCCGTGAGTGTCGAATAAAAATCTTGCCATATAAAGCCAAATCTGGTAGAATGAAAACGAACCGCAAATGCGGTTCGGGTGCTGCCATAACGGTGGACGGTTTAGCCCTCAGATGCAGATTTTCTGCACCGTACGAGGGAACATTTCTTGGATATGAAAATATCCCTCAATCCAGTACGGAGAGAGGGATGACGCTTATGAAGCTCGAGCTGAACTTTAGTGATCTGTGTCAGTTGGCACTCGTCATTATCGCACTCATCGAACTATTTCGTAAACGCGAACATAAAAAGAAGTGAGCCGCCCTCGCCTAAGGATTCGGCTCAACTTCTTTGAGTAATACTGAGGGCTAACCGTTCATCGGCAGCACTCTTTCTATTTCTAATTATAGACGCTTTTGAAGTTTTGTCAAGCGCGAAAAGCGGCAATGTTGCCGGTTTTGCACTTGATTTATTTTTTCTCATTTATTATAATCAAACTAAACAGGGAGTGAAGACTATGAAAAGAAAAATCACAGCTATTTTAATGGCGGCAGCGCTTACGTTATCGCTTGCAGCGTGTGCAGGCAGCAACACGGCCGAAAACACTGCTGCGGAAAGCTCTGCATCCAGCGCAGTGAGCAGCACGATTTCTGAAAACGCTAAAGAGAACAGCACGTCAGGAGCAAGCAGCAAGCCGAGTTCTGCCACAAGCTCCACGGCCGCAAGCAGCGCCAAGCCGAGTGCATCGGCGAAGCCTACGGCTA
>ERZ780157.4232-NODE-4232-length-11087-cov-3.486041_pt1 | contig 11087 bp, 8 predicted proteins | sample MGYA00511169_ERZ780157 | MGnify/ENA primary metagenome ERZ780157 (study PRJEB29588, sample SAMEA1965149) | human gut metagenome | biome: human gut; feature: human-associated habitat; material: faeces | place: Denmark | collected 2008/2010 ... | reverse complement strand
CCGCCATACGGGAAATTTTTGCGGCAGCTTCGGAGACGGAGCTGCCCGCCCTTTATCTGGAATATGAAGAGGATTCCCGTGCCGGCGTACAAAATCTGATTCAAAAATACCAGAAACAGGAAGAGGCCTTAAAAAAAGAGCGCGAGCGCACGGAACAGATGAAGATCTACGAGCACAAATATGAGGATCTTGGCTGGATCTGCGGCATCGACGAGGTCGGAAGAGGCCCTCTGGCGGGCCCTGTGGTCGCAGGTTCGCTCATTCTGCCGCGTGACAGTAAAATCCTGTATCTGAACGATTCCAAGCAGCTGACGGCCAAAAAACGCGACGAGCTGTACGATGTGATCATGCGCGAGGCAGTGGCCGTCGGCATCGGCTATGCCTCCCCGGCGCGGATCGACGAGATCAATATTTTACAGGCAACGTACGAGGCGATGCGGGAGGCGATCAGCAAGCTTTCCGTGAAGCCGGATGTACTCTTAAACGATGCGGTGAAAATCCCGCAGGTGGACATCCGCCAGGTGCCGATCATCAAGGGAGATGCCAAGAGTGTTTCGATTGCGGCGGCAAGTATTGTTGCGAAGGTGACAAGGGACCGCCTGATGGAAGAGTACGACAAGGTGCTTCCGGGCTACGGTTTTGCATCGAACAAGGGCTACGGTTCGGCAGAGCATATCGCTGCTTTAAAAGAAATCGGCCCGTCACCGATCCACCGGCAGTCGTTTATCGGCCATTTCGTGTAAAGGCACCGCATCAAAAAAAGGAGAGGGTATCGCATTTGAACCAGCGGGAAGTAGGAGCGAGACAGGAGAGCCGTGCGGCAGAATATCTGGAAAGCCTGGGATATCACATCCTGGTGCGGAATTTCCGGTGCCGCTTCGGTGAGATCGACCTGATCGCAAAACAGGACGACACATACATTTTTATCGAAGTAAAATACCGCACCGGCCGGACAGCCGGAGACCCGACAAGCGCCGTGGATGGAAAGAAACAGAAGAAAATTTCAAAAACAGCAGATTACTACCGCATGCTCCACCAGATCCCGATGGATGTGCCCTGCCGCTTCGATGTCGTGGCAGAGACACCGGAGGAGATCCGCGTCTATGCGAACGCGTTTTATTATCAGGGGAGCGGCTGGTAGGAAGGGAGTTTTTATGATACCAATTCAATGGAAACAAAACGATAAAAAAACGATGCATGTCAACGAGGCGGAAAACGGCGTGGTCTATCTGACCTGGCCGGCGATTGAGAAAATTGAGGGCATCCGCCATGCATTTTCCACACGGATCGGCGGGGTGAGTAAGGAACATCTTTCCAGCATGAATCTCAGCTTTTCGCGCGGCGACGATCCGGCGAATGTGCGGGAGAATTACAGAAGATTCTGTGAGGCGGCGGGGTTTGAAGTGGAAAACATTGTTACCTCCGATCAGACACACACGACGAAGGTCCGTTATGTGACGAAAGCAGACTGCGGCAGCGGCGTGACAAGAGACCGCGATTTTCATGATATTGACGGTATGATCACTGACGAGCCGGGCGTCGTACTTGCGACATTCTATGCGGACTGCGTGCCGCTCTACTTTGTCGACCCGGTGCACCGTGCAATTGGACTTTCACATTCCGGCTGGCGTGGAACGGTCCACAAGATGGGACAGGCAACGCTCGATGCGATGCACGAACGGTTTGGAACAGAAGCAAAAGATGTGATCGCAGCCGTCGGCCCGTCGATCTGCCAGGACTGCTACGAGGTGAGCGGTGACGTGATCGAAGGGTTCCGGGCAGCATTCCCGGAAACACTGCATGAGAAACTGTTCTACGGAAAACCAGATGGAAAATACCAGTTAAATCTCTGGGAGGCGAATCATCAGATCCTTCTTGCGGCAGGAGTGCCGGAGAAGCAGATTCATCTGCCGAACCTCTGCACCTGCTGCAACCCGGATTTCCTGTATTCCCACCGTGCATCGAAGGGAAAAAGAGGAAACCTCGCGGCATTCCTTTCCCTGGTCTGAAAACAGGATCGAAAACAGAATAGAAAGCATCAAAAAACGGACCTGAAAAAAACAGATCCGTTTTTTTGCTGTATGCATCCGGCGGACACAAAATCGACTATCTGTGTTTTGCCAGCAGCTTATTGATTTTCTCTGTCGTAGACTGTACTTTTGCAACGGATACGTCGTGGTTAAGCGTATCGATGATGCTTGCCATATATTTGCTCATCTCTGCCGGCTCATACCAAGGACGGGAAACGAGTTCCGGTGTACGGTAGGTCAGGTCGGTGGTGATGACTTTGCTGATATAGCCTTTCTCATAGTAAGCATCGAATTTCTCCAGACCATCTGTGAAGAGGCCGAAGGTGGTGCAGACAAAGACGTGGTCAGCGCCGCGCTCTTTGACCTGTTTTGCAACGTCGAGCATACTCTCACCGGAGGAGATCATATCGTCGATGATGACAACATCTTTTCCTGCTACGGAATCGCCGAGGAACTCATGTGCCACGATCGGGTTCTTTCCGTTTACGATGGTGGAGTAATCTCTTCTCTTATAGAACATACCCATATCGACGCCGAGCACGTTGGAGAAGTATACGGCACGCGCCATCGCTCCCTCGTCCGGGCTGATGATCATCAGATGATCGTTGTCGATCGTCAGATCCGGAACGGAACGAAGAAGGGCTTTTAAAAACTGGTAGGTTGGCATGAAGTTGTCAAAGCCGCCGAGCGGAATTGCGTTCATGACACGAGGATCGTGTGCGTCGAAGGTGATGAAGTTGGAAACACCCATGTTCATCAGCTCCTGCAGAGCAAGTGCGCAGTCGAGAGACTCACGTTTGGTGCGCTTATGCTGTCTTCCTTCATAAATGAAAGGCATGATTACGTTGATCCGGTGTGCTTTTCCCGTTGCAGCAGCGATGATACGTTTCAGATCCTGATAATGGTCATCCGGTGACATGTGGTTCTCGTAGCCGCAGACCTTGTAAGTGATGCTGTAGTTGCAGACATCAACCAGGATGTAAAGATCGGCACCGCGGACGGATTCGTTGATCTTTCCTTTTGCTTCGCCGGAACCGAAACGCGGGCACTCGCAGTCAATCAGAAAAGAATCCTCGGAATATCCGGAAAAGGAAACCCCGTTGCGGCGCTCGGCGAGCTCTTTACGGAACTGAACCAGATACGAATCAACTTTTTTTGCCATTTCCATACTGCCCGGCAGAGCTGCGAGCTTTAACGGAGCAACCGGAATGGAATTTTCAAGTAAATCTAAATTAGCCATACAAACCTCCAGTAATCGACATTTTTTACAAACCATTTACTTCCTATTTATATCATCTTGGGAAAGGGCGCGTCAAGCAAAAAACGAAAGAATCCTTGCTTTTTGTGCAGGTTGTTGTTATTATAATGGATGAATGTCCGGAAGGTATGCAAAAAAAGCACGCTTTTTACTGGGCAAAGAGAAGTTATAAAGAAGTAAATGGAAAGGCCAAAACGTAAGATCTGTGAAAAACAAGACGAAACATATTATCAAGACAATAGAACCGGGCAGTATTGCCGAAGAACTGGAACTCGAACCGGGAGATGAACTGCTCCGCGTGAACGGGGAAATTATCGAGGACGTCTTCGATTACCACTTCCAGACCAACGACACGTATCTGGAACTCACGATCCGGAAAAAGGACGGCGAGGAATGGGACCTGGAAATCGAAAAAGAGTATGACGAGGAAATCGGCATCACATTCGAGAACGAGTTCATGGATCAGTACCGTTCCTGCAGCAACAACTGCATTTTCTGCTTCATCGATCAGATGCCGCCGGGAATGCGTCCCACCTTGTATTTTAAGGATGACGATTCGCGTCTGTCCTTCCTGCAGGGAAATTATATTACACTGACCAACATGAGCGACCACGATATCGACCGGATTATCCGCTACCATCTGGCACCGATCAATATTTCGTTCCAGACAACGAACCCCGAGCTCCGCTGCAAAATGCTGCACAACCGTTTTGCGGGCAATATCTTTCCGAAGGTCCAGCGCCTTTACGAGGCGGGAATCGAGATGAATGGACAGATTGTGCTCTGCAAGGGATACAACGACGGCGCAGAGCTGGAGCGCAGTATTTCGGATCTGTCAAAATATCTGCCGCATCTGAAAAGTGTTTCGGTTGTCCCGGTCGGACTTTCGAAGTACCGCGACGGACTGGCGCCTCTGGAACCGTTTACCAGGGAGGATGCAAAAGAAGTTCTTGCCACGATTCACAAATGGCAGAAAAAGCTGTATGAACAGTGGGGACTTCACTTTATCCATGCTGGTGATGAATGGTATCTGCTGGCGGGAGAGCCGATCCCGGAGGAGGAAAATTACGATGGCTATATCCAGCTGGAAAACGGAGTGGGAATGCTCCGGCTTCTGGAGGACGAGGTTGCGGAAGAACTTTCGAAACGAGAAGGGGACGACCGTCACCGCCATGTAACGATTGCGACCGGAAAAGCTGCGGCGCCGTCGTTGAAAAAACACATGCAGAAAATTCGTGAAAAATATCCGAATGTACAGGCGGAGGTTGTCACGATTATCAACTATTTCTTTGGAGAATCCATTACCGTATCCGGTCTGATTACCGGAAAGGATCTGATGGAGCAGTTAGAGGGAAGAGATCTTGGCGACTGCCTGCTGCTTCCGTGCAACATGCTCCGTTCGGGAAAAAACGTCTTTCTCGACGATGTGACGGTGGAAGAGGTGGAAGAGCGCCTGAAAACACCGGTACAGATTATCGATGAGCCGGGCAGCGACCTGGTGAAAGCCGTTGTGGAGGAAAACCAGGAGACGATACACAGAAGGAGAACAATGTATGAGCAAGCCGATTGTAGCAATTGTGGGCCGGCCGAACGTGGGTAAATCCACCCTGTTTAATGTATTAGCCGGAGACAATATTTCGATTGTAAAAGACACACCGGGTGTAACCCGTGACCGTATTTATGCCGACGTGGAGTGGCTGAACCACAAATTTACGCTGGTAGATACCGGCGGTATTGAGCCGGAATCCAAAGATATCATTCTCTCCCAGATGAGAGACCAGGCGCAGATCGCCATTGATACCGCAAATGTCATCATCTTCATCACCGACGTCCGTCAGGGCCTTGTAGATGCCGATGCAAAAGTAGCTGATATGCTCAGAAGAAGCCGCAAGCCGGTTGTGCTGGTGGTCAACAAAGTCGACAACTTCGACCGTCAGATGATGGATGTTTATGAATTCTATAACCTCGGCATCGGAGAGCCGCACGCCATTTCCGCATCCGGAAAGCTCGGCATCGGCGATATGCTCGATGAGGTGACAGGATACTTTGATCCGGAGATGGAAAACGAGGAGGAGAGCGAGATTCCGCGCATCGCCATTGTCGGAAAACCGAACGTCGGAAAATCCTCCTTGGTCAACAAACTGCTGGGCTCGAACCGTGTCATCGTATCCGATATCGCCGGAACGACGCGCGATGCGATCGATACCACGATCATGCACAATGGAAATGAATATATTTTCATCGATACCGCAGGTCTTCGAAAGAAAAACAAGATCAAAGAGGAGCTGGAGCGGTACAGCATCATCCGTACAGTATCTGCCGTAGAGCGCGCAGATGTCGTCGTTCTTCTGATCGATGCAACCGAGGGTGTCACCGAGCAGGATGCCAAAATTGCCGGTATCGCCCATGAGCGTGGAAAAGGTATGATCATTGCGGTAAATAAATGGGATGCCTTGGAAAAAGATGACAAGACGATCTACCGTTTTACCGAAAAAGTAAGAAATACACTGGCTTACATGCCGTACGCAGAGCTTCTTTTCATCTCTGCGAAGACAGGACAGCGTCTTCCGAAGCTGTTCGAGACGATCGACATGGTTCTGCAGTACCAGAACCTGCGCGTACAGACCGGTGTCCTGAACGAGATTCTGACCGAGGCAATGGCCATGCAGCAGCCGCCGTCAGACCGTGGAAAACGACTGAAAATCTACTACATGACACAGGTTTCGGTCAAACCGCCGACATTTGTTATTTTCGTCAACGACAAAGAACTGATGCATTTCTCCTACGTTCGATATCTGGAGAATAAAATCAGAGAGTCGTTCGGCTTCCGCGGCACACCGCTGAAATTCATCATCAGAGAACGAAAAGAGAAGGAGCAGTAAAGAGTTATGGTACGGATCATATGCCTTTTGATCGGATACGCATTTGGCCTTTTTCAGACCTCATATATTTATGGAAGGACGAAGGGAATTGATATCCGGGAACACGGCAGCGGAAACGCAGGAACGACCAACGCGCTCCGGACTTTAGGGAAAAAAGCAGGCGCCATCACGCTTGCCGGCGACTGCATCAAATGCATTCTGGCGGTCCTGACGGTACGCCTGATCTTCGGTGCATCGCACCCGGAAATGCTGAAACTGCTGACGGTGTATGCTGCGGCCGGAACGATTCTCGGCCACAACTTCCCGCTTTACTTAGGCTTCCGCGGCGGAAAAGGAATCGCTGCGACCGCGGGTCTGATTATTTCGTTTGACTGGAGAATCACGCTGGTCTGTGCAGCGCTGTTTTTCCTGAATCTTGCAGTAACACACTATGTTTCCCTCGGTTCCATGATGGTTTACGTTGTCTTTTTTGCAATGGCCGTTATCATGGGACAGGCGGGCTGCTTTGCACTGGAACCGCCGTATCTCTATGAGATGTACGTGGTGATCGCGCTTCTTGCCGTGCTTGCCTTCTGGGAGCACCGTGCAAACATCAAGCGTCTCATCGCGGGAACAGAGCGGAAAACGTATTTATCCAAAAAGTCGGAGAAATAAAATATGGCAAAGATTAGCATCATCGGAGCAGGAAGCTGGGGAACCGCCCTCGGCCTCCTGCTCTGCAACAACGGGCATGACGTGACGATCTGCTCGGAAAATGAAAAGGAAATTGAGAGCTTAAAGGAACACAGAGAGCATCTGACGAAGCTTCCGGGCGTAAAACTGCCGGATGAAATGAAGTTCACCTGCGATGTGCGCGGCTCCCTTTCCGGACAGGACATCCTTGTGATGGCAAAAGCATCCCCGTACGTGCGAACCACATGTAAAAAGTATGCGGCGGATATTCCAGACGGCCAGCTCATCGTCAATGTGGCAAAAGGCGTGGAAGCCGATACCCTGATGACGATGTCTCAGATCATCGAGGAGGAAGTGCCGGGAGCGAATGTCGTTGTTCTCTCCGGACCGAGCCACGCAGAGGAAGTCGGCCGCGGCCTGCCGACCACGATCGTTGTCGGCGCGCATGACCGCGAGAGTGCACTGTATGTGCAGAATGTGTTCATGAGTCCGGTCTTCCGCGTTTACACAAGCCCGGACATCACGGGAATTGAACTTGGCGGAGCTCTGAAAAATGTCATCGCACTGGCAGCCGGAACGGCAGATGGTCTTGGCTACGGCGACAATACGAAAGCGGCTCTGATTACCCGCGGGATCGCGGAAATTGCACGGCTCGGCACGGCGATGGGTGCCCATGCGGAAACCTTCTCCGGGCTTTCCGGTATCGGCGACCTGATTGTAACGTGTGCTTCCGTTCACAGCCGGAACCGGAAAGCCGGATACCTGATCGGCCAGGGCAGAACGATGCAGCAGGCGATGGATGAGGTTCAGATGATCGTCGAGGGCGTCTATTCCGCAAAAGCGGGTCTTACCCTGTCGAAAAAATTCGGAATCGAAACGCCGATCATTCAGGCAGTCAATCAGGTTCTGTTTGAAAACAAAAACCCGAAACAGGCTGTGGATGAACTGATGCAGCGTATGAAAAAAGACGAACTCGCCCCGGATCTCTGGGAGCGGTAAAAATAAGAAACCTGTCACTTCTGGGAAATGATACAGATACGGCAGGTTCTTTTTTTGTGCAGACCGAAATTTTTCAGTAAAAATACGGGAAAAAGATGACAATACTTTCGAAATCAAGTATAGTAATAGAAAGCGGAATAATTTTAACTGAAAAGATGCGGAGGAAAATACAGCAGGAGGAAGAAAGAATGAGAGGAGTAGAAACAAGAATTCAGGAAATCCGCCATGCCATTTTTACGGAAGTTGCAAAAATGGCGTATGACGTGGACTCCCCGGTGGAAAAGACGATCGAGGAAATTCCTTACCGTGTAATTCCCGGCGAGGTCGGAAATTTTAGAAATGATGTGTTTCTGGAGCGGGCGATTGTAGGAGAGCGGCTTCGCCTTGCAATGGGACTTCCGTGCAGAAGCGCGGCAGAGCACGCCCCGATCTCGGACAATATCAAACTGGCGGACCAGGCGGAGACGTATTATACACCGCCGCTCATTAATGTCATCAAATTTGCATGCAACGCCTGTCATGAAAAACGGGTTCTGATCACGGAGGGATGTCAGGGGTGTCTTGCACATCCGTGCGTGGAAGTCTGTCCGAAAAAGGCCATTACGCTGGACCGCACCAATGGACGATCCTATATTGATCAGGATAAATGCGTCAAATGTGGTCAGTGTGCCAAGGTATGCGGATACCAGGCTATTATCATTCAGGAGCGTCCGTGTGCGAGAGCCTGCGGAATGGATGCCATCGGTTCAGATGAGAACGGAAAAGCGGATATCGATTACGAGAAATGTGTATCCTGCGGCCAGTGTCTCGTCAACTGCCCGTTCGGTGCTATTTCGGACAAATCCCAGATCTTCCAGGTAATCCGTGCGATCCAGTCGGGAGAGCGCGTCTATGCAGCGCTGGCACCGGCGTTTGTCGGCCAGTTCGGACCGAAAGTAACGCCTGGAAAACTGCGTGCGGCGATGAAAAAGCTCGGTTTTGCGGATGTCTTTGAAGTTGCGATCGGAGCGGATCTCTGTGCGGCACAGGAGGCAGAGGATTTTGTGAACGAAGTTCCGGAGAAACTGCCGTTTATGGCGACATCCTGCTGTCCGGCCTGGTCTGTAATGGCGAAGAAACTGTTCCCGGATTACGCAAACTGTATCTCGATGGCACTGACCCCGATGACGCTGACGGCGCGTCTGATCAAGAAACACAATCCGAATGCGAAGGTTGTCTTTGTCGGACCGTGTGCGGCGAAAAAACTGGAGGCCATGCGCCGGTCTGTCCGCAGTGAGGTGGACTTCGTTCTGACGTTTGAAGAGATGTCGGGCATTTTCGATGCGCGCCAGGTAGATGTGAGTGCACTTGAGGAAGATCCGGACGGCGTCAGCGATGCATCGGTGGACGGAAGAAACTTTGCTGTCTCCGGCGGCGTTGCAAAATCTGTGGAAAATGTAATCCGTGAAAAATACCCGGACCGCGAAATCAAGATGGCAAATGCAGAAGGTCTGAAGGAATGCCGGAAACTGCTGACAATGGCAAAGGCCGGAAAGTACAACGGTTATCTTCTCGAAGGCATGGCCTGTCCGGGCGGATGCGTGGCAGGAGCCGGCACGATGCAGTCAATCAAAAAGTCGCAGGCGGCAGTCAACAAATATGCGGCGCAGGCAAAACACAAGATTTCCAGCCAGACAGAATATGTGAAAGAACTGGACAAGCTGGTAGACTAAAAAGAACAGCAAGGTGGAGACAAAAGTGAGAAAGAAAAGAAAGATGGGCTTTGCGGCAGCGATTCTTGCAATGGTACTTCTGTTTGCAGGATGCGGCCAGACAGAGACAAAGACGGAGAGCAGCACAGCGGCATCGGAAACAGAAGATGAGACACTGGTCCATGTGCTTGCATTAAAAGGACCGACCAGCATGGGAATGGTAAAAATGATGAGCGATAACGACAGCAAAGAGTCACCTGCGGACACGTTTGAACTTGCCGCTGCCCCGGATGAGGTCAGCGCAAAACTGGTACAGGGAGAGGTGGATATCGCCGCGGTTCCGGCGAACCTTGCAAGCGTACTCTACAACAAGACAAACGGCGGCGTGCAGGTGCTCGCAGTCAATACGCTCGGTGTCCTTTATATCGTCGAGGACGGCGATACCGTACATTCCATTGCGGATCTGAAAGGCAGAACCATTTATGCGGGCGGCAAAGGTGCAACTCCGGAGTATGCTTTGAATTATATCCTCGAAAAGAACGGCCTCGTACCGGGTGAGGACGTAACGATCGAGTGGAAGAGCGAACACGCCGAGTGCGTGGCAGCACTTGCAGAAGATGCCGATGGAATCGCCATGCTGCCGCAGCCGTTTGTAACGACGGCACAGACGAAAAAAGAAACGCTGCGCACCGCACTTGACCTGACCGAAGAATGGAACAAGATCCAGGAGTCCGAAGGAACGGCGAGCACACTGGTGACAGGTGTTACCGTTGTGCGCACTGCCTTTGCCAAGGAGCATCCGGAAGCAGTTGCAGACTTCATGGAAGCTTACCAGGCATCCGTATCCTACGTAACCGAAAACACTGATGAGGCGGCAAAACTGATCGGGGATTATGACATTGTTCCGGAGGCAGTCGCAAAGAAAGCGCTTCCGGCATGCAACATTGTCTGCATCACCGGTGATGAGATGAAAGAGAAGCTTTCCGGTTATCTCGGTGTACTCAAAGACCAGAACCCGGAGGCAGTCGGAGGAGAACTTCCAGGAGATGACTTCTATTATTCCGAATAAAAACAAAAAAGAGAAACAGAGAAAAACGAAGCGCTGGCCGATCGTGTTCTGGCTTATGATCTGGCAGGCGGTAAGCGTTTTTGTCGGGCAGGAGATCCTTCTGGCATCTCCTGCTGCTGTTTTGAAACGCCTTTTTACGCTTGTAACAGAACCGGTCTTCTGGCAGTCCCTGCTGTTTTCCGGAGCACGCATCGGAGCCGGATTCCTTCTTGGTGCGGCAGCGGGAATTGCAGGAGCTGCACTTGCCGGTCGGTTTTCCATTGCAGAAGAACTCCTGACGCCGCTGGTTGCAGCAGTGAAAGCAGTGCCGGTCGCTTCTTTTGTGATTCTGATCCTGATCTGGGTTTCTTCGAAGAATCTTTCGGTTGTGATTTCGTTTCTGATGGTATTTCCGATCCTGTATACAAACACGCGGAACGGCCTACGGGAACTGGACACAGCGCTTTTGGAGATGACAGACGTTTTTCAGGTTCCGCGGCTGGGGCG
>ERZ780157.4228-NODE-4228-length-11097-cov-2.944847_pt1 | contig 11097 bp, 14 predicted proteins | sample MGYA00511169_ERZ780157 | MGnify/ENA primary metagenome ERZ780157 (study PRJEB29588, sample SAMEA1965149) | human gut metagenome | biome: human gut; feature: human-associated habitat; material: faeces | place: Denmark | collected 2008/2010 ... | reverse complement strand
GCCCAGCGCGCTCGCGGATGACGGCTCGGCAGCGGATGGGCTTTCTGATCTCAGCGGCGCGGAGAGCATCTCCGTCAGCCTGCTCGTGCCGGTCTCCGGCGCAGAGGTCACGAACACGCAGGACCCCAACAGCGGCAAAACCATCTACTTCATCACCGCATGGCGCACGCCGCTCGACACATGGCGCGGCGCATTCGACAAAACCGGGGGCGCCCCGAACACACACAGCGCAAATGATCGCACACAGCGCGAGGCGGACGCACTGCAAGGCGTGCTCGCCAAGGCGGAGTCCGCGCGCACGCTCTTCACGCTCGACGCCGCGAACTGCGCGGCGGTCTGCTATTCTCAGAACAACGGGCAGGACGATGTGCTGCTCTGCGGCAGCATGAACGGCGGCATCATTTCTCTGCCGCGGCTGGCGTTGGGCTATTACGTTTTGCTATCGTTAGCACTCCTTATTACGCTGGGTATTGCATTTTTCGTCTGCCGCAGGAAGAAAACGGGCAAAGCGCTCGGCTATCTCGCGCTGATTCCCGCGAGCTATCTTGCCGGTCATCTACTCGTCAAGGGTTTCACGACGACGAGCTACCAGATGCAGCGCGACTTCTCGCTCATTATCCTCGCCGCCGCGCTGATCTACGCCGCGGTCATGCTGGCGATCAACCTCTGGCGGCAGAAGCGGGAGAAGGTGTAAAACAAACAGGAAGAGACGCGAATGCGTCTCTTCCTGTTTTGCAATCAAATTCGAATGCTCAAGGCCCTTTGAGCAAAGCCGTGATAGTCCGCAAATGCGCTTTGCAGGCCGTCGATTCCCTGCGTTTCCCATCGGTCTGCCAGATACAGCATACCGCACATACAGGCAAACTTTTCATAGTACGATCCGCAGACCGCCTCTTCGAGAAACTGCTTTTGCCTGTCTGGGTCCGTCTCCGTAAGCGCGAGGCGCAGTTTGGCACGGCTTGCTGCTGCGACCTCGGTAAGCTGCGGTGTATGCCAGTCCACACAGTCGATTTCTGTCGCCTGATAGGAGAGAAGATGGGCGAATCCCTCATGAAATGTGTAAGCATCCAATCTTCTCAAATAGTCTGTACTTTCCAATGCGGCATCTGCCGCCGGATAGCGGTGTCCAATCAAGAGATGCGTAATCTCATGCGTCAGCAGATTCCGAATGATGCTGTCGAGCTGGTCGAGCTCCGCATAATTGCACCAACGGATGAGGTCAAAGATGAGATGTGCCTGCCCGTCGGGCGAGTGTGCCGCAACGGCGTCGTAAGGCTCGGGATAACCGACGATTAAATCAAGTGTCGGCTGTACCGCCTCCCAATCGGGGAAAAGCGCGTCCCAAATCGGGCGGTTGACGGGGACAAAGTGCGCAGCCGCTTCACAGATACGGCGTTCGAGCTTGCGCACAGTCTCTCGGAGAGCAAGATCCTCAGGCGGCGGAGTAAATGCATTCCTGCCAAGATCTGACGAAACCGAGGTGTGTTCAAAGAGCCATGAAGCACGAAAAGCGTCGACGCAGCTGCTCTCGATATATGCCTGTGCGATCGAACTGTCAATCAGCATTTTCAGTCCCTCTCTTTACGAAAAACCTCTTTTGCCGTAACAGACAAAAGAGGTTTTTCCTTGGCGCAGCGGGAGGGATTCGAACCCTCGTGAGGTTTCCCTCAAACTGATTTCGAGTCATTTGGAGTGCGGTTCCGGTAAGATTCGGTGAGTAACTTTAGTCCCCCTCGGAATCGCAAGCCACTTGCACTCGCCGCCAAAAACGCTCCCTACACAAAGCGTAGAAAAAGCGTAGAAATCACCTCGAGCGATACAATCAGAATAGCCCAAAAGTCCCGAAATATCAAGGGTTTTCCGGCTCGGAAGTCGAAATGACCTACTCGATTTCGAATCGTATGTACAAGGTGTTTTTAAGGGATTATGGGTATCCCTGGGAACCTGAAAAGCCCGATTCCGCAAGGGTTTTCCGGAATCTGCAGAGAGGTGAAAAAATGCTCAAAATCGCAAACTTTCCGCAAAGTGTAGAAAAAGCGTAGAAGTAAGGAAGGCGAATATGCCTTTAAGTAACTTTAGTTTCCGACTCCTCAAAGGGAGAAAATGTAGAAGGTTGCCTGCCATTGACACAGCTTATCAACCTTACATCCCAAGCGGAGGACTACACGATGGAAACAGATTACTCCTATCTCTATGAGAGTTACCCCGAGATAATCAGCGCCGACCAGTTATACCGTATCTGTCACATTAGCAAACGCAAAGCAAAATGGCTTCTCGACAGCGGTCGAATCCCTTGCCAAGACAGTGGAAAGAAAACACGGCGCTATAAAATCCGAACCGATGATGTAGTCAGCTACCTCCGGATGCTGGAAACAGCACCGGAAACGGTTGCTGCTCCGGTCGGACTCTTTAATAGCAAAAGCAAGCGCATCAATCCCATCGCCCAAATCGACATCAATGACTTTCAGCACTTTCTCTACAGAATATGGGCAATGGAGCCGGATGCGCTGACACCAAAGGATATCCGGCCACTGATTGGATACAGTCCAAGCACAATTGGTCAGTGGATAGCTTGCCAGAAACTGCAGAATACAACGCTGCCAGACCGGACGCAGATCATAGCAAAAAAGTGGCTTGTGGAGTTCATTTCGGAATATACCATCCGGAATCCCAACAGGCTGTCCAATACCAATCGACAGATTGCAAGAAGGTACTTGGAAAAACAGTAAATCAGACGCCAATTTGACGGCCATACCAGGCCATCAGATTGGTGCTTTTTCATTTTCAAAACAGGCAAAAAGGAGGATAAATAAATGAGTATTAGCACAGAGGAAAAGGAAAGGTATTTCCAGGAAACCGCCATCGCTCTTCGGCGTGAAGGCTTCAGAATCAAACCGAGCGTCGGTGGCAGACTTGGAGTCTGGCTGGATGATCACTCCATCTGTGAGGTGGACCAGATCGGTGGTATCACCTACCGCAGCGATAATATCCCCACCCCAGAGTGTGTTGCCGCAAAGGACAAAGCCTACAAGATCGTCTGCACCACCGCCGAGTATATGCGGCAGATGGAGCAGGCACCTCCTTTGAAGGCCAGTGGTTTGGAGGACAGCTACAAGGTGCTGGCAGACTTCAACGGCACCGTGCTTGCCGGAACCCACAGCAAGTACGGCGTCCAGTTCGTAACCTGGGACTGGGACTATGACCGCAAGGGCGTATGTTTCGGTCACTATTTCAACGGAAATTATGATAGTGCCAAGCAGGACTTTGCCACCCGTTCCAGGCTCATTTCTGAACAGCGGATTTTTAAGGATGAGCAGCTCATTGAAATCTACCGATGCTGTGCCGACACGCTGGACGCAGGTTTCGACCTGACCTACGAACAAGAAAAATGCATCAAGAGTGTCCAGGAGCAGATTGAGAACGGAATGCCCGATATCATGGACCGCATCAGAGAGCAGGATCAGCATACTGTGGAACCCTACAGCCAGGAACAGACCATGTAACAACCAACGACAAGCGCCGGAGTTTTAGGAATAAGACTCCGGCGCTTTTTTTGTTTTAACCGAAAGGAGTCTATCAACCATGACACGCTACTTTATGCGGGATACCCCTCTGTGCCAGATGGAACAGCAGATGATGACCCCACCCCACTTCAGGCCCAGAGGCCACGGCCTGTACCATCCCGGTTTCAGATATAAACCCAAGGATGTGGAATGCCCATACTGCACGGAATATGACCGTAAGCACCCCTGCCCTCTGAACCAATGCATCTGCCTGGAAGAACGGATCGAAGCAGGAGCCCTTGACCTGACCGAGTTTGTGCGGGACTGCTTCTGCTCTGAGATGGGGCCACAGCTCCAGCACCGCCTGCAGGAGCATTTCAGTCAACACTCCGTCAGCTTCTTCCTGGGCGATACCCATTGGAAACGCTGGAAGCACTGGCGCGACCGCTATTACCGAATGTCCGACCGCAACAAGGCAGCACTGTTCCTGCTCACGGCCTATGAGGACATCTGGCGCAGAGTCATCTGGAAGTTTGACAGCAGCGGCTTTGACTTCCAGTCAGTCCGGCTCTCCGGCATCCAGCCGGAGCTGTACAGCGTCTATCAGGCGGCAAAGGCTATCTCCATTGGCAGCCGCAACATTACCACAGCCGATCTCGCATCCCCGGAACTGGTCACAGATGAGGCGTTCCAACTGATCATTTGCGCTCTGCTTCTGGCCAGGTACGGTGATGCGATTTTGAGTTTTGAAAGAAAGACAGGTGATATCAAACAATGATGGAAGCAGTATTGAGCAACGCCAATCACCCGGAATATGGTGTTGTGACCATTCCGTTCCCCATACCCAGGGAGCAGTTCGATCACTGCATCGAGCTGGTGGAAGCGCTGGAGATCGGCAATGCCTTCGACAGAGACTGCCATGTGGATGAGATTCGAAGCGCATGGCCTGTGCTAAACCGGCTGGAGGGCAGGACGGTCAACCTGGACGAGCTGGACTATCTGGCCAAGCGGCTGGACAGCTTCGATGTTGGCGAGGCCGCACAATTTCAGGCCATGGCTGAAAAGCTGAATCTGATCGATATGAAAGACCTCATCAACCTCACATTCTGCTGCCAGCAGGCCACCGTCATTACGGACTTCTCTGATTTGGAAGCCATTGGCCGCGACCACTACATGAACCTCCATGGCGGCTGTGCCAGTACGCAGGAACTGGAGAATCTGGACGGCGAGGAAACCGCCGTCCTGCTTATTGACGGCGGTAAAGGCACGGTGACTCGCTACGGCGTGGTCTATGACAACGTTATGGAAATGGACCAGTCCTACGACGGAAAGCACTTCCCGGCATACCTCTACGAGCCGGCTATGCTCATGGTAGCATTGACCTCCCGGCTGGAGCCGGAGGATACCAAAGACATCACTTGGCTCTACCTTCCTGCAACCAGAGGTCAGATCGAGCGTGCCATGGCCCGCTCTGGCATCGCAGACCCAGAGGATATGCGCTTCCGGTTTGCGGAGAGTATGTTCCCTGATGAAGTGGATGTGGCGCTGGACTTCCAGTATGAAAACATCTTCGAGCTCAACGAGCTGGCACAGGCAGTAAACAAGCTCTCCAACAGCGACCGTGAAAAGTTGGGCGCTGTGGTGGAAATGGCCGAGCCGGAGTCCGCCAGCCAGATCCGTCATCTGGCGGAAAACCTGGACCAGTTCGAATTCGCTCCCGGCGCGCACACTCCCGCAGAGTATGGCAGGTACATGATTCAGGAATCCGGCCACTTCGAGTATGACGAGAATCTGGAAGGATTCTACGACTATGAGAAGTACGGTATTCAGAGCATGGAGCAGGAATCCGGAATGTTCACCGACAGAGGTTATGTCTCTTACCACGGCACGATGAGTCTGGAGGAACTGATGATGGAAGACTCCGCCGAATGCTATCAGGAGGAACAGGGCTTTCAGATGGGAGGCATGGCATGATACGGCTGAAACTTTCCAACAGAAGCGCAAATGAGGGAGTCAACCTCGACCTGCCTGCTACTCCCGCCGAAGTGAGCGAAGCGTTCTCCTGGTTTGAGTGGATCGGTGTTGAGCCTTCCGCTGTACGAATCGCAGGTGTGAACAGTCCCGTTCCTACCCTTGGACAGTATATCCTCCGTGCTGATATCCACGATCCTGCCGAGATGAAAAAGCTGAATGAACTGGCTGAGGCCATCGAGCAGATGGATGACCGGGAATGGGATATCTTCGCCGGAGCGCTGGACGCGGAAAGCATCAACGGCCTGGATGATGTTCTGAAAATCTCCAAGCGGCTGGGCAACTATATCATCCTTCCCAATGTCAAGACCGACACTGAACTGGGGCGCATTCTGGTGGATACCGGATACAAGAATTTCCCCGAAGCCGTTCAGCCCTATCTGGACTACCGTGCCATCGGCGCAGAATACTACGCCGAAAACGGCGGCGCATACGGCCCCGGTGGATATGTCCGCCGAAAAAGCTCCTTGGAACAAGGGCAGGAACGAAGAAATGCCTTGATTACGCTCCATCTGGCTACCGAGCAGGCAGAATGCCGTCTTGTGCTTCCCGCGGAGGAAGAAGAACTGGACCAGGCCAAGGAGCAACTTGGAATAGAGCATTTCACCGAGGCCACCATCACGAGGGTGGAATTCGGGAAGCCCTACATGGATGATTTGATCCCCAAGGACTGCATCTGCGTGGAGGACGCCAATGAGCTGGCGTTGGGCATTGAGGAGATGCAGCAGAGAGATGGTGAACTTCTGAAATATCTGGCAGTCCTCTCTGTGGAGCAGCCGGAAACCCTGACCGATGCCCTCCGGTTCGCCGTCAATCTGGATGACTACGAGCGCATCACCGAGGGCACCTACGAATACGGTCAATCCGTTCTGCGCCGGATCGGCGCCGATGATGAACTGATTGACACTATCGACGGGTATATGGACTTCGAGAAGTTCGGAGAAGATTCTATGGTGGAAGATGGCGTCCGGCAAACGGAATTCGGCCTTATCCGCCGGTGCAGCCACCCTTTTCCTGAAGAAACCCAAACTATGCAGATGGGAGGAATGTAAATGAGAAAGAAAGCCATCATCACTCTGGTATCTTTGGCAGCGGCCGGCGCTGCTGTCGCAGGCTATCTCCACTTCTCCAGAAACGGAGCTTTTGGTCATAGCTATTTCCACTAAGCTGTGGTATGTTGCGTAGCTATACCCAGAGAAAGAGGTGAAAACAATGCAGAAAAGCAAAAATGAAGTGAACAGTCCCAAGTTTGAGATCAGGCCAGCTTCTTCTGAGGAAGCTGGCCTTTTCTATGCCCAGCATCCCGCAGAGGATGAGCGCCTCGGCTGTATCGGTCACATCCGCATGGACTTCGGTCGAAACGGCAATGAGTTCTGGCACACCTGGTGGTCGAGGGGTCCCGAAGAATGGAACAGCCCCGCTTTCAAGGCCGAGCTTCAGGAGGTGGTCGATGAGCTTCGGCAGAACGTGCTGAAAAACCGCACTGCCATGGAGCGCTTCTGCTATGGTCACGGCGGGAAAATCGACGGCGGCTACGTGCAGAACTATGGTTATGTCGTGGAGACTGAGCATTACCGCTACTGCCTGCGGTGCAATCCTTCGCCGGGCGACTACAATGGCTACCTGACAGTCTATGACCTGGACATCCAGCGTCAAAACATGGAGCAGGAACAGCCTGATCAAGGTATGCAGATGGGAGGTATGGCATGAACACGATTTCGAGAGAATGGCTGGAGTTTCTGCGTGAGCAGTATCCCAAGGGCTCCCGCATCAAACTCAGAGAGATGCAAGACCCATATGCGCCGGTCCCTCCCGGCACCATGGGAACCCTGGACCATATCGACGATATGGGCACCTTCCACATGAAGTGGGATAACGGCAGAACCCTGGGACTGGTCATCGGTGAGGACAGCTTCTCTGTCCTGCCGCCTGAACCTACCACCATGAAGCTGTATATGCCCCTGACGGCAGACGCCTTCTACTACAACGAGTACGGTGACATAGAGGACGAAAGCTCCCCACTGGACGGCAGAGAGCTCCGTGCTTACGAGGGGGCGATCCTGAAAGCCCTGATCAAAAACCGCGTACCGGAGGAAAGCGAAAGCGGCATCATGCACTGGTATGACGGAAACGACTCAGTGGAAGCAAAAGTCAAATCCGTGGTATTCACCGCAGAGGAACGGGATGGTCAGCTCTGGGGCGTGGCCGAATGCCGTGTCGTGGGTACCCTCACCCCGGAAGAACTGTCTATCCTGAAGGAGTATATCACCGGCCAGGCGTCGGATGGCTGGGGCGAGGGCTTTGAGCAGCGGGAGATCAACATCGGTGACGGCGACCTGTATGTCCACCTGTGGAACTTCAGCGATGACTGGGCCATCCGCACTGAGGAGGAGTGCTTTGGCCCGAAGCTGGCAGAGGGTCTGCCAGAGATGTGCTTCTCTGTGCTCCCCGATACTGGCGCACTGATTTGCATCAAGCGCGGCGAAAGCAGCTACTATCCTTCGGATTGGAGTACCGGCGACAGAGCGCGCAACATACAAATCAGAGATGATGCCAATGAAAGCATGGGCGTTACGGATGCCCAGCGTCAGGCCATGGAAGCAGGCTCAATGTTTGGTTGGAATGTTCCCGGCGCTGACCCTGCCAAATATCAGGAGCGGGAAGCCCCACAGATGGGAGGCATGACCCTTGGATGATGCCATGATGACATCCTACGGACTGACACTGCGCAGGGATGGAGAGATGCTTCTCTCACCCGACGAAGTTCCTTCCCAGGGAGGGATGCAAATGCAATAAACCGAAAATCAAATATGATTACAGGGGCCGTTACCCGAAAGGGACAACGGCCCCTTCCTTTTTTGCGCTCTTTTTCGGGTAAGGTCCCGGAAAGGAGTCCTCATGGAAAATATCCATCCCATCACAGAGCATCTGAAAGAGTATCATACTGGAGAGCGGAATATCGTCTCCAGCCGTGAGTTGGAAACTGCTTTTCAGATCCGTGGACCGGAACTGCGCAATGTCATCAATGCACAGCGTGGCCAGGGCTTTCCCATCTGCAGTACCGATAGAGGCTACTTCTACGCCGAAACCGAGAAGGAACTGCAAAGAACGATCCGACAGCTCCAAAGCCGCATCAAGAAGATCGCCTATGCGGAGCGTGGCCTAATAAAAGCATGGTGGGAACAATTCAACGACAGCGGTCAGATCACCTTCCCTCTGGAGGGAGGCGATACAGATTGAAAAGCTTCATCCCCTGGGTGGGAGGCAAGGGCAAGCTGCTGTGGATACTCAATAAACTGGCTCCGGAACGCTATAACCGATTCATTGATGTGTTCGGCGGCAGCGGCACAGTGACGATAAACCGTCCGATCCAGCCGGGGTGTATGGAGGTCTACAACGACTTTAACGGCAATCTTACCAATCTGTTCTGCTGTGTCAAAAACCGCCCCATGGCCTTGTTGAAAGAACTTGGATTTCTGCCGCTGAACACCCGTGACGATTTCAATGTGCTGTATAAGTTTTTCAGTCGGGACGAGTTCACAGATGATTATTTTCGGGAAGAAATGGAACTGACTGAGATACTTCTGAAGCCGCCTGATGCCGAAACGATCCGTACGCTGATGCTGGAACGAGCGCCCCGTGGGGATATCCGCCGTGCGGCAGATTATTTCAAAATGATCCGTTACAGCTTCAGCGGCAGTGCCAAGTCCTTCGGCGGCAAACCTTGTGATATCCGCCGCTTCTTCCACCTTATCTGGGAATGCTCCCGCAGGCTGGCGAATGTTGTCATTGAAAACAAGGATTTTGAAGATCTCATTTGCCAATACGACCGTGACGATGCCTTCGTCTACTGTGACCCGCCCTACTTCGAGGCTGAATGTTATGAGGTGGGATTTCCCAAAGAAAACCATCAGCGGCTCCATGATGTGCTTTTGAACTGTCAGGGATATGTAATGGTGTCCTACAACTACTGCGACTACATCTCAGAACTGTACAAGGAGTTCTATATCTTCCGCACCGTCCGTCCCAACAGTATGTCCCAGAAAGCCGGAAGCGAGTATGAAGAATCCATCATCACCAACTATGACCCACGCAGGGCAACCTGGCAGCTTTCCTTGGAGAATCTGCTGGGCGATGACTGCGACACCCGATACGAGCTGATGCACGAACCGGAAGAACCACTCAAGCAAACCAACTAAAAATATGGAGGAATTCAAATGACCTTTATCAAGTATACCCACGACGGCAAGGCCGTCATCCAGCCTGCCGCTCTGACTCTGAGCAACCTCGACAACGAGGATACACTGGAGATGCACACCCTGGAAAAAGCCATTGTCCTTCTCAAGGAGAAGATGACTCCTGTGGAGAAGGTGGAAACGGCATGCGGTCTGATGCGGCTGATTAACAGTCTGTCCGCTGACCTCATGTGTGGCTTCGACGAGTGCATCGACGAAGATGAGGGCTTCTGTGATGATACGCTCCCCATCCCCGCCGAGGCTTTCGAGGATGCTGGCATTTGGGGCAAGAATCTGAATATCCAGGTCATTGACGGCGCAGTGGTAATCACTGCCGACGAGGATACGGATGCCGATGCTTAAGGACCACACCTACCTCTATCTCGGTTCCGTGTCCGAGGCCAGACGGTACAACGAGCTGGACAAGTGGCGTGAGAGCCACAGGCAGAATGTTGCCTGCAAGCGGGCTATTGAGGAGGCCATCCGCAAGGGCTTCGACGGGATGCACCTGAATGGGGACTGCGCCCAGAGCGTGATCGACAGCTTCGGCTTCAAGCGCGTGGGCTGGGTGCTGGCCAATACCCTGCAGCAGAAAAAAGATGACGGCAGGTTCAGTCCCAGAAACAAGGAATGGGCGGCAGGGACCTTCATCCCTCCCAGTGACCGGAACTATGACTTTACCGTGGAAAGTCACCCGGCTGTGCTGGATGGCTTTGTGAATCTGTTCCGGAAGGCACAGGAGGAACTTCATATGTTCGACCGCTCCCAGTGTGACTCTCTGAACGGGCAGGAACTGGAGGGCAGCGTATTGGTCATGAGTCCATACACCCTGAAAGAGTCCTACTGGTCGCCGGAGAACCAGCTCTGGCTGGCAACAGGCGGCTTTGGCTGCGGTCCCTCTGCCGCAGGCCGGGCTGTGTACGCCACCTGTCTGGGTGATGGCGAACAGACCCGCTGGGACCGCAGTGACTTCATCGGCATTCTCAAAGAGGAACATCTGCCCGACTGGGCAAGGGAAAGACTGGAGCAGCTCCGGCAGGATGCACCTGCTGAGTCTCCCGATTTAAACACTCAATCCATGTAAAAGAAAGGAGAACGATCATCATGGCATCTACCAACAAAAAGAAACAGCAGAAAGTTCCCACCCCCAAGGTGGAGGCAAGGATCGACCGTCTGGTGGACGGCGACTTCAAGACCAAAGCCTACGCCAGCGCCACCATCGCCGGTGCCTTTGCCGTCCACGGCATCCGTGTCATCGAGTCCGACAAGGGCCGCTTCGTGGCCATGCCCCAGGACTCCTACAAGAAGAACGGCGAAACCCAGGACAG
>ERZ780157.4222-NODE-4222-length-11109-cov-3.076624_pt1 | contig 11109 bp, 8 predicted proteins | sample MGYA00511169_ERZ780157 | MGnify/ENA primary metagenome ERZ780157 (study PRJEB29588, sample SAMEA1965149) | human gut metagenome | biome: human gut; feature: human-associated habitat; material: faeces | place: Denmark | collected 2008/2010 ... | reverse complement strand
AACTTGCTCGTCCGTCATGCCCTCTAGCGACACGTACTTGTCGGCATTTGCCACGCCCACTTTTTTCGCGATCACAGACACGGACAAGGGATTGTCGCCGCTGATAACCTTGATGGCAACGTCGTTGTCCACAAACCACTTGATGATTTCCGTAGCGTCGGCGCGCACGGTGTCTTGCAAGGCAATTATCGCAACGGGCGTAAGTTCGCCGACTTCCTCGCCGACAATCTTGCCCTTGGCGTAACCAACAGCCAACACACGCAAGCCCTCGGACAGCAACTTTTTGCACTTGTCGTCAAAATCCTTACTTGTGCGCTTAAACATAAACTCAGCCGCACCCACGGCAACCGTACCCACGCCGTCAAGCGTAGCCGCACTGTACTTGCGTGCCGAGCTAAACGGTATATGCGCACTTGCCGCAATAGTAGTCGCGCCGTCGGTATACTTTTTCAGCGCAACCGCCGTCATATTGTCGTCGCCCGTGGCGACAACAACGCTTGCGACAAAACGCTTTACATCATCAACCGAGTAGTTACCTACGGGCAAGATTTCTTCCACCGTCATGCTTCCGTCGGTGATGGTACCCGTCTTGTCCAAGCAAAGGGTGTCTACACGCGCCAACATTTCGATGCAAGGCAACTCCCTGACAAGCACTTTTTTGCGTGCCAACTTCAACGCACCCACGGCAAGAGCGATACTTGTAAGCAACACCATACCGCTAGGCACCATGCCAAGCATACTTCCGCTTGCCGATTGCACGGCGTGGCGCACGCTGTCCACAACAACGGGGTCGCCGTCAAAGTAGTTTTGCCAAATTTGGAAGAAGCCCATACCGCCGTTCATCAGCGTTTGTATCTCCGCACTCATGATAAACGTCAATATGCCCAGCGGAAAAATAATGATTGCAATTACCTTGATGATGGACGTAATGCCCTTTATCAGTTGACTGTCGGGCATTTTTGCCTTTTTCACCTTGGCGGACAGTTGCTCGATGTAGGTATCTTTGCCCACAACCACGCACTGCGCCTTGCAGTTGCCCGATACGACAAAACTGCCGCGGTACAACGTGTCGCCGCATTTCTTTTTGACGGAAACGCTTTCGCCGGTCAGCATGGATTCGTTTACTTCCACCTCGCCGCTGACAACAACACAGTCGGCGCACACCTGCTCGCCCGACGAAAGACACAGCACATCGTCGATTACCACGTCGTCGGTATGTACGGCAACGACATTGCCGTTACGCACTACGTCGGCGGTCGGTTCGGATACAATCGACAATTTTTCCACGGCAAGTTTACTGCGAATTTCCTGCACGATACCGATGATCGTGTTGGACAATATCACTACTATAAACAACATTTCCGATGGTTCGCCGAAAAACGCCATCAATATAAAAATAATGAAGCCCAACAAATTGAAAAAAGTAAATATGTTGGTTGCAAAAATCTGCAAATAACTTTTGCCGACCACTCGTTTTACTTTGTTTGTTTGGCGTTGTTTTACCCGCGTTGCAACCTCGTCTTGACTAAGACCTTGATGCACGTCGGTGTAGTTTGTAACTCTTAACTTATCCATTTTCTTCCCCTATTTTTCCTCAAACAGCCGCATTTTTACCAACTCAAAACGACACGCAACACTCGATTTTTCGACAAAATGTAACAAAAAACCGCATACGTATGCAAAATTTGCTTACATCGTGTTGCCACGTCACCTTCGGCACTAGAATCACTTACGTCAGCGGCTAGGCTTGTCGCCGCGCAATTTCAACGTCGGGCAAGCGTTTAGCGTAAGGTCGGCAATTTCGCCGTTTTTATACATGTAATAGCCTCGCGAAGCAATCATTGCGGCATTGTCACCGCACAGTTTCAGTTGCGGCATACACACGCGCACGCCCTTGTCGGCAAAGCGACGTTGAACCTCGGCACGTAGGTAACTGTTGGCTCCCACGCCCCCTGCCACGGCAACGGTAGCAAGCCCCGTTTGCTTTTGGAAGTACTCCAAGCGGTCGACAAGTCCGTCGATTGCGTAATGCGTAAAGCTCGCGGCGATGTCGGCTTTGTCCACCGTTTCGCCCTTTTGCTCGGCGTTGTGTACCGTGTTGATGACGGCGGTTTTCAGTCCGCTGTAACTGAAATTGCCGTTGGAAATTACCACCGAGTGGAACTCGTAACTAGGTTTACCTTGCTTAGCCAAGCGATCGATTTGCGGTCCGCCGGGGTACGGCAAACCAAGCACGCGCGCAACCTTGTCAAAGGCCTCGCCAACTGCGTCGTCCACGGTACTTGCAAGCACGTCGTAGCTGTCGTAGTCGTTTACTTGCACAACGGCAGTATGCCCACCGCTTGTAAGTAGGCACAAATAAGGCGGCACAAGGTCGGCGTAGGTAAGATAGTTTGCGCAAATATGCCCCTCGATGTGGTTGACTGCGACAAGCGGCAAACCGCTAGCTTGGCACAACCCCTTGGCAAAGGACACCCCGACAAGCAGTGCACCTACAAGCCCTGCGCCGTAGGTTACCGCAACGGCGTCGATGTCGGCAAGCGTAACTTCGGCGTCAAGCAAAGCTTGCTTTACCACTTTGTCCACTACTTGCACGTGGTTGCGGCTGGCGATTTCCGGCACGACTCCACCGTACAGTTTGTGGATGTCTATTTGCGACAACACCACGTCAGACAAAATCTCACGTCCGTTTTTGACAACGGAAGCGGCGGGTTCGTCGCAAGAGCTTTCTATACCCAAAATGTAAATATCGTTTGCGTTTTTCATATTACAAATATAATACAGCGTAACGACCTTTTTGTCAAATTTTTGCAACCGTGATAAAAAATTTAATACATGCACCCCTGCTCACATGTGCAAATGCACACTTGTTAAATCTTACAAACACAACCGCCACGAAACAACGAAAATAAATAAAATAACCATACCGCCAGTCCACTACCAACGTTGCAAACATATTCCAATGTTTTCAAGTTGAATCCCAAACAACAAAAGAGACGGTCGCAATGCCGTCTCTTTAGCTCAACATTATTAGATTTTCATCAATTGCAACGTCATTTCAAATTTGTTTCAAACACAAAGAAACAACAAACTTATTTCAAACAATTATTGTGTTATTTCCCAATAGCCTTTGCGCGACGTTCCGACACGAGAAATCAAATGCGCGTGATGTTGAATAACATGTACAAGTAGATGGATTTGGGATTGGATTGTCTCGTTTGCGATGGAAGTCGTACCCGATGCGGTACGTCGACTGAGCAAACGCGGAAAGACAACCCAAAGACGCTACTTGCACGCGTAGTTGTTTGAGCGGAGACTGTTATACGGATGGCACTTGTTGCAAATTTCTACTTTGATGATGTCGCAACCTTCGTTGTTTTTTCGGGGTAATAGTCTTACAATCATTGCCAAAAATACAACAGTCGCTTCGTGCTTTCCATGAAGCGGCAACCAACTCTAATTTGTGGCGCATCGCTTCACCACCCACGTCAAAACAAAAAAAACGAGGCTGAAATAAATCAACCTCGCTCCTATCATTATTGCATGCCGTACTTTTTCTTGAACTTGTCCACGCGTCCGCCGGCATCTACCAGCTTTTGCTTGCCCGTGAAATACGGATGGCACTTGTTGCAAATTTCTACTTTGATGATGTCGGTATCCTTGGTTGTACCGGTCTTGAAAGTAGCGCCACAAGCACATACAACAGTCGCTTCATGATAATTGGGATGTATACCTTGTTTCATTGTCGCTTACCTCGCTTTATATTTGGGCTGTGCCCATGCGTACCTAACTATTTTACTATTATGCGCAAAAATAGTCAAGCAATTTGCATTACTTTAGTACGGAAACTGCATCGGAAATAGTCTTTTCCAATGCTTCGCGCCCGTATTTGTCTACTTCTAGCTTGTTCTTTTCCCCGTGAGTCAAACATCCTGCTCCGCCGATACATCCGCCGACGCACGCCATACCCTCGATAAAGTTGGCATCCAAACGTCCCTTGGACTTTTGCAACAGCGCAATTTTGCACGCTTCGATACCGTCGCATGCGAAAGGTTTGACGACAAAGTCCAGTCCCTGTTCCTTAAGTCCTTCCGCCACTGCGTCGCTAAGGCCGCCGCAACGTGCAAAGATACGTCCGAAGTAGCTGGCGTTGTCCAACACGTCCTCGCCGAGGGTGGTGATGTCCATATCCTTGCTGTCAAACAATGCTTGCAACTCCTCGAAAGTGATTGCCGCATCAACATACGGTTTGACGTCCTCGTGTTGCACTTCCATTTTCTTTGCCGTGCAAGGTCCGATAAACACCACTTTGCAAGGTGCTTCGTGCTCCTTGATGTACTTGGCAATTGCCGTCATGGGCGACGGGTTGTGCGATACAAACGGCACCAAATCGGGGAAGTTTTTGTGAATGTAGTCCACAAACGCAGGGCAACAACTGCTTGTAAGGAAGCCTTTTTCCGCAAGTTCCTTGGACTCCGCCTGCGCAACAATGTCTGCGCCGAGTGCCGCCTCGATCACCGTGTGGAAGCCGAGTTCCTTCAAGCCCTTGATTACTTGACCTAGCTTAGCGTAGGTAAATTGGCTGCTGATACTGGGTGCGACAACGGCAAACACTTTGTAGTCGGTGTTGTTGTTGCTCTTCTTGATCATGTCGATTACGTTGAGTATAAACGACTTGTCGGTGATTGCGCCAAAGGGACATTGGTACACGCATGCGCCGCAACTGATACATTTGTTGTTGTCGATTGTGGCTTGTTTTTCATCGCCCATACTAATTGCCTTTACCTTGCAAGCCGTTTCGCAGGGACGTTTGTAGTTGTGGATTGCGCTGTACGGGCAAACCTTACTACATGCGCCGCACTCCTTGCACTTGGTTTTGTCGATGTGCGCAACGTGGTTTTGGTCAAACGTGATTGCGCCGAATTTGCACACGTCCTCGCAACGGTGAGCCAAGCAACCGCGGCAAGCGTTGGTTACTTCGTAGCCGCCCATGGGGCACTCGTCGCACGCAATGTCGATTACCTCTATCACATTGGGGTTGGTCTTGTCGCCGCCCATGGCAATCTTGACGCGTTCGGCAAGAATTGCGCGTTCCTTGTACACACAGCAACGCATGGTAGGTATTTTGCCGGGGACGATGCGCTTGGGGATGTCAAGCACCGTTTCGGCAAGACGATCGTTCCAAGCTTCGCGAGCAACCTCACGCAAAACTTTGTACTTCAAATGTTGAACTTTTGTATCGAACTTTCTCATAAAAACTTCCTCTTGTAGGGTTGGCGCACAATGCTTGCCGTCCCGTATTTTGTTTGTATTTTACATACGTAATGTAAGCAAATTTCATATACGTATGCGTTTTTCTTTGTCATTTTGCGCCGTTAAGCTTGCTTGTTGCAAACCGCACCTACGCCTCAACTGCCTTGTTTGTCGCCACCGCACAACAGTCTAGAAATAACTGACAGTGACGCGCTTGCCCATACGAGTAAGGCACTTAGTCAACTCCTCGACAAGATTCATTTTAATATTGAAATTGATCGGCAAGTTAGGGTTTTGGTGCGCGGGATTTATTGCACGTCCGACGTAAAAACTGATGTCCGTCGCTTCCTCGAACAACATACGAGATATCAGTGCCGCGCCGTCGTGTTGCACGTTCCATTGGTCATACAACTTGTTGTCGGCAATGTAATCCTTGGCGTACTCCAACACTTTGTTGATAGTAATTACGCCTTCCGTCACCAAATCCACTCCCTCTATTTCCGCAATAGGCGGCACATCGCTCTTTTCAAACACAAGACTTGCTTTGATTGGTTTGTTTAGATACTTACTGACAATTGTTGACGTAGTACCGCCGCAAACAATGTGTTTGCCCGCCTTGGAAAAGAACAACGAAGCCATACGCATGCTGTCGTTTTTGTCGGAGCTAGGACCAAACATAATGTTGACGGGGCAACGCTTGCGTATACGTGCCACGCACACGGTTGCGTCGTCGCCGGGTTTGCCGCCGTACAAGCGGTTTACCTCGTCGATAAGCACCGTGGCAAGGTTCTTCGCCGAGTACCCTGCATAGGCAAGCGGCGCAAGAAACTCGGCAATATTGTCCAGCTTCCAACCGAAGTTGTACACTAAACCCGTACCCGCATGCGGACATCCGTCGCTCATGGCGACAATTACGTCGTCCTCCCTCAAGGGGATTGTACTGCGGTATATCTTTTTGCCCTCTATCTGCAACAGCGTTTTGTCATACTCCACGCTTTGACCTTCGCGAAGCAACAACACGGTAGGGTTGTCGTACTGTATTATTTCCACACGTTCGTTGTTTTCAAAGTGCAGTATGGAAAACGTCGAATAGGCAACGCCGCGCACCGAGCAAACAGGCAATGTAGTGGCAATGGTACGCACGCAGTCTTCTATGCTAAGTCCCTCGGAAATGAGCGTAGAAATAATCTTTGATGTAAGCGTAGATAAAATGCTAGCCTTTACGCCGCTTCCCAAGCCGTCGGCAAGCACCACTACCGAGGAGTTGTCGTTGGTTTCCACCACCTCGATGTGGTCGCCGCACAACTGTTCGCCGTCATGATTGACACTGCGGTAGCCTATTTCGTAACAAAGGTCATTCATTTTCGATAGACTCCTTCAGCTTGGTCAATGCCACCTTTGTTTCGGCGGCTGTTTCACCGAGCAGCGAAGCAATCTCCTGCACTATACGCATTTGTTTGTCCACCACCTTGTCGGTGATTTCGATTGTTTGTTGATTTACGCGCACTTTACGTTCCTGCGAAGCAACCTCGTCGGTGATGTCACGCATGATACCGATGATAAGGTGACTGCTTTGGTCGTACAAAATGGTTTGCTCGATGTATTTACCGTATTCGGCAAGGTACTCGCGCTGGTTGACGATTGCAGTGTGCGTATCGCGCACCTTCATGTAGTGTATCGGATCGAGTATTCGCACGACTTGGTCGCCGAGAATATCCCCCTCGTTACGCAAGTTGACTATGCGCATTGCCGATGTGTTGATTTGTTGTACTTCCAAATTTTCGTTAAGCACAATGACGGCGTTGGGGGTATTTTTGACGATTGCGTCGCTGAAACTTTCGGCTTTTTGCTCCAAAAACGGCAAGCACATACTGATTTCCGCCTTGCCTTGGTAGATTGCCACGGCTTTGTCGCGACAAGTATTGTAACCGCAACTGCCGCAATTAAGCTCATCGCTGGGCTTATTTTTGCCCATACGACGCATAATGTCGGCAATTTCACTTTCCGTCGGCATGGGTAATTTGTGAGCAATCACCTCAAAATGCTTACGAACGTCGACTTCCGACAACGGATTTACGACAAAATCCTTGTTGCCCGCATAATTGGCAACCGCCATGTAGTCACGCACAGGCGAACGGTGGTATTTTTCCATTACCGGTCCGCCGATACAGCTACCGACGCACGCCGACATTTCCACGAAACAATTGTGAAGGTTGCCGTTTTCGATGTCTTTTAGCGCCGCCATGCAATTTTCCACGCCGTCGATAGCCATGTAGGTATATTCGGGCAATTGTTCGGATAACGTTTTGAGTATTCCGCCCGTGGTCGGGAAAAATCTTGCACGAGATTCGGCATTGTCGTCAGGATCGGCAACAACGGAAATATGCTCCTTGGCAAGCCATTGTGTTAGCTCTTCAAACGTCAACACCGCGTCTACGATACCTTCGTAATACTCCGCTTCGTCCTTCTTTGCAACGCACGGCCCGATAAACACCACTTTGGCGTTAGGTACGCGACGTTTGATGTCAAGCGCATGCGCCTGCATTGGGGAAACGACGTCGGCAAGGTACTTCAACTCGTCGGGGAAATACTTTTGAATAAGCAAATTGACCGAGTGGCAACAACTTGTAATCACAATGTCGCGACGCTCGGACTTCAACAAACGTTCGTATTCGTTTTTGACAATGGTTGCGCCGATTGCCGTTTCCTCTACGTCGGCAAAACCAAGACGTTGAAGGGCGGTGCGCATACCGTTGATACCAACTCCCTCGTAGTTGGCGATGAAGCTGGGGGCAAGACTGACGTACACCGGGTCGCCCGATTGGATAAGCACGCGAGTTTTTTCCAGCTCGCTACTGATCTCCTTGGCGTTTTGGGGGCATACGACAAAACACTGTCCGCACAAGATACACTCGTTTCCTATGATGTGCGCCTGATTGGCGGAGAAACGAATGGACTTGACGGGGCAGTGTCGGATACATTTGTAGCAGTTTTTACAATTGGACTTCTTCAAAGTAAGACAATGTGACATACTTAGCTTCTCCTAATTGTATTTTCCGACCACACACACTTTGAGATGCGCACGCAGTCGTGTATAATGTGACAAGAAAAGTCAAACCACACTATCACATTTGTTTGCAGCAGGTCTAATGTCGCAAAAAATGAAAACTTGTCATCCCTAGGCACCGAATTGCCAATTGCTTTTATGAAATCAACTCTTCCTACTCGTCGACGTTAGTTCATGCCGTGGGGATCTCGCGGAAGCGCCATTGTAGCAAGGGCTCTTTCCGGCAGATTGCCACGGCAGCCAAAAATCACGGCTTTCTCGCAATGACATTTTTTTATGTTCGCCGCAAAAACATCGGCTCGGCTGAGGACACATTGGGAATACTTGCAACATATATTTTTATCGACACTTATTCCCAACACCTACTCGCCTCCCCGACGAGGGGCGTGCACGTTAGGTGCCGATTATAGCGCACTCACCGCAGGCAATACGTATTCCTTCCAAAAGTCCTTGAAGTTTTCCTTAGTGATACCCGTGTGGATGTCGTCGTTGACGGTAACCGTTACGCCGTCGCGATTGCAATGTCCCTTGCAAAAAGAACCTTGCAACACAATTTTGTCCTCCAAGCCGTTTGCCGCAACGTAGTTTTGAAACAACTCCACGATACCTTCGGCACCCTTGATGTGGCAAGCGCTACCGACGCAAATTTGTATGATAACCATGCTGTTAGATCCTCGACATTACTTCCTTTTCAAAAAACTCGGAAACAGTCGCAGGGGACACCGAGAAGAACTCGTCGTTTACCGTTACGCAAACGCCGTCTTGGCATCTACCCATGCAAAAAGTACCGCCAAGCTCAACTACGTCCTTGACGTTGTTTTCGTTGATGAGATATTGCAACTCTTCGACGACTTGGCGTGCGCCCTTGATGTGGCAGGAACTGCCGATACACACTTTGATTTTTACCATAATACTTTACTCCTTCGTCTTTTTTCGTCTTTGTCACAGTGTAGTGTTAGGGTTTTCTATACCGCTAAGTCTTTACACATGTGACGGCAACGAAAAACCCTATTTATTTTACATCGTCGTCGCCAAACAAGCAAGCAAAAGCCGCACATTTGGCAACGACAAACGAAAAATCTTGTAAAAACTTACTATTTTATTGGTATTCCACCACGTTTGCCCAGCCGAGCAAAAACTCACGCTCCTTGGCGTTGCCCTTGACGGATTGCGATGCGGCAACGATGGGCATCCACTTTTGCACGTATTGTTTGGCAGTGCCGCTCTTTTGGCAGAACAAATCTAGGTACTCCTCTGCGCCGTCAATGTCGCCGTTTAGCCAAAACAGCAAGTAGGTACGCGCCACATCCGCCGAAGCGTTGCCTTGCGTAGCATGAGCCCAGTCGAGGATGTACGGCACACCGTCGTCGGTGATGATAATATTGCCGGGGTTGAAGTCACCGTGGCACAGTTTGTTGTGCTTGGGCATGCTTTCAAGACGAGTTTGCAAGTCGTAGCGTGTGGTTGCATCTAGGTCGGCTTGCAAAATCTTGCGGCACATTTTGTCCTTAAGCTTCGGTAGCAACGGACAGGTATTGGATTGCACCTTGATTTGTAAATCCACAAACATTTCCAAGTACTCGTGTTTCTTGTCGGGGTTTTCCGCCATCAAACGATCCAACGTCTTGCCCTTGATGTACTCGGACACGATCGCCCACTTGCCGTCAATCATAGTCACGGCTTTGATTTTGGGTATGTTAAGTCCCGTATGTTCCACTCTGGCTTGGTTCAACGCCTCGGCAAGCACGTCGTCCTTGGCGTAGTCGGCGGCAAACACCTTTATGCAATCGTCGCCGTCGCGGTAAATTGTCTTGTTGTTACGTACGGCAAGTACTCTGTCAAGTTTCATTGTTGAGTCCTCCTTACGCTTTGCGACCGCCGTTGGTCTTGCGGTATGATTGTTTGAAGTCGTGCGCCTCGTCCTCTTCCGTGTCGGACGGCAATGCCTTTTCCACAAAGGTACGTCCGTAGTAAGCGTCGAGGTACATTTGCTTGATTTCACTCATCAACGGGTAACGGGGGTTTGCGCCCGTGCATTGGTCGTCGAATGCTTGCTCGGTCATGTCATCCAAGCGGGCAAGGAAGTCGGCTTCGTCGGGTACGTAGTCGGCGATGGTCGGCTTGATACCGATGACCTTCTTCAAGTCGTCTATTGCGGCAATAAGTCCTTCTAACTTCTCGCGGTCGTTGTCACCCTTGATACCGAGATACTCGGCAACTTCGGCGTAACGGCGCAATGTGTGCGGATGGTCGTATTGGGGGAACGTGCCCATCTTTGCAGGCACTTCCGCCGCATTGAAACGCAACACTTCATCCAACATTAGCGCATTGGCAACGCCGTGCGGAATGTGATGGAACGCGCCCAACTTGTGCGCCATGCTGTGGCACACGCCGAGGAAAGCGTTTGCAAACGCCATACCTGCCATTGTAGCCGCATTTGCCATCTTTTCACGTGCTTCCACGTCGGTTTGTCCGTTTTCGTAGGCGCGAGGCAAGTACTCGAAGATTGTTTTTAACGCTTTAAGCGCAAGTCCGTCGGTGTAGTCGGTAGCCATCATGGACGCATACGCTTCCAAAGCATGGCTGACGGCGTCGATACCGCTTGCGGCGGTCAAACCTTTCGGTGCGCTCATGTGGAAGTCGGTGTCCACGATTGCCATGTTGGGCATCAATTCGTAGTCGGCAAGAGGATACTTTACGCCGCTTTGTTCGTCGGTAATTACGGCAAACGGAGTAACTTCCGAACCGGTGCCTGCCGAAGTGGGTATTGCCACAAAGTAAGCTTTTTC
>ERZ780157.4216-NODE-4216-length-11123-cov-3.505873_pt1 | contig 11123 bp, 13 predicted proteins | sample MGYA00511169_ERZ780157 | MGnify/ENA primary metagenome ERZ780157 (study PRJEB29588, sample SAMEA1965149) | human gut metagenome | biome: human gut; feature: human-associated habitat; material: faeces | place: Denmark | collected 2008/2010 ... | reverse complement strand
AAGTGTAGTCGGTTGTACTGGCGCAGCCCCGCGATCGTCGCCGCTTTCAACTGCCAGATGTCCAACGACTACCCATAACACCTCCCACACACACACACGTTGTCCATCTTGTTCCAGTCCACGCGCGACTGGTTCATATCGATCTGCTTGAAGAAGATCGTGCGCTGCGACGGGTACTGGAAGCACACCTCCTTCTTCACCTCCTCCAGCCGGCGCCCGCGTGACTGCATCGCGAAGCTGACGTTGCGCGACCCCAACACGTTCAGTCTGTGCTTCTCGCGACGTCGCAGAATCATCGTGACCGACTTGAGCGAGGACGACGACGGGATCGCCTACGCGAACACCCACACCCACCTTGCTTACGCCCTCGAACTGGAAGTTGAACGCGAGGCGCAGGCGAATGAAGTCGATCAACAACCGGTCCCCTGCGCGCGCGCTCACGACGGAATACGCGGACTTGTTCTCGTCGCCCACGTTGGAGAGGTGGATTTGTCCGGGTAGAAGGAGGGGGAAGATGGCGGGTCGGACCAGAGAGCGCGTGAAGTGGATCGCGTACTACGACTCACGCGAATGACAGAAATAGACCCGATTATCGTAATTCCGTCCTTGCCAGAACATGATGTCGTCGTCGTACTGGACACTACACCTGACATAACCGCGGGAATCGCCACTTCTGTTGCATGCGCAGCTGCACGTGTTCTCTTGCCCTGTCGTCCTGCGAACTGACCGTCGACAACAGCGCGAAGTCGGGCGAGGAGAAAGGGTTGAGTGTGGTGAGCACAGGTCCGGGCCGGTTGTGCCACGAGGAACGGTCCTTCAGCGACTCGAGGTTGCTCTCGCTACACGTCAGCGCCCCCAACGACCCCAACAATTCCAGTCCATCGGAGCTGCGCTGGTAGTGGTCGATCGACCCGTAGTTGCTGTCCAGACTCGCCCACTCCATCCCCGCGTGGCTGTTGATGTGCCGCAGGTTGTACTGTCCCGGCGACGAGTCGCACTTCAACTCTCCCTCCAACCGACCCTCGTTCGACAGCGACAAACTGTACGTGGCGTTGCCCTCGTCGCCGGAAACGATCTCTTGAAGCACGCTCTCGCCCGTCGACACGGCGCTCCGCACGGCTAACGGCAGTTGCGGCAGGACTAAAAGTGACGCTGTTTTTGGAATGCGTGCTTTGGGGGAGGTCGCGGAACACGCTCTTGAGAAGACGGCACTGCGCGTAGAAGCTGCGCAAATGGTTCTGCAGGTGGAGCACGTTCTCCTTGAAGTCCTTCACATCGATCGACTGGATGAAATCTGGATTGTCAGAAATCGACATGATTCCCACCATTGCGGTCGATCGAGTAGAAGATGGCCGGCATGAAGCCGCAGATGGTCGGAGGCGTGATTTCCTGTCCGCTGGGCTCGGCGAGTCTAGAGGAAATGATTGGCCGCACGAATACTTGAATAGGGGCGCTTTGAACGGAGTGACCGGAGCCACCGAAACAAGATCCACGCCCACGGCGGCTTCGTGGAAGTTCTCTTTGGTGAGCTAGACGTGAGGGGTGGTGGGGGATCCCACGTTGTAGTAGTCCTGGTCCGCTCGGTAGATCGGGACGGAGGGCGTGATCACGATGATGTGCGAGCCGTTCACGGTGAAGCGAGAGGTCTGCTTGTTGAACTTGATGTCGTTCAGGATGGCGTTGAGAGCGGTGAGGGGCGTCGAGTACTCGGAGTGGCTAATCGCGACTATATGTGAATGAAAGGGACAGCGAGAACAGGTGTCATTGGAGGCGATTGCAACGTCCGGACAATCGAACGGAATCGTGCTAGAATGGAGAGGAGAGAGAAAAAGTACAAGTCGGTGCGGATCGAACTGACGAACCGCTTGATCTCGCTCTTCACCTCCTCAAAGCCCTGCGTTCTGTCCTTGCACAGCAGCTTTACGAAGGGTACGCGCTGCGGGAACACCTTCCCCTGGTGAATTTGGTCCAAATCCATGTACAGCATGATCGTCACCAAATGATGCGTGTTCGCCTGCTTCCACAGTTCGAGGATCTTCTTGAAGCAGAAGTCGGTCACGATCTCGCTTCGCAAATACCCGCTCGCATCGACGACGAGGATCTCTCGCGTGATGTGCACGACCACGTACATGCGGCAGTTGTTGCGGTATGACAACACATCCGTCGAGGCGGTGATCAACCCGCTGCTCACAGGCATGTCGCCTTGAAAGAGCTTGGAAATCTCGACAACACACTGCTCGATGGTCAGTCGCTGCTTGACGTAGACAAACTGGTTCTGGAGACTCTCTAGCAGGGACCACATCTCCTGGCGAGGAAGACAGCCATCGACAATGGTCACCTCGATTCGCTTCAATTCGGTGGATTCACGGGAACAGGAACCCACCTGCACGACTTGCTGCGGCGTCAGATTCAGGAAATGGCCCAGCTTCTCCTCAATGCTGATCGCGACGTTGCTTCTCGTCGACGGCGGCTCACTCACTTCCAGATAGATCGTCGGCTTCACCGATTTGTCCGTCAGGAGATAGATCACGTCTCCCTTTTCGATTCCGGGGAAATAGGAGGAATTGAGAAAGAGCAGTGCGTTTGAGAATGTAGAGGAATGGAAGTACAGGCGCGTCTCGCCGAAATTCTTTGCCACCGGGAATTGGTGATTCGCCGCATTTGGCTCTACTTGGAATGGCATGGATGAAATGATACGTGCAGAAGATACAGACTGATACAGAGAGGAGGACCAAATGACATCCGACGTCTAGCGGATGAGGGAAACACGATAACATTCACTTGATTCGTTTCGGGCGTTTGCGGAGTGGGCACTGCCGATCGATCGGAGGTCTGCGTGTTCTGGCTCGTCATGGAGTCGCGGATCGAGGGTTGCTGCTGCTCCTGCTGCTTCTTCCTGGTGATAAATGCACGGAATGAGGGAATCTCACTTGTCTTTCATTCGTCGCCGATTCAGCAATTGGAGAGGAGTGGGCATGGCTGGAAAGAGTGTGTGGAGTTATAGAAGAGAAGAAGGGGTGGGAGTGAGAGAAGGATAATGGGGAGTGGGTTTGTGTTTCAACAGACTGTTTGTGCAGTTTGTACTGCAATGAAAATGGTTTGGCGTCAAACAGACTGACAATTGGGGTCGATAGTCCCTTTCACTCGGTTGCAACAAAGAGGAGCATAACTATCCTATCGTACACTAGTTCTAAATGTAGTTCGCAAGAGCGCCAATATCTATGCATCACCGCTCAAACACGCTCGTACTGTGCTTCTTGACGTCATCCTTGATTTTGAACGCATTGCGTGTAAAATAGACATTCTTGAGAGAAGGCATGTCTAATCGTCACTCTCTTCAACTGGCATGACTGCTAACAACAATGTGATGTGGATTTGCAAAGGTAGAGCTAAGATATTTGCGAGTTTTCACGGTGGTTAGTGTTGTGAGCATATACAAGTCTAAGAGTGAAGGAAATGAATAATTATCACCCTTCATGATCAATGTGGAGTTGCTGGCACTCTGGTAGTACTCGAACGCGCTGTATCCAATCTCAATACTCTGCAATGAGGGCAGTCCTTATCACTCATAATGGTCAACCATCCGTACTATCAAACACAACACGGTTACAGTACCAGAAGGTGTATCCGCCGACCATCACCGATTTCAACGAAGACAACGCTACTCGTAAATCTCCTTTCCCTGTTCTCACCTATCAATTCTAGCGATGCGTAATAGAAGTTGTAGCTCCATTCCTTCAAGATACCGACATTGATCTCTTCCAGCGACTGGACGGCATCAATATGGAATTCAGCATAGTCAGAGAAGGAATACCGACCAATCGTCAGCTTCTGGAGGCTTGGACAGCGGCTCACCACAAATCGTCGATTCGGCTCCTTCTGCGTCGGAGGGTTCTCCATGTATTGCGTGAAGCTACTGCTTCCAATCTCCACCTTCTTCAGCTTGTTGAGTCCAGTGAGGTTGAACTCCGTCACGTGCATGAAGCAGTTATTCCCAATCTTCAGCCTCCGAAGGCTTGGGAACCGAGAGAAGTCCAGCAAGGTGAATCCTGACCAGACGCTGTCCTTCACAACGAGACTGATGATGTTCGGCTTCAGAGCATCCCAGTCGCTTTTGTTTTTTACTGTTCCAAACAGAGACACAAAGAACACGAGTCCCCAGACGAGACCCACAACACACCCGAGGAGGAGGCAAACGATAAGAGTGCATATGAAGGCATCGCAGCAGTCGCCAGAACACGTGCAGCAATCGTCAGAGCACACGCAACAGTCGTCAGAGCATTCGCAGCAGCTCTTTCGGCGCCGTCTGGCATGGCGCTCGAACCAGAGATCTTTGTTGTATGGAGCGGTCTGTGGCGTGATGGCAACTGGGCGGTCGTTCTGCGTATAGGGCTTGGCGACTGACGAGTTCTTCGGGACTGTGGGCACTGGAACGGATGCTCGGAGTGGGGGCGTTTGCGTAATGGGAGAAGAAAGAGGAGTGATTGTATGAGTTGTGCGAATTGGAGTGCTTGAATGAGCTGCTTGAACAGAATTGGTTGAGGGTGCTGAACGAACTCGGTCGTAAGAGGACGATGAATGTGATGTAACGGTAACAGAGCATATATGTTGTGGCGTACAGGAATGAGTCACATTAGCTGAATGAGTCGCGTTAACTGAATGACTTGACTGACTCGCGTTAACTGAATGACTTGAATAACTTGCAACACCTGAAGGCATTGCATTCAACGCCGATCCTTGAAGCACCTTCACTCTCAATGCTTCAACATCCGCCCTTAGGGACGGAGAAGGAGCAGGCTTTGCAACATGCTTGTTTACCACATAAGGCTTCGAAGCCGACTTCACCTCGCGATTCGTCCTCTGAGCAGCAGACACTCCCACCACCGTCATCGGAACGATATTGACACTGCTGGGCACAGGCACAACACTCGTCGCATTCCCAACACGACTCGCCAACTGCGTGATCGCCTCTGACCTTCCGTTCTTCACGATCCTGTCCACAGCGTCCTTCACGAAGGGGTGCTAACCATCAACCGTCTCAGAATCACTCACCTTCAACAACTCATTAATCGTGGCGCGTTTGTTCACGTCCTTCACCAAACACCTCTGAACGAAACTCACGAAGTAGGAAGACCAGCGAGAAGAAGAGAGAGAAGGAGGACTGCCGTTTCGTATCGCGTTCTCGATTTGAGCCAGAGTGTAGTTCTGGAACGGATTCCTGCCCTCAGCCATCTCAATCGCACTGATCCCGAGGGACCACACATCACACTTCCGATTCGCCTTTCTGGTAAACACTTCTGGAGCCATGTACATCGCCGTGCCACAAATCATCTTGTTTTGGGACAAACCGGATTTCAGGGCTAGGCCAAAGTCGCCCACTTTCACCACTCCATTCTCCGATATGAGGAGATTGTCCGGCTTGACGTCCTATCCGTGACTCTGTGCAACTGGAAGTCACTCTGTGAACCACGTTCTGGTTGTGAAGGAAACTCAGCCCCAGCAACGCACAACTCAAGACGTCTCTCAGCTCGGTCTCGTTAAGACGATTTCCCTTCCTCAAGAAGGATCCTATCGAACCTCCGTGACAATACTCCATCACAATCTACCCATCACGAGTGGGATGGAGTCAAACCCATAGTTCGTCTCCTCTCCGAAACACCTTGTTGTACTTCACAATGAATCGCGACATCCAGTCTCGCAATAGCTGTAGATTTCTCTCCATGGACTCAGTATTCTGGTTCCACTTCACGATCTTAATCGCAACCAGGTCGTTCGATACATTGTCTCTCGCCACATGCACTTTTCCGAACGCACTATGCCTCAGGTATCGATGTTCGCAATTACCCCACGCCCAACTGCTCCATCAATGTGTACTGCTTCTTCTTGTGCCTGGTCATCGTTTGCGAAGAATAACGGCGATCACAAAGAAGAAAATGAAATGACAAGTCTCATTGTCCACGTCAAACAGGGAGGATTGCTTTATTCTTCGTTTGTGTTTAAACGCATTTGATTTCCATTTTCTCATCCCAATCACAAGGCGTTCAGTGAAGAAGCGCTTTTCCGTTTCTATATCGAGAAACGTGAAAGCTTGCACGACGAGATACCCGTTTCGTTCCTGAACGACCCTTTCATCTCCAACAAACACACGCTAATTGTACACACTTGTCCTGTTCACTTGTCGAAGGATGTCGTAATAGTTTTTCGCCATATCGCGATGCTCCACCTTGTTGATGATCCTCATCCACTCCTTCCTGTTGTGCTTCTTCATTTCGGCAATGAAACGGAGGTTGCACTCATACACCGAACTCACGTTCATGTTCTTCACAAGGGCGGGAATCTCTTCCATCGAGTCAAACGTGACGGAACAGGGGGTATAAAACGACGCATACTGCAGCCAGTAATAGCGAGCTTCATAACTGTCTTCTTCCGGGGAGATGGGATGCCGCGAAGAAGGATGTCTGGCTGTCTCGACTCTCTTCTTGCAATAATAGGAACCACTGTTCCGGTAGTCCAATAGATACTTGGAAGAAGCCAAAAACTACCGTGACGGCACAATCATGGGAATGCCCGCTGCCATCAAGTCGCACAAATAATAGGACAGCATAGCGTACGGAAAGACGACAACCGCTATGAATTCGTTTAGCTGCCTGATGGAGAACGGACCCTTAATCGCCTGTTGGACGGTGGTGAAGGTGACGCTTGAGTTGTGGCTCTTCGCAATGGTGTTGAGTGTGCTAGCCAGGGAAACTGCTCTGTCCTTGAAGGGAGCAACGAGAACGCTGTTGAAGCGAATGACTCTTCTCCGCGGCGGCGTGAACTCGAGCATGGAAGACGGGTAAATGAATGACACGTTCTTTCCGGTGTAGTAGTTGATGTACTCGCGGTCGTAAGTGCCCATCGCAACCACGTGGATGTGAGAAAGACCCGAGTGAAACATCCAATACAACGCCGTGGAAATCGCGGGCACCGAACACAAGAGCAGGGAGAAACGATGGGCGGGAAGGAAGATGATCGTCTTGTTCGTCGCCACGTAGTTTAGACACTCGGCAGGGTAAAAGGCGCACACAATTGCATCGATAGAAGAGGCCTTGGAGTACTGCTGAAGGGTTCTGAAGGCCTTCTTCGCCGCCTTCTCTTTGAACACCCTGGTGGTGACGGAAGAACACGTACGCTGATCAGCATACAGGATCGAAGGGAAAGGAATGGGAGAAACACGGTCACTGATTTGCATCTTGCTCACGACGGAGTACCCGGGAAGAGTGCACTTCCCACTGGCAAAAATGATGGACTGATCAAGTTGTACAGGGTGAGGGCAAGATCCCTCCTCGTCCCGTCATGAATGTCCGGAGAGAAGAAGACCATGTGCTTCTCAGCCTTCACTTTAGGAGAAGAAGCCTTAATCCTCGATAATAACGGAACTCTTATGCGAGACGGTGAGACAGGGTTGAATGTGCTGAGTAGGTACAAAAAACACAGCACCACAACCCATAATGGCGGAACAATCCCCATTTCGCTGGAGATAGTTGGAATAAGACCAACAGAACTATCACTAGAACCCCGATCACTGGGGACTGTGCCTTTACCTAGTTGAATGAATTGCCACGCACGAAGGGAATCGGTTGTGAGTGTTATCCTTGACGGATAGTTACACATCAGATTTGTTCGTTTTAGAAGTGGTATTGGTATAGAAAGACGCTTTCATCGAGAGGGCATGATTAAATCCTCTCGTTCTGATGATCAAGCCCGATATGAGAAAGGGTTATGCCATGAGTAGAATATGTACTTACACATGTAGAGATCATTAGATTACGGAAAAGAGTGCAGTATGTCTCTTGGTCATTGAAAACAGTGGCACTCGTGATTCAGACTATTCCATTCTCTAGAAAGGAGAATAGAACATATGAACACGTCATTCCTTTGTTTATAGACTCACAGAATGAACTACATAACCGGATTAATGAATCCATCTCCTTCTCCAAAGCAATCACACGATCCCGTGCATGCAGTAAGTGACGTACCATCACACAAGAGAGAATGATTGCCGGGATCGCGCATAATCACTCCAAGCCAAGATACTACTCGTATTTCGAACCATGAAACAATCCACAAAAGATACACGACGCACAAACAGAGGCTGCCGACTACGCAGACCGCCGAGCAAAAGGACTCTTCACACCTTTGAGAAGCACATAAGGAGCCTGAATCCGCTGTACACCCTCCGGCTCCGCTATCCAGTTGATCAGTCCACTGAAGCCACTATTTGACGACAACAGAAGCGTTCTGGACTGTGCCATGAGAAAGACTTCGATGAGAGAGCGTCGCAGTCCGTCCTCGCGAATGATCCTGCTGTCGGTGTGTCCACGCGAATACACGTTGACCGTCTTCACTTGAATCGGCGCCAGCCGCCGCGAAAGCTGCTTGGCGGCAGCGGAGGAGTCCGTTGCAAGAAACACGAACACGTGCTCGCGGGGAATCGAGGAATCTCTGATGATTTGCCTGATTCGACCCGGAATGGTCTCCAGAATCTCGGGCGTAACCATCGCCACCGCCTCGGGCACGTCCGACAGCGTGCCGCCACACCGCACGTGGACGCCGACCTGGTACTGCGGAAGCCCGATGGCCTCTCTCTCCTTCTGGATGATCGAAATGACTTCGCTCGAGGGGTTCAGGAGAATGCGCACGGCATAGCGATAGAACTTATTGTACCCCTCGTCGCGCTTCAGGAATCCGATGGCTCGCAGGGTTTGAAGAATCTTCTGTCTTCCTTGCTTTGGAATTCCTTCTCGAAGATCGGTGACCACAAGGTTCGCCTTCTTCATCGAATAGATGTCGTGCTTTGTTGTCAAACAACTTCTGTAGTATCCGCAGCCCTCAATCGCTTTAATCGCTACACGTGACACACAGATGGCGCCACATACGCCCATCATAGCGCAGCTCTCTAAAACACGAATTCAGGTTGTTCCAGTACACGGGGTCCATATAAACTACTCTCAAGCAGTGCACGCAGACCTACGCCGGAATCGTCTTCCCAAGAGAAGAGCATAGGTTATGCTGGACAAGATGGATACGTGCATGTGTCCTAATCCCCCTCTGTTCGCGTTGTGGACAATGGTGTACCCGCTCGAAGAGGTGTTCAATCGCTTCACGAGAATGTGACACAGTCTGTCGTAATCTGAATGTTACCATGCGAATTGGGCCAAACCCACGCCATCTCCCCAGGGGAAGTAGTCCACGGACTTACTCGAGTTTGTAGAGTGCAAAAAGGAACGAGCAACAACTAGATGACATTAGGGACGACAAAGCCTACAGCGTTCCTTTCTTGAGCTATTCCCGCTGACGTTGTGTCTATAGGACACAGGAATGAACGTGGAATTGGTGTCAGTCGGATTTGGATGAGCAGAAAAACAGGAGTACCCGCTTTGGAGCAGATTACCTGCGAACAGTATGAAGCACAATACAAAGAGGAAGAAGTGCTTTCTCATATACTGCCAACACGAGAAAACACTTGTGACAGAGATAGAATGAGGGGAGCGATTCTGTTTACCTTTCATTCGTTAAAGAGTCCCGATTCTTTGCTAGATTGACGGAAATTAGCGTCGTGAAGACAATCAGATCCGTGGAATGGGGAGTCCTAGTGCATCACAGTCCAGTCCTTATATACGAAACAAATCCATTTCCAGTATCCATTATCTGTGTCAGTTCAAACAGAATTGCCCACAACGATCCCCATGCAATGCGCAACAAACAGGAAAGACTGTACGTACTACTAGAACGCTACACAGAATCCGGCCAGGCGGGATCCTGAGGTCGCGAAACCTCCTTGAAAAAGTGCTTGGAAAAACGTAATCCCCTCGTATTGTACAACTTGTTCGTGATGGTGATACTGTAGGTGTGCTGAATCTTCAAAAACAAATTGTTCAGCACCACCTGGGTTTTCGCTTCCTGATTGCCCAGATCCGAGTGCACCACAGGGAAATAGCGATACCGCAAATTGCCAGCGTACGGGACTTGCAGGTAACCCATAAGAAGCGTCATCGCTGCCTGGTCGAAGCGGTGGTTGGACAGATCTGACCCCTGGGGCGCGATGCACTTCCACGTGTACGCGCACTTCAGGAAGGCGTCCGCCATGAAGTCGCGGATCGTTGAGTTCGAGTAATCAAGCACGTACACGCCGCTCATAATCATCATCGTGTTCAACGGAACGGGGTGCTTAAACACGCCGTTCTCCATAAACCACTTATGCATATCCTTGTACACCCATCTCTGCACATTTCCTGAAGAGTAAGGGGAATAGAAACCGTAATGTCGCGCCAGCGTGAGCTCTCGACTCACTCCCTCGCGGAACACGTCGCCGGCGTCCACCCAGTAGTACATGGCCTTCCACTCCCTGAACACGTCCATCTCGGCGATCACCTTCCACGCGTATGTGCCTCGCTGCTTCTTGTTGTGCTCCAGTGACATCCAACGAGGAAAGTGCGCCCAGTTAAAACGCCTGTACGCCAAAATGCCGGTTGATTTCATCTTTTGCTGAATCTGGAGAATGGTCTCGAAGTGAGAGTAGAGCTTGAGCCGATGGCTGTTTTGGATTCCAAAGTCCAGGTAAACGTAGGAAGCGTAGGGATCGGCCAGAACCATAGAGTACAGGCAATTGAAGGAGGAAAACACATGATTATCGGAGGCTCCGGTCATGAGAAGGAGATCGCTCGTGTGCGCAGAAAAGGACGGAACCTCTCCAGTTAACACGCCAGACGGAAGATTGGGAAACGAACCACCAAAATTCACGTACCGCTTTCCCTTATTTGCGTACAGCTCGTTGAAAGGGATGGGATAGGTAATATATGGATAGTCATACTCTACTGCTCATCGAAATGCAAGAAAGCGCGACGATTCTCCTTATACTGTCCAAATTGCGGAAGAATTTCCTGTGTCTCTTCCTTCACAGCACTTCTGATTCTCACAGACTGAGATGACGCTCCTTGACTCTGCACCCTGGTTAGGTATATCGTAAGCACGCATGCCGCGGCAAGAAAGCACACCAGCTGGTAGAGTCCTCTCATCCTAGCGATTCCAAAGCAGAAATGATCGCCAACAAACACGCCACTTATTCCAGCGACATGAAAACA
>ERZ780157.4214-NODE-4214-length-11125-cov-4.061066_pt1 | contig 11125 bp, 16 predicted proteins | sample MGYA00511169_ERZ780157 | MGnify/ENA primary metagenome ERZ780157 (study PRJEB29588, sample SAMEA1965149) | human gut metagenome | biome: human gut; feature: human-associated habitat; material: faeces | place: Denmark | collected 2008/2010 ... | reverse complement strand
GCTCCAGCTCCATGTTATCCAGCGTCTGGCTCAGCACCTGCTCCGTCTCTACAACTCACCCATCTCATGCGCCACGCACTCTCGTCGTCGTAGAAGTCGTGAATGTCCGACACGCACACCTGCTCCTTGGTCGCCGTGGGCGTCTCCAACTACACCTCCACCGCCACCGCCACGCCCTACCTCGTTCTCGCTGTCGCTCAACTCGATCGCGTACGGCTCGTGCTTCTTCGCCTTCTCCTCGCTCTTCAGCGTGTCGTATCCCTTCGGACCGCCGCCCGCGCGAATGCGACTGCCCTTCTGCTTGCTCCGCGTGAAGAAGTCCTTCACCTTCGTCTCCTTCGGCTTCTCGCCCTCGCCTCCCTTGCTCTCGCCCTTCTCCTTCTCGCCCTTCTCCGCCTCCAGCGCCGCCAGACGCTTCTTCTCCATCTCCTCCAGCGCCGCACGTCTCGCCTCCTCACGCAGCTTCTCCTCGTACTCCCCGGCGGCGTCCTCCTTCCGCAGCTGCAAGAAGGACTCGTACGTCGATGTCTACGCAATCACAACCTTCACCCTTCGCCACCTCGATATACGACTTGAAGCCTGCGCTGGCCTGCTCCAGATTCGCCACCGTGATCTACGGGTGACCCCAACCATTTGAGCGCACCATGAACTGGTCGTACAACTGAGCGAGCTCGAGGAGGAAAAAGGGAATTCCCAAAAACAGGTAGATCGACTACGCCTCACAACACTTCCCTCCCGCTCACGTGAAGACCGAACTTCTCCAGGAACGACGTCTCGATGTACTTGATGACGCGTGGACGACGAAGAAACTCCTCCACCACGCCCTTGAAACGGTCCGATGCCTGCAGGTCGAATTCTTCTCGAAGCATCTGCGCCGACGGCTTCTCCTCCGATGTCGCGTCCGTCTCTTCCGTCTCCAGTGAACCCGTCTTCACTTCGTCCGGCTTCGATTCGTCCTTCACCACGGGAATCGCATCCTTGGCAATCGCCGCGGATTCCTTCCCTTCCTCGGCCGGAGCCTCCTCGTCACCGCTAACCACCGATTTCGGGTCTTTCGTGGGAACAGACTCGTACTGTTCGATGAGGGAGCGAATCTCCGACGCAGATATCTTCCACTGCTCCTCCACGTCTCGGAAGTTGGCAATCACGAGAATGGGGATGTGCGCGGGAACGCTCTCAATGTTCTTCTTGAAGTACTCGACCGATTCCAACTATCCTTCAACAGAAAGACTGCCAGTACGTTCCTCGGGTCGATGATAAAGAAACACGCGTTGCATCCCTGATACACGTTCACATTACACGCATCAACGCCTTCTGCACGTAATAATGCCCATCCACCACTACCGAAGACATAGCTTCCACTCGTGACGCCTCCCTTCTTTGTATATTCTACGAATCATGAAGCCTCTTCACCCCATTCCTGAAAGCTTGTCGATTGAGAGCTGATCCTTTTCACCCAGTTCCGCCTTATCGACGACGTCCCAAATCTCAATCTAGGAGGTGAAAACAAAACGAGGAACGGGAAACCTTCACGCGCTCCTTCGTCGAAGGGTTTGTCCATAGCACATGTGTTGTATTAATCTCCTTTGAAGGAACGTATGTTTCGGGACAGCTCTTTCCCTGGAAAACATCGAACAAGGAGGTTTTCCCAACGCCCTTTATGCCTCGCAGCACAATCTTCACTAGACATAAACTGCAAGCGAAACGAATTGATACTGTTCTGCATTTCGGCTTTCGTCAGACCCTTGTAATCGAAGACTCCCCCCTTCTTCTTCACATACTCGTCAGCAAATGGCTTGCTTATGTCGCTTCCCATCCTCTCATAAAGCGATTCTTGATCATTCTTCACTCCGTTTCTTCGCGATACGGTGTCTTCTCCGTGACACCGCACCTGTGTTGCAACTTCTTTTCTCTGTGGCACCCTAATCCAACAAACACGACCATTAGTACCCTCTCTTCACCTTGGCGATAAGCTCCAGTAACGAGAAGAGAGTGGCGACCACCATGATGGCAAATGATATAAGGAATAAAAGGACGTGCTCGGTAATCTGCTTCTTTGAGAGCGATTTCTTGAACACAGAAAAGTGGATCACGATAGGCAGGATCGAAGATAACGCAACGAATGAAAAACCTCCCAGTACCCGTTAAGACACAGCGCATCGCATTCGCAAAGGATATCGAAAGTGCAAATGTCGTTGAAGAACGGAACGATGTACGTGATGCAACTCAGCACCACGATCTGCACGGCGCGAATCAGGAATCGCTTCCAGTCCGAGACGAAGAACGACTTGGGCGGAGGACCTACCGATCACGCCTCACACACGCAGCGACAATTCTTCTCCAGCATCTCCGCGACGCCGGCAATGAGCACGGGCATGGTGAGCAGACACGACACCGCGACGAGGAGGTAAATCACGGTGGAGATGGGCTTCTCCTTGGGCAGGTTCTGCACGATGATCTGCTGGATGCCTCTCGGGTCGCCGCCGAAGTAGATGGTGGCAATCGACGACAGCACCAGGTAGCCGACGCACACGGTGAGAATGGAATACACAGTGACCTTGTAGGTCTTGGGCTTGTACTTCTTGTTCACGTTCTTCTAGCCATGAGCGCGCGGCAGAGGTCTCACATAGAAGGTCATGAAGCAGAAGTTGAAGCCGATGGTGTAGGGCGCGATGCCGATCGACTTGACGAAGCTGGTCACGTTGGTGAAGAGAAGGACTTCGCGCGTGACGTGAGGCTCGAAGTACATGATGCCATAGCTGTGGGTGAGGAGGAGAACGAGAAACGACATGTCCACCACGAGGAAGGAAACCACCAACGCGAAGATGCCCAGCCACGACACGAAGGACAGCTTGCTAGAGGTGAAGGACAGTCAAGAGAACGACTCGATGCCCTGAATGCAGGTGGCAACGAGGATAATGGCAGAGACGATGATGTGGAGGTACAGATCGCGGCGCTCCTTTCCTCCGAGGAAGTCCTCGCTCCAGTTGAGGGCCTTCACGTTGTCCGTCACGCCGATCTCTGGGTGAGAGCGGAGAGGAGAGATTACCATTGTTCCGAGCAGGATGCCCCACATCGTAACGTAGTAGATGCAGAGATACAGGTAGTAGCCGTTCCTTCCGTACAACTAGTCCGTGACGAAGAAGCGGAGGCACAACCTGGTACATGATCTTCGCGTAGTCGTTGGTGATGTTCAGCTCCTGTTTGTCCACCTTCATGACCTTCTTTCTGATGGCATCGGTGGCTTCGATGAGGTACTTCGCATTCACTAGATTGACCCACGCCATGAAGAAAAACAAAATGCTTGCTGCGAGGATCCCCATCTTGTCGTGAGGTCAAGATAGCACACATACGTTCGATATGGAGAGGGGAATACCCAGACAACCCGTGCCCATGACCGACTTCACGAGGTTCACAGCGAACTGTGTGTAAACAAAGCAAAACAAAACGAACCTGCGTGTTATTCAGTGTCCCCGAAAAGTCATCAGCGCTGACTTCAACCGTCATCTCCTTTGCTTCAGCTTGCGGAACAGGCACTGGCGCTGGGGTTTCCTTCAGATCCAAAGCCAGTTCGTTGTTTCCAGTCGGCAACTTCGGGTTCTCTCCAGGAATATCCACCTTGTTAGTGTCTTCCATCCAATGAATGAAAGTGAATACGATATAACCAAACAAATGGCTACGATAGAACTGGGGAAGTGAGTAATAACGGATGTCGCGGTTATTCGCGATAATCCTCAAGATGGCATGTGCCTTCGCCTTCCGGTGGTAAGGAAGTGTCGTCTTCAATCGAGGATTTCCCTTTCGCATAACCGTGTGTATTAACACTAGAACGGGTAGAGGATGAGCAACAAACAGGGAACACTATTGCCTGAACACAGTATTCATGAAGTTTATATGGAAATCACTGCGGATCGTGTCGTTGATGAATCGCTTCTTCGGTTTCACTTCCTTTCCCTGGTTGCGGAAGACCACATCGTCATCCCACCTACCCCTTAGATCTCAAAACCGCCCCTACCTTCTCTTGATGCCACCATTGTCAGAAGAAAAGAGCAGCGGGTTGGAGTGGAGCATCTCTTCTCGGTTCAACGCAGCATCCATTTGCGCCTTCTCCTCCTCCTATTTGGAAACACAATCACACACTGCATACCTCCTTCTTCTTTGCCTCCTCCTTCTCCTTCTTCACGCGAGCCAACTCAGCGAGGAGAAGAGCCTTATCGTCCTCTCTACCCGTAACCAAATTTAAAAAGCCACAACGAGTCGGACTCTTCCGAGGAAGATGAACTGCTCACACTCTCATCCGAGTCATCAAAGTCTCCAAAATCATCGTTCTTCTCTGGTTCCGGAGCTGTGAGCGCTTCCGGCACCTCCTTCTTCTCTTCTTCTTCTACAGCGTGAACCACGAAATCAATGCCAAACTTGGCTTTGGCTTTATATCTCCGGGCGCTTTAATCTCCGGAATTACGTCTCTACACCATGAGGAGCGAAAATGTCCATCTTGCCTCATTTTCAGCGTCAATTGGCTGGGAAGGTCTTTCGAGGAAAAGTGGAGACTAATGGCTCCTATGCGGATCACAACCAGCTCACGTCATCCATACCACCCGTTAGATAGCCTCCGGTGATCGTCCCATCTCCCGACGAGCGTCCTGCGATCGGCGTCCACGTGGGCTTGTGTGCAGTCGACATGATGGATTGTTGTGTCAGTGTGATGGGATGATACTATCAATACAACGAATGACTCAGACAACAAACACCCCAACAAAAGAGCACCACTATCGCATCTAAATGGAAGATCACGCCTTCTTCTGCTTCGCGGCGTCACTCCGAGCCGCCTCCAGCTTGTCGAAGTACGCCTGGTCCACTCCTCCCGTGATCTACACTCACACACGCCCATCGCCACCCACGTACACGCCGTCGAAGCACGAGCACTCAAACACCGTCGGACCCGGTCCGTCTACGTCTCACGCCTCCGCCACGCCCCCTACACGTCGCAGCGTCCATGCACGCCCGCTTCAGGTCATCCAGCGTCTGGTACAGCAGGTACTCGGCGTCGATCGCGGTCGCCACCTCGCGCGGCGTCATGTCGTGCGCGATCAGCTCCTGCGTCGTGGGCATGTCGATGCCGTACACGTTGCAGAAGCGCACCGGCGGCGCCGCCGACGCCACGAACACGTGCTTCGCTCCCGCCTGACGGATCGCCTGCGCGTGAGCACCCGACCCGACACCTACCCTGACCAGCATGCGCGTGGTGTTGCCGCGCACGATGGAGTCGTCCACCACCAGCACCGACAGACCCTTCACCGCATCCTAGTCATGAAACGCCCCGCCGACGCGAACGTGAATGGGGTTGTGCTTCACGCGGATGCTCTTCTGACGCATCTGCTGCGCGGGCATGATGAACGTGCGCGCCACGTAGCGGTTCTTCGACAGACCCTCGATGTACTTCTTGCCCAGCGTCGTCGCGATCTACGCCTCACACGCCTCCTTCACGCCTACCGAAATGGCAGTGTGACGACTCGTGTCCGGCACTGCCATCACCACGTCGATCATCTTTTCCAGACACGGCAGCGACGCGTCGTAGCCCTCGTCGCCCTCGTCCACGACGCTGGCGCGCTCGCCGTCCTTCAGCACACGCAGTTTGTGAATGCGCTCCGCCAGACGCACGCCCATCTGGACACGTGCCTCGTACACGGAGATGTTGTCCATCACGGAGTCCGGACGGGCTAAATAGACGTACTCGAAGATGCACGGCTGCAGCTGGCACGCCAGCGAATCGACACGCGAATGCAGATTCATGTTCATGTCCAGGAAAAGCACTTCTCCAGCGCCCACATCGCCTAGAGCGTCACAAACAGAGGGAAACAATACGCTCACGATCGAGACCGAGCGATTCAATGGCGACGCTCTCAGATGCCGCCGCGAACTCGATGATGTTTCCGTTCTCGTCTCTTCTCGTGCCGAAGCAGAGAGGACTACGAATCAGAAAGAGAAGAGAGGCGTACCGAATGCCGTGCGGATCGCGGAAGACCAGCATGCCGATGCCCTTGATGAGAGCGACCACAGCATATCCTCCGCGAATGAGAGACATCGTGGCGTGAACGGCCTCGAAGATGTTGTCAAGGGTGGGAAGCGGCATCTGCTTCTTTTCAGCGCAAGACTAGACATCAGGCGAGAATTCAATGCAGTACACGATCAATTCGTTTTTCCAACTCTTCGGCAAACACGTTGAGAATCAGCTCGCTGTCCTACAGCTCATGACACCCCAGACTCCATTACGCTCGTCGTGTTGATGCAACGAAGAGCGCAGAGCAGTCTCTCTCTCAGTTCATCGCAGTTGATGAGATTGCCGTTGTGGGCAAGCGCAATACCATAACTATACATCACGATATGCTACTGCCGATACGGAAAGTTCGTAAAGAAGGGCTGCGCCTCGTTGCGATCAGGGGAACCAGCAGTGGGATAACGGACGTGTCCAATTCCGTAATAACCCGTCAGCTTGGCGAGGTTGTTCTGGTTGAACACTCTAGACGTGAGAAAGGGGGAACGGAAGCAACTCAGACACCAAACCGTTGTCCTTCACCGTCCTCACCTGCTCTCCGTCACAGGTGGTGATGCCGCAGGCGTCTACAACTAAGCACAGAAGAGAGAGGGAACCCTGACCACGATGTTGCAACATCGTCAAAGCCGTGTTGATTTCTCCAGCAACGTGAATACCAAGCTCCTCCTTCGTAAACAGGCCAATGATACCGCACATGATCTGAATTGGTGAGAAAGGTGGAGTGGGGTGGACTTGAATAATGGGGGTGTGGGGGAGGGAAACAGGAATTGTGATCCGAGGGAATCCAAGGTGGTGGGACGTGATTGGATTGCAGGAGTGATTTGGTTGTGATTGTGTTCACTATGCACAGTACTGTAACCCACATCGAGAGTATGGTTTGGGTGACACAGAGAAGGATCCTCTAGAATCGTTTGTGAGTCCACAGTAGGTGGTTCAATCACGGAAACAGCAATGGCGCCGAAAACGGTGGTTCCCTCTCACTTCCCTTGACTTATGTTAATTCAACAGCACGACATGAAAGAAGGAAAAGCAGAGGGCAGCTCACTTCCACTCTCCACAGGACCAATCATTCTTCTTGAAATGGGTATTGACGACAATCGGTTGGTTTGTGCGGTGTGTCATGGAATATCCTTTCGAGAAACTGATTCTGGTGAGCTGGTTTGCACCCAGTGTGGTACCATCTCCGAAGTCCTTTCTACTGCCATAGCGTGACGTGTAGCAATCCCACAGAGTGATGGTGGAAGAGGATTTGAACGCCATCCACAGGAACCAGTTCGGTGTCTCCACCAAGAGAAAGGTAGTGCTTGTTCTTATTCTGTTATATCCCAGGACTACATTAAGAAAGGAAGGAAGAAAGGAAAGTCAAAGCAGAGCGTTCTTTCTCTTCAGCACGTGTTGTCGATTGTTCAGAAGATCTTGATGCGGCAAGTGAGGTGCTGAGCACATTTATCATGGTGTAGGTCGATAGTGTGTCGTCATTTGTTGCGTGTCCGCAAGAATACAACTCCCTCTGCAAGCACATCTGGCTTCGTCTGATCGTCACTTCGAAACCCTACTTGTCTACATTCACGCACATCTACCCGTACACGATGACCCGTATTCGTCCAGCCACCCCTGTGCCCAAAGAGAAGAAGGTGGATGTCCTGTTTGCTGACACGGACATAAAGGCCCTGATTTCCGAACCTCCAACAGATCCAGCCACTCCCGACATTCGTTCCCCGTCAGGTCCCTCTTCTCCCGCCCTTCTCCCTCGTTCCTCCACTCCAGCCCTCCCTCCCACTCTCTCCCTCTCTCTCCCTCCTTCTTCTCCTCAACCTTTGTCTCCTCAACCTTTGTCACCACAACCTTCTCCACAACCCACTTCTCCACAACCTGCATCCCCACGCTCGCCACGCTCCCGCAAGTCGTCTCGTTCGTCGATCGACTTCCAGCTCACTGCAGGCTCCTCCACCTTCACCTTCAGCGGCATGGAACTGCCCCTGTCTCTTCGCTCCCTCATGAGCAGTCAGGTGGCCAAGTCGCAGAAGCGCAGTGCCTCCAGCTCGCCGCGTCGCAGTGCTGGCAACACTCCACGTCGCAGCGCGGGCAACACCCCAGAGCGATCGCGCAAGCGTCGGAGGAGTGCGTCGAAATCGGATTTCAGTATCGAATCGATTCACTGGGACGACGACGAGTTGGTGGTGTATGGTCGCGAGAAGGTGTTCTCGCTCAGCGGGTACCAGCTTCGCATGGTGTCGCTGCTCGGGATTCTCTACGCGGCGTGTCGTGTGCTGCGCGTGGATCTGTTGGCGCGCGACATCGAGCTGTCGTGATGACGTGTGAGACTTATTCATAGCGCCGCCATCGACGGCGTGATCCCGTACGTGCAATGTGTTTCCTTCCTGTCCCGCGAGGACCTGTTGTGGTGGCGTGGTGGTGTGAGGCATAGACTGTACATCAAGCCGATCAAGCACTGGTTCTCGAAGATCATCATTCCCTCCTCCTCGCTCATCGAGGCCGAAGCCTGGTCCATTTGCTCTGAAATCAGTGTTGTGTTCGCCTCGCTGCCCACTGTCCCCATTCTGTATCGCATCAGCTCGGCTCTCCACTGTCCCAATTCTGTGTATGCTCCTCATCGTCCTCTAAGAAACAGACTGGCGCTGGCGGAGGCGCTGGTGCAGAGCGACACGAACGAGGCGATCAAGAAGCGAGGTGCTGAAGAGAGTGTGGATCTCCTTACGCTCCACGACCTCACCGAGGAAGAGTGGTGTGCCCGACGCACCAGCTACGAGGTGCGTGCGTCTCCGTGCTGTGAGCAATAGAACGCCTCGCTGAGTCGTCTGTGCGAGCAGAGCGTTGTGTACCTGACAGCACTTCTCATCATCTCCGCGATGATTCTGAAGGAGGAGGGCTACGTCAACTCACTGGATGTGACCGACTCCATCACAGCAGAGGAGGGCTTCGGTCTGGAGTGCGCCACGCACGTCCCGAGAACCACCAATCACATGGGCGACTTCACACGACAGCAGCTCCTCAGTGCCATTCAGTGGGAGTGGGGTAAGGCGATGACGTGTAGAAAGATGGAGCGAATGGCTTCGCTTGACTCCAAGGTCATTTCCTCGACGCCTCGTCCTGTTTCCTCCTTCGCTCGATCCGGTGAGATGGTGCTTTCGAGGCGGTATGGGGTGTACCATGGTTTGCGAGTAAGGCGGAAGGGTTCGGCGTGATGGGTAGTCGTATCAGTTTAGTCACCTCTCTCCGGACCAGCAGCGCCTTGTACTGTACGCAGCGCGCATGATGGGAATAGAGACAACGATTCTAACCGCCCACATGCGTAGTGTGGAGTACATTCTCACTGCGCGAGAAAGGAGAGGGGTGGAGAGGAGGAAGGGAGACATCATCGCTTCCTGTACTTAGCGAACTAGTTGCTGGAGTGTTTGTTCCCATGTGGATTCCACATCACGATCAAATACTGGGCCGAGGATCTCCTATCGCTCTGGAGGATTGGTTGTCATTCTCCGAGGAAGAAAACGCTGCTTGTGAAGAGACTCCACTTTTTCGAGCGATTTCTGCTGATTCTCGCTTTTCACAATTTGTCGCTGATCACTCACGAAAATGTCCCTCAGAGGAGGAAGAGTCAACGAAGATAACATTTATGCCGCCATGACCCAGGCACGTATTCTGACCGATTTCGTTCAGAGGTGAGACTCGTTCTGAAGACGTGACCGCTAGACTGTCTGACACCTGCCAGGAGAAGTGCCTCACGAACAGCAAGTCCAATTCTCTTGAGGTGGGCGAACAGACCTGTATTGATCGCTGCACTTTCAAGTACTGGGAAGCCCAGCAGCTCGTGTCGGGTATTCTGAACGGACAGGCTCCCGCTCAGGACAAGTGAGAAGTCTCGTCTTTCCTTACAGCATCCTTTATTCACTCTACTGTGTTTGTTTCAACCCCCAGCGCGGTCAATTCACAGAATTCTATCCCAGGGGTTCGGTGTCATCGTGTCGTGTGAGGAATGCATGGCAAGAACAATAACGAAGCGACCACGGGCAAGAAGCGACAGGTGATGCTGTTTGAACGCCCTCGTGTATCGATCGACTCCAACCACAGCATTCAAGATGACAATTCGGACTGGGAGTGGGAACGGGAGAAAGACAACGACGTGCTTGATTTGAGCAAGTGAGTAACAGAATAGATGACAAATGATGCGGGAGAATGTCTGAGTGAACACTCCATCGACAGCGTTGATCGGCTGTGCAAACAGCAACAGAAGAAAAGGAGCAACCCCATTCCTCACTTTATGCTCCCAACAAATGCATCTCAAGTACGCTCGAATCTCAATTATGAAGACCTTCAAAGGAAAAGTGTGGCCGTGCAGATGCAGTCTGGAATACAAAACGCGTTCATTCCCCGCTACTCGCTGTCGTCTCTATCTTCAGAAAGCTCGTTGGCGAACCGGAAGTCCGTAGCGGAGAAAGAGAAGAGGGAGGAGTACGAGGAAGCGATTGATGAGAAGGCGAAGGACTACGAGCACCTTCCCCGCTTCATGAGGCCCACGCGGTCGTACATTTCGTCTATCATATCGGACTCCATGAAGAGCACGCAGCGTCCCATTCCTGCTCGCATGATTCGTGAAGTTGATGACAACCACAAACCTCGCTACATGCACCTCACCTCCACGACGCGCAAACGGTGCGAAGAGATGAACACGACGCAGTTCCAGGTGACGAGACGACTGCCTCCGAAGCGCAAAGAGCCCGAGGAGAGGAACGAGTTGGACCGCGTGGCGTTGAATGAGCTGAGGCGGCTACTGACGGACGTGATCGACAACTCGTCGTCGATTCGACTGAGTTCGAGTGGTGAGATGTGCACAGCGATAAAGAAGAGGGACGTCACTCTCTTCCAGGTGGACGAGGAGTTGGAACAGATGAAGAAACAGCTGCCTCGCTTCATGCGATCAACGCTGGCTACAAAGCAGCGCGAGAACAACAAGGGACGAAAGAGGAAATCAAGTGTTTGTCACAAACACGCTTCAATTATACCCACTTTTACAGGACATACATCACCTCTCCCATATGCTTGCGGAACTCC
>ERZ780157.4210-NODE-4210-length-11130-cov-2.438284_pt1 | contig 11130 bp, 10 predicted proteins | sample MGYA00511169_ERZ780157 | MGnify/ENA primary metagenome ERZ780157 (study PRJEB29588, sample SAMEA1965149) | human gut metagenome | biome: human gut; feature: human-associated habitat; material: faeces | place: Denmark | collected 2008/2010 ... | reverse complement strand
TGGACCTTACGATACCCGGATGAAGATTACTTTCCAGGGAGAGTTGAATATGGTGATGAAAATGATGCTGAAAGGAAAACTGGAAAAAGGAATCAATCAATTGGGCGAGGGGCTGGCAAAAATCCCTTATAGTTTGTTGAGTAATTCAGGTTTTTAAAACATAATTATTTTGAAAATATCCTCAGGTGTCAGGTGCACAATCGGATATTTTCAAAATAATTTTTATTTTATGCCCTCAATTTCTGGGCATTCACGCGATTCATCTTTTCTTCGGCATAAGCTTTGGTAATCGTAATATTTTTCTTTCCTTGTGAAGGTACTTCAAACATCAGGTCGGTCATAATTGCTTCGCAAATCGAGCGTAAGCCACGGGCGCCAAGGCGGAATTCGATAGCTTTATCGACGATATATTCATAGACATCTTCGTCGAATTTGAGTGTAATCCCATCCAATTCGAACAGTTTGATATATTGCCGGATAATAGCATTTTTAGGTTCTGTCAGAATATTACGTAACGCTGCCCGGTCCAACGGTTCCAGGTAAGTCAATACGGGGAGACGGCCGATGATCTCCGGAATCAACCCGAAAGATTTCAAATCCTGTGGGGCGATATATTGAAGGAAATTCTCCCGGTCGATTTTTTCTGTATTTTGGCTCGCATTAAAGCCGACGACCATCGTATTCATACGGGCTGCGATTTTCTTTTCAATACCATCGAAAGCTCCTCCGCAGATAAAGAGGATATTTTTAGTATTGACAGGGATCATTTTTTGATCCGGATGTTTACGTCCACCTTGTGGAGGAACGTTGACGATAGAGCCTTCCAGTAATTTCAATAGTCCCTGCTGTACTCCTTCGCCGCTCACGTCGCGGGTGATCGAGGGATTATCCCCTTTCCGGGCGATTTTATCCAGTTCGTCGATGAATACAATCCCTTTTTCTGCTGCCTCGACATCGTAGTCGGCTGCTTGCAGCAAACGGGTCAGGATAGATTCGATATCTTCCCCGACATAACCGGCTTCTGTCAGTACGGTCGCGTCTACGATGGTAAAAGGCACATGTAGCATTTTGGCAATTGTTCGGGCCAATAGGGTTTTGCCGGTACCTGTACGACCTACCATAACGATATTGGATTTCTCGATTTCCACTTCGTCGTTACCGGCTTTATGCAAAAGCCTTTTATAATGATTGTAAACGGCAACTGCCAGGTGTTTTTTCGCTTCATCCTGGCCAATGACATATTGGTCCAGAAAAGCTTTGATCTCTATGGGCTTTTTTACTTCGATATGTTCCAGGTTGAGTGTCGATTTACTTTTCATCTCTTCCTGGACGATATCATAGGCTTGTGAAGCACACTCATCACAAATAAAACCGTCCGTCCCCGCTATCAACAAATTAACTTCGTTCCGGTTACGTCCGCAAAATGAACATTTATCCTGCATCTTTTATTACTTTTGGGTCGATAAGAGCTCATCGACCTGCAATTTTCAATTTTATTTTTTAGCTCTGGTTAATATTGAATCGATCATACCGTATTCTTTAGCTTCTGCTGCTGTCATCCAGTAGTCCCGGTCGGAATCTTTTTCTACTTTTTTGTAGGGTTGACCGGAATGTTCGGAGATGATGGTATACAATTCTTTTTTCAGTTTCTGTACTTCTCTGGAAGTGATCTCGATATCCGCAGCCTGGCCTTGTACGCCACTCATCGGTTGGTGGATCATAATCCGGGAATGGGTTAGAGCCGAACGTTTTCCCTTGGTTCCGGCAGTCATCAGTACCGCTGCCATCGAAGCTGCCAAACCGGTACAAATAGTCGCTACATCACAATTGATATATTGCATCGTGTCGTAAATCCCCAAACCGGCATAGATAGAACCTCCCGGGCTGTTGAAATAAAGCTGGATATCACGCCCCGGATCGGCAGTTTCCAAAAACAACAACTGGGCCATAATGATATTTGCCACATCGTCGTCGATGGGTACTCCTAAGAAAATAATCCGATCCATCATCAAACGGGAAAAAACGTCCATGGTTGCAATATTCAGTTGGCGTTCTTCTATGATATTCGGAGTGATATAACTGTTCGTAGCTGTTTGAAACCGATGAAGGTTCAGACTACTGATCCCTTTGTGCTTTATAGCGTATTTTTTGAATTCGTCTTGTGGAAACATAGCTTTTTATTAGTTTTCAAGGGGCTAAATTACAAAAAAACTATGCAATAGCAAAATCAATGGATATCGATCTTAAAACGGGCGACTTGAAACTTTATCCGGTGAAGCCGCGTATAATCCTATTACAGAATTTTAAATGGACGAGAAATGAGGTTAGTATTGTTTTTTCTTTTGGTTTTGTCGGTATTATGTATGTCTCAGACAATTGAACAAAAATGTATCGAGAAGCCGATTTATGAGCTGTCGGAAAATGGGAAAGGTAAAATTGTAGGTTCGATCGAAGTGAAAGAACAAGGGAAAGGAATAGCGATTCATGTCGTTGCCTCCGGCTTGAAGCCGGGACAATATGGTTTTCATATGCATGAAAAAAATACGATGAGTAATACCACCGATGACAAAGGGAATACGGTAATAGGTGGAGGACTAGGTGGACACTGGGATCCGGATAATACGCATAAACATGCAGGTCCTCATGGGGATGGACATCGGGGAGATCTGGAAATGTTACAAGTCGGGAAAGAGGGGACAGTCGATCAAACCGTGATTTCGACCCGGATACCTTTCAAGGCTGTCAAAGGGAAGGCTTTCGTTATTCATGCGATGCCCGATAATTTTACGGATCATCCGGTCAATGGAGGAAGCGGTGCCCGTATGTATGCTGCCCCTTTTTAGAGATTACAACGATTATTTTTAACACTGATAAGTCTTTTCACCAGGAACAGTATGGATCACTTTTGCAACCTGGTTGCAGGAATCTTCCCTTATTTTTGTATCGAACAAATGATAAAAGAATATGGAAGCTACTTGTCAGCGTTGTGCGCATACACATACTCATGCCGGAGATTGTGGGCATACTCATGATCAGCAAGGAACCGGATTTTTGATCCTTTCGTTTTTACTTCTCGTTGGCGGAGTTATACTGCGTTATCTGCAACTCCCTTTCTGGATGATTCCGGGAGTTGAAGTGCTATGGTTTTTACTGGCCTTTCTTCCGGTCGGATTTCCTGTGATGGTTGAAGTTTGGAAAAGTATACGACAGAAGGATATATTCAATGAATTTTCCCTGATGTTGTTGGCAACGATAGGGGCTTTTTGTATCGGTGAATATCCGGAAGGGGTAGCGGTGATGCTTTTTTATTCGGTGGGAGAGAGAGTACAACATCGTGCAGTCGACCGGGCCAGAAGGAATATCAGGCGTTTATTGGATGTCCGTCCTGAAAAAGCTTTGGTTTTACGGCAAGGGAAAGAACAGTCGGTTTTCCCCGGTGAGGTTGAGGTTGGAGAGATGATCATGGTAAAACCCGGAGAACGGATTCCGCTCGATGGATTGTTACAGGAAGAATATGCTCTTTTCGATACCTCTGCCTTGACTGGAGAGAGTCTGCCCCGGACTATAAATCGTGGTGAAGAGGTATTGGCAGGAATGATCGTCTCTGGTCAGGCGATAAGATTGAAAGTGACTAAGCCATACGAACAAAGTGCTTTAGCCCGGATACTGGCTTTGGTTCAGGATGCTTCTGAACGAAAAGCCCCGGCAGAACTTTTTATCCGTCGCTTTGCCCGTATTTATACTCCTGTGGTATTTTTGTTGGCCTTATCGATTATGTTGTTGCCTGCTTTGGTGGCAGCTTTCCATCCCGGATTCGATTATTTTTTCAAAGATTGGGCATACCGGGGACTGGTATTTTTGGTGATTTCCTGTCCCTGTGCCTTGGTGATCAGTGTCCCTTTGGGCTATTTCGGTGGAATTGGAGCGGCTTCCCGGAAGGGGATATTGTTTAAAGGCGGTAATTATCTGGATGCTATTACTCACATCAATACTGTCGTATTCGATAAAACCGGTACTTTGACTACAGGCCATTTCCAAGTGTTTTCGATGGAGGCGGATACCGTTTCATCGCAAAGGTTGTTAAGTATCCTGTTGACCTTAGAGGAAAAAAGTACTCACCCTGTAGCACAGGCGGTTACCCGTTATGCCCTGCAAGAGGGAGCCGGGAGAATCGGTGTCACGCATTTACAAGAATATCCCGGTTATGGATTAGAAGGTGTGATAGAGGGAAAAAATGTTTTGGTCGGTAATATTCGCTTGTTGACCGATCGGGGAATAACCGTTCCGGCAGGGATTTCCGAGCGTGTCGCTACGGTTGTTGTGTGTGCTATCGCGGGAAAATATGCCGGTCATTTATTGCTTTCGGATACGCTGAAAGCAGATGCTGTCGAAGCTATCGGGCGGCTGAAACAGTTGCATATCGATAATATTCAGTTATTATCCGGCGATAAAAAAGAAATAGTCGCTATCTTTGCTAAGACCTTGGGGATTCGGCATGCACGAGGTGGTTTACTGCCGGAAGATAAAGCGGCTTACCTGGAAAAATTGAATGCAGAGGCCGGTGTTTCTGCCGCTTTTGTCGGAGATGGTATGAACGATGCTCCGGTATTGGCTTTGAGTGATGTCGGTATCGCTATGGGAGGATTGGGGGCGGATGCTGCTATTGAAAGTGCCGATGTGGTTATTCAGACCGACCAACCTTCCAAAGTGGCTACGGCGATTTCGATCGGACGAGCGACCCGACGGATTGTAAAGCAGAATATTGCCGGTGCTATCGGGGTGAAGTCACTGATTCTGATTGCCGGTGCTTGTGGATTCGTCACTTTGTGGGCGGCTGTCTTTGCCGATGTCGGTGTGGCTTTGTTGGCTGTATTGAATTCCGTACGTATCCTCAGTAAAAAATTCGAATGATGATAGAGGAAGATTTTTGCTTACATAAACTAGTTCTCCGGGATATCCGGCCGACGGCCATCCGGGTGTTGGTGCTCCGCACTTTGTTAGAGATGAAACAGGCGATGTCGGTCTCCGATCTGGAGGCTCAACTCGATACTGTCGATAAATCCACGATTTTCCGAACTCTGACCTTATTCCTGTCCCACCATCTGATTCATGGGGTGGACGATGGAAGCGGTACGTTAAAATATGCAGTATGCGACGATAGTTGTCAATGCGCGGTCGAAGATCAGCATATGCATTTCTGCTGCGAATGTTGCCATAAAACTTTTTGTGTGAAAAGTATACATATTCCCTCGGTACAATTACCTCCCGGTTTTATCCAAACCGGTGCCAATTATGTGATTAAAGGCTTATGTGCTGCATGTGCCCTCCGGAAAAAGGAATAGTCTGTGAGGGTGGGGTCGTGAGCTATTTGCGGGGGAAATAAGATAATCTTTCTCGCACTAATTGATTCGTTGTTTCTATAAAAATCTTTCCCGGGACTGTTGTCTGTTGTAGTTAATACGGATAAAGATTTTAGGATATTTATTTCTATGTTTGTGATATTTGCCCAATCGGTTTTTAGGCTTGTTTTTTGTGATGAGGGGGTAGCAGCCGGGTCATAGTGAACGATTGTTTATAGAAGATGAACATGGCGAGTGAAACACCGATGACGAGTGCAAACATAACAAATAAAGTAGTCAGGCCATTGCGGAAGATTTCGACAATCAGTTGTTGTGACTGGGATACATCGTCGCTTTTCATAAAGCGGATGAGGGCAAGTACAGTTTTATAGGCATACATACCTGGGATCATGGGAAGTAGAGCCGGAAAAGAAAATATTTCCGCCGGACACCGGACGAGGCGGGCGGCTAACATACTTAGCATCCCGATTCCGAAAGCTGCAAAGAGTGAAGATATGGTCAGATTCAACGGGGTGTAATGTAATAGGTAGAAACGACAGGCATGGCCGAAAGCTCCCAGTAAGGCTACAACTGAAATAGCACGTTTGGGGGGATTGGAGATAACGGCAAATCCGATGGCGGCAATAGCGGCAAATAATCCGTCGGTGAGGACAGGTAACCAGAATTCGTTGTTCATAATATATCTTTTCCTAAAATTAATAAAGTCATGGATAAGCCGAGAGCGATACAAATAATTAATATCGTGGCATTGATTGTTCTGGATAAACCGACAAGGACGTGACCTTCGAGTATATCCAGGATGGAATTGATCAGCGGTACTCCGGGAATCAGAAACAGGACGCTGGTACCTAGTGCGATATCTTGGGTGGTCCCTAAATTGCAGAATACTCCGAGTGCGGCAGTCAGGGAAGCGATAAAGGAACAAATAATAAAGATGACCATATGGTTCAACTGAAGTTTGGTGAGTTCCTGACGGATAAAAAAGCCGGCCAGGGTGGCAATCCATACCAATCCCATGGCGATCGGATCTCCTCCGAACAAACGGCAAAATGCAGCATTGGCACAGGCAACCAGCAACAGGACCATCCAGCGTGACATACGTGGGGTGTTGACAATGGTATTGAACCGGAGCTGCAGCTCGTGAAGTCCCGGATGGTGGTCATAAGCTTCCCAGCTCAGGGCACTCAGGTCTGATATTGTACGGAAGTTTAAAGCCATTGCTGGAATCCGTCGGACGTAAGTTCGTCGGATGGAGTAGTCTTCGGAATGTTTGACGGTCATGGTGATGTTGCGCTGAAAAATGGTCATATCCACTCCAAAGCCAAAAGACTCGGCGATGCGGGTCACGTTTTTTACAATACGTGAAGTATGGCTGCCGACTGCCATCAGTGTGGTGGCGTAATCCAGCAGAAAATTCGATAATTCCTGTATTTTTTTGCTGTGTTCCTGCATGGCTGCGTTTAGAGTTTGATTTCTGCTAAAATTTCGTCTTTACCAACGATTTGGCCGGTTTTGACACATAAACGACTGATTCGGCCTCTGTGGGTGGCGGTAATGATGTTTTGCATCTTCATGGCTTCAAGTATCAAGAGAGTGTCGCCTTTGTTGATTTCCTGACCGTTATCTACTTGGACGTCCAGTATTTTGCCAGGCATGGGAGATTTGATGATTATTGTCGCCAAGTCGCTTTGACGACTGGCCAGTATTTTTTTCCGTTTCAGAGAGAACGGAGTTTCAACAGAGAAAGTATATGCGACACCGTTGAGCAATATTTCGTATTCATTTTGTTTCCGTGAAACAATTTCTACTGGATAACGCAGTCCTTTATAAGATAAGACCAAAAATCCGTCTGCTTCCTCTATCAGGTCGAGGCGTATATTTTGCCGTTTCAAACTGAAATCATAATTATTCTTTACTGTAAATTCGAATTCCGTTTGTCTGTCGCTGAGAGCGATGTATTTACTGATTTCTTTATTATTCATATTTGGTACTTATAGATTTCTGATTCGTTTGTTCAATACCCAGGGGTCGATTTGTGTGTCGGGACCGATTTCAGGAGTATTTTCGTGTGTGTAGGTATACACGGCGAATAGAGCTGCGAGCAATTCTTCGTGCGGTTCGCGCCAGACCGTCGAATGGAGGCGGGTTTCAATGAAGGAGGTGTCGAAATCACCGTTACGGTAAGTTTCGTTGTGTAATACTGCTTTGCAGAAAGGGATTGTGGTACGGATCCCTTTCACATGGAAACGTTCGAGTGCCGAAAGAGTCCGTTCGATGGCTTGTTCGCGGGTGTCTCCGGTGACGATCAGTTTGGCTACCATAGAATCGAAAAAAGGGGTAATTTCTGAACCGGGGGCAATACCGGTTTCAATGCGGATGTGATTGCCTTGTGGTAAACGAAGTTGACGGATAACACCGATACTGGGAGAAAATCCGGCTTGTACGTCCTCTGCGTTGATCCGGCATTCGATAGACCAGCCGTTGAGGTGAATCTGAGATTGACGCAACGGTAATTTCCGGCCCGCAGCGATATTGAATTGTAATTCCACCAGATCGATTCCGGTGATTTCTTCTGTAACCGGGTGTTCCACCTGAATACGGGTGTTCATCTCCATGAAATAGAAATGCTTCTGATGGTCGAGCAGGAATTCCACTGTTCCCAGACTTTGATAGCCTGCCTGTTTTGCCAGGGAGACTGCTGCTGCTGCCATTTTTTTCCGGAGGCGTTCGTCGAGAGCGGGTGACGGGGCTTCTTCCATCAACTTCTGATGTTTACGCTGTATGGAGCATTCCCGTTCGCCCAGATGCACGACATTTCCATAATTGTCGGCTACAATCTGAAATTCGATGTGCTTCGGGTTTTCGAGGTATTTTTCGATAAATACCGAAGGATCGTTAAAGGCTACCTGTGCTTCTGCGGTTGCTATTTTGTAAAGTTGTTCGAGTTCATCCTGATGATGGACAATACGCATTCCTCGTCCTCCTCCGCCCGATACTGCTTTGATAATGACCGGATAGCCTAGTCGTTTGGCAATTTTCCGGGCTTCATCGAGGGTATGTACGGCTCCTTGGCTGGCTCCAAGCATGGGGACTCCGCTCTGTGCGGCAATTCCTTTTGCTGCAACTTTATCGCCCATAAGTCGGATGACTTCGGGTGAAGGGCCGATAAAGACGATTCCATTATCCCGGCAGCGTTCGGCTAATTCCGCGTTTTCAGACAGGTATCCATAACCTGGATGTAATGAGTCGATCTTATATTCCCGGGCTAGTCCAACCAATCTGTCGATATCCAGAAATTCCGGTATATTCCCATCGGTTTCCGGGAAATTGATCACGGCATCAGCAGCTGATAAATATACAGCTTCGGGTTCTTTGGCTGTTCGGACGACATAAGTTTTGATGCCCATGCGCCGGGCTGTACGGGCAATTCGGATGGCTATTTCGCCTCGGTTAGCTATTAAAACTGATTTTATCATATCTATTTCATTATCTTTTTATTTTGTCCCCCTTTTCTTTCGCTTTTATCTTTTTAAAGCGGTATATTTCCATGTTTCCGGCGGGGTAGACTGACTGATTTCTTTTCTAAAGATTTAAGTACCCGGATGATTTTCAGTCGGGTGACGGACGGGTCGATGACTTCATCGATAAATCCTTTTTCGTTGGCGATATAAGGATTGGCAACCTCCTCCCGGTATTGTGCCAGTAATTCTTTTTTCAAAGCAACGGGATCTTCGGCAGCGGCCAGTTCTTTGTGGTAGAGAATGGCGATTGACCCTTCGGGTCCCATGACAGCGATTTCTGCTGTCGGCCAGGCAAAGTTGTAGTCGCCCCCGATCCCTTTACTGTTCATAACGATATAGGCCCCTCCGTAAGATTTTCGCAGTACGACGGTGATTTTGGGTACAGTAGCCCGGGTGTAAGCATACAATAATTTTGCTCCATGGCGGATAATCCCGGCATGTTCCTGATCAGCTCCCGGCAGGAATCCGGGAACGTCTTCAAGAGTAAGGATGGGAATATTGAAACTATCACAGAAATTGATGAAACGGGCAGCCTTGACAGAAGAGTTCATATCCAAAGTACCGGCCATCACCTGGGGTTGGTTGGCGATGATTCCGGTTACATAGCCTCCGAACCGGGCCAAGCCGATAATGATATTGGGGGCATAGTTTTCAGCTATTTCCAGAAATTTACCTTTATCGGTGATCAGCCGGATGATATTCCGGACGTCATAAGGTTTGTCGGGATCTTCGGGAACAAGGTCTCTGAGACTTTCTTCTATACGGTCCGCCGGATCGTCGGTGGCCAGATAGGGAGCATTCTCGATATTGTTGGAAGGAAGATAGGAAAGCAGCATTTTCACTCCCCGCAGAGTGTTCTCGTCATCGTTGAAAACAAAATCAGCGACTCCTGATTTGACAGCATGTACTGAAGCCCCTCCCAATTCTTCGGGAGAGATGGTCTCATTCAACACTTGTTTAACGACATTGGGGCCTGTAACAAACATATAACTGGTTGCGGCAGTCATAAAGATAAAGTCGGTGAGTGCCGGGGAATAAACGGCGCCGCCTGCTGCCGGACCCATGATCACCGATATTTGGGGAATGACCCCGGAGGCCAGTACATTACGGCGGAAAATACCGGCATATCCGGCCAGACTGGCCACTCCTTCCTGTATGCGTGCCCCTCCCGAATCGATCAGGCCTACAACAGGAGAACCTGTTTTCAGGGCCATATCCTGTACTTTTATAATTTTGGCAGCGTGTACAGAACCCAATGATCCTCCCTGAACATTGAAGTCCTGGGAATAGGCAAATACCTGTCTGCCGTTCACACTCCCAAACCCGGCAATAACTCCGTCTCCATAGGAACGTACTGTTTTACCGAAAGAGGTGGTGGCCGATGGAGAATAAGCATCGACTTCCTCGAAGGTGCCTTCATCAAAAAGAAATTCTATTCGTTCCCGGGCTGTCAGTTTGCCGCGGTTGTGTTGTTTTTCTTCATATGCTTCGCCGTATTGCCGGGCTAAGGCTTCCTGTCTCGCCAGGAATTTTTCAAACGATTTTCTCATGCTAAGTCAGTTTACATCTGTCGATTGCTTTATTGTTCCGGCAATCTCTTTTAAGATTCGTAAGTGTAGCCGATTGATAATTACTCGTTAATCATCGATTGTTACCGTTGAGCATGGCTTAAACTTAGCTTTCACAAAATAAAGAATACGCAGGGGTATATTTACCCGGACGGGTGTCGGTCTGATAAGGGCTGACTCTGGCTTTATTCCGCGAAAGCATTGTCAATTCGCTGAGGCAGGTATCCTGACTTTCACCGTTTTAGCCGTCCTTCCCGTCTTATGCTGACAGTGGACATGATTGGCCGAACTTTTATGGTGATTACAGTTGCGCGACAGTCCGTGATTTTCACACGGTTCCCTATTCTCCTCATCGTGATGAGGCACCTGAGCGATCTGGTTTACATCTTGTAAAGAACTTCAATGGGACAAAAATATAAAAAAATCTTTTATCCGATGAAATTTTAACGAACTCTTTCATTTGTCCTTTATCTTGTTGTTGATTATCAGATAGAAAAGAGACTTGTGTTATTATTTAAAAAGGATTAATTTACAAATTTTAAAATAAGTAATTTATTCGCTTGTTTCGATTTCTGTGTTAGTAAATAGGCCACTGATTAATAACAGATACTCAGGAAATTTTCTTCCATTACTCCAGACCAGTGGAATGTGGAGCAATTCTTCTGCGGTACGGATCAGATT
>ERZ780157.4209-NODE-4209-length-11132-cov-4.494629_pt1 | contig 11132 bp, 10 predicted proteins | sample MGYA00511169_ERZ780157 | MGnify/ENA primary metagenome ERZ780157 (study PRJEB29588, sample SAMEA1965149) | human gut metagenome | biome: human gut; feature: human-associated habitat; material: faeces | place: Denmark | collected 2008/2010 ... | reverse complement strand
TTTAGTAAATAATTGGATGGCGAAAATACAGATTTATCTACAGGTTGCCAATTAATTGGATATTATTTCTTCCAATTGGTTTATATAACCGGTCTTAATTTATAATTCCAGCAGTTCCTGCAGACGTTGCACAGATGATTCAATCTGCCAGCGGTCTTCCAGTTCGTCCGCATTAAAGATATATTGCGCCTGCGTATAAAAAGGTGCGCGCTTTTCAAGCGCCTGAATGATGAAATCCATTAATTCCTCATCTTCCTTTCCCTGAAGAATGGGACGTTGCTGCTTGGCAATACGCAAGCGCCTGAACAGCACATCGGGATGCACATTCAGAAAAACGGTTTTTCCCGTCCGGTTCATAAACTCCATATTGTCAAAAAAGCAGGGTGCCCCCCCACCTGTAGAGATAACGACGTTCTCAAACTCAGCTACCTCATGAAGCATGTTTCTTTCCAACTCACGAAATCCGGCTTCACCCCGTTCCGTGAATAGTTCTCCGACAGTTTTATGAAAACGTTCTTCGATATACCAGTCCAGATCAATGAACGGGATATTCAGTTTGCGGGCAAAAGCCTTGCCCAAAGTAGTTTTTCCGGCACCCATATAGCCGGTAAGGAAGATACGAACCATAAATGATTAATTTTGCTCACAAAATTAATCATTTAATGAATAATGAAGAATGATTCTCTATTATTTAAAAACTTTTATCCGTTCTTCCAGTGGCTGGAACTCTTTTTCTCCCGGCTGATTGACAGGCACTCCGAACGGCATTTCCGCAATCAGATGCCAATGTGCAGGCAAATTCCATGCCCGACGCACCTCATCATCAATCAATGGATTATAATGTTGCAGGGAAGCACCGAAGCCCACATCTTCAAGCATAACCCAAACAGCCAGCTGATGCATCGCCGAGGTTTGTAATGACCATCCGGGGAAATTCTCCTGATAAGACGGGAAAGCTTCCTGAAGCCCCTTCACCACCTTCTGATCTTCAAAGAACAGCACCGTACCATATCCACAGGCAAAGGAATTGTCAATCTTTTCTTCGGTTTTCGCAAACGCTTCTCCCGGCACAATCTTCCTCAACGCATCTTTTACAATGTTCCATAACTTTTTATGAGATTTGCCAAGAAGAAGCACCACACGGGTAGATTGAGAATTGAATGCCGACGGCACGTGTCTCACTGCCAGATTGATAATGCATTCTATCTCCTGATCCGGAATAGGTGACTGGTCGGTAATCGAATAATAAGTCCGACGATTCTTCAAAGCTTCACTAAAAGTTCTTTCCATAATGGCTCCTTTCTTAATTTTATTTTCTTAAACTCCTTATAAATTAGAACAAGCTTCTCTGCCAACTTGTTCGATTCCGGAATATATTTGTACCTTCGCACCGTCAATGCTATTGACATAATCATTCATTATCAGAAAATGGCTAAAGAAAAGTTCTACGTAGTATGGGAAGGAGTGACGCCGGGAGTATATGCTTCCTGGACGGATTGCCAGCTCCAGATCAAGGGTTATGAAGGTGCAAAGTACAAATCGTTCGACACCCGTGAAGAGGCGGAACGTGCACTGGCCTCGTCACCCTACGCCTACATCGGCAAAAATGCGAAGAAAAAAACGGAAGCTGCCCGAACCGGTTCCGATACACTGCCTGCTTCCGTCATTGACAATAGTCTGGCAGTCGATGCTGCGTGCAGTGGCAATCCCGGCCCGATGGAGTATCGGGGAGTACACGTGGCAAGTCGCCAGGAAATTTTTCATTTCGGCCCGATGAAAGGTACAAACAATATTGGAGAGTTTCTGGCCATCGTGCACGGACTGGCGTTACTGAAACAGAAAGGATTTGATATGCCCATTTATAGCGACAGCGTGAATGCCATCAGTTGGGTGCGACAGAAAAAATGCAAAACCAAACTTCCGCGGAATGAAGAGACTGAAGAACTCTTCACAGTGATAGAACGGGCAGAGAAGTGGCTCAGGGAGAACACTTACACTACCCGTATTCTTAAATGGGAAACCAAGGCGTGGGGAGAGATTCCGGCAGATTTCGGCAGAAAATAATAGCAAAAAAGTCTATTCTGCGACTTGATCAGCAGCCTGTTCCTTCTTATGTTTAAACACAAAGCGGAGCATCAGAAAATTAGTGGGAACAGCCACAGCGAGCACACACAAGGGAGCTATCTCCTGATCTACATTCAGATACAGGAACAAATTGAACAATCCCATATGTATCAGATAGTTCACCAAATGGCTGCCTCCAAATCCCAAAGCCCTTTTCAAAGAAGGGTTGCTACGAAACGTGAAATAAGAAGTCAGAAAGAAATTACAGATAAAACTCGTCACATAGCCTATCGTGTAGGCAATATTCAAGTTGGTCATTTCGTATTCCTGCAACAGATAATAAACCCCATAATGTATTCCGGCGGCCAACGTTCCCACCGTGCAATAACGAATAAACTGGTAGCGTTTACTCTTCGATTGAAATACTGATTTTACAATTTCCATTAGTAAGTAGTTTTAGTTTTATAGTTCAGTTCAGATGTTTCATTTTCATTCAGTCAGATGGACGCGCAAAGTCCTGAGTCAGTTGTTCCCACACTATTTTCAGCCATATCAAAGTACAAGGCAGAGCCTTCAGAGCATAAGGTTTCACATATTCCGCTCTTATAAATCTTGGAAAAAGATCGGTAGTAGACAAAGAAGTCAGTAGAATACAGAATATAAGCAATGACAGATTCAATATCGGTGTGGCAGCTTTTGTCGGTGTTTTCACATACCAGATTCCAACAGCAATCATAGCAGTCAGATAGCCATAGGTTTCAGTGCCGGTGCTAAATAGCACCATAAACAAAAGTGCAGAGGATAGAAACAAGAATCTGAAAGATTCATTACCATATTGCCGGACGCGTAAATAAGGAAGGGCAAACAAAATCATTCCGGGCACGATTATCCATAAATCGCTGAATGAAGCTCCCGTTATCCGATGTAACATACCCAGCAAAGATATGTTTTGATTGACGCTAAACTGATTCAGCCCATTCTTATAGACAAGCACATCGAACCATTCTTTATATGAATGAACGACATATTCCGGAGAAGCATAGAGCATCGGAAGCAAAAAAACGATCACTGCCCAAAAGACTAATCCGCCGACGAGTTTCATTTTGTGTTTCGAGAATAAAAAGAAAGCCAGTCCGACTATCCCATAAAGTTTGGTCATAGTCCCTAATACAATCATCAAAGCAGCCCAAAAATCCTTTTCTTTCTCGATCAGCACATAAGCAAAAATAATCATAGCCGTAATACCTATGCTATATTGCTGAGACAAAACAGCTGTAAAAACGTCATTTACAGAAACTAATATAACAACAGCAAATTGCCACTTTTTCAAATCTAACTTGCTGATAGCATAATAAAGGAAACCACAATTCACCAGGCACCAAAGGATCATCCCCAACGGTCTGGGAAGAACCGCAAAAGGAGAAATCAACGCAGTGAAAGAAATACCATACAGAAAGAAATCCTTCTGTTCCTGAAGATATTCTACATATAAAGGAGAAGAAGATATCGCATGCCAAAAAGACTGGCTAAATATAACATAATTGCTATATGTCCCCTTCATCATCAATGATAAACTGCAAGCTAATCCTACTCCCATCCACAAGATGAATAGAAAGACGGGATTCTGCACATATCCTTTCAACCTCTCCAACATATCATCAATAAGTTTTTTAGTTCATTTACAAATACCCCCTTTTTCATATCAGGCAACATCACTTCGCCTCTTAAGTCTACAGGAACCTCTTTGATGAAGGTGGTATCATCAAGAGAGGCCTTATATATAAACTCCGTATCAAATAAGAACTGTTTAATACGAGTGGACGCAAGAAAAGCTTTTCCCTTACAGTTAAACCCCTTTAATCCCCCCTGTGTATCTGTGTGAGTCAGCCCTAACAGCATAAAGTTCAAGAAACGTGAAGCATGACTCGCCAACTTTCTGCGGGTAGAAAGTTGTGAATAATACGTATGATTACGATTTGCTACAACTACATCATACCCTTCCTCAAGATATTTAATCACCTGACAAACAGACTCAATCTTATATGGAAAATCATAATCTGTATAAAGAGCCAGCTCTGAATCAGAATGTGCTATACCATCACGAACAGCAGCTCCTTTCCCTTGATTTATCTTATTGTCTACAATGATAGTGTTGGGTAAGTTATTTGTCAAACGAAGTACAGCTTCTTCCGTAAATCCGTGTTTGGAACCATCATTTACTACGATAAAGCGAATATTGTACCCGTTCAGCATCCCTTCCAACTCTTTATGTTTTTCAATCAGTTGCTGCTCCCATCCTTCATGAGGATTATAACAGGGCAATATGACATCAATCCGTTCATCATCTTTTTTATGTAGAAAAGGAGTTGGAGTTCTTGATGTATAGTCCTGAGTTAATTGTTCCCAGATGATTTTAAACCAAATAATAGCACATGGGAGAGCTTTAAGTGCAAATGAAGTTATGTATTCAGTCCTGAAATGTTTTGAAAAAAGAATACTGCTTGAAGACGCTGCCGTCAACGCAAAACAGAATAGCAATAAGCATGTATTCAGCACAAACGATTTTTTATACGTTGGCGTACTTATATACCATATACCCACACCAATTAGAGCTCCCACATATCCACATTCTTCCGTCCCCGTACTAAACAAGACCATAAATAACAGAACTGATGCCAAAAACGAAAGCCGAAAATTTCTATTCTCATATTGTCCAATACGCAAATAAGGTAATAAGAATAAAACAATTCCAGGAATTATCAGCCACATATCGCTATATTCAACAGCATGAGTGATCTTTCGAACCATTCCTAATAAAGAGATATTCTGATAAAAGCTCAACTCATTAACATCATCCTTAACTACAAGAATACTAATCCATTCTTTATAAGAATCAAATACATATTGTGGAGAAGTATAAAACATTGGAACTACAAATAGAACGAATGCCCAAAATAGAATTCCCCACAGAAAATATAATTTTCTTTTAGAGAAAAGGAAAAAAGCTAACCCCACAATCCCATAAATTTTGGTTAATGTGCCTAAAACAATCATCAATGCAGCCCAAAAATCTTTTTTTCTCTCGACAAGAATAAAAGTAAAAAGAATGAAAGCGGCTACTGCTGCATTATACTGCTGAGTCACAACAGATAAATATAAGCCATTATATGACAACCAAATGATAATGGCTGTTTTCCATTTTTCAAACTCTAACTTTTTTATAGCAAAGTACAATAAAAGAGCATTACACAAACTCCACAAAGCAGAACCCACCATTGTTGGCATGATTGAAAAAGGAGCAATCAATAAAGTAAAAGGAATGCCATATAGAAATAAATCAAAATATTCTTTAGGATATTCTACATATAAAGGCGTTTGCTCCAAAGCATGAAAAAATGAACGGGAAAATATCAAGTAGTTATTTGCAAGTCCTTCTGTCCAGCTTACCCAAAATCCCCTGATAGCCACCCCAAACCACAAAATTGCTAATACAATAGGATTTTGCACTAACTTTAGTATAAATCTTATTATATCTTTCATTTCATTATATCCTTGTTTAGTTTTATATAATCTATAAAACGACCAAAACTAACATTCTTTTTCCTAAAATATAGGATGAAGGCATCCAGCCTTTTTTCCATTCCTTCTCCTGCATGATTCCTTATAATAAATGGCAGTTTCCATTCCGGGTGTTCATTTAACGGATAAAATTCCCACGGATGAAAGTATGTCACAAAATATCCATCATGCCGATGAGTGTATTTACACAGCCAACGATAAAGTGAAGCGGGCAAATTATGACATGAAAGCCAAAATAAAGGGAAACGCAGCAAAGGAGTAACTGATGCCGGCATTTGCATCACACGGTCTTTTATAAAAGGAGTACGGGGAGTAGAGAGCCGCATATATCTTCCCGGGATAAATGTCGGATTCAAGGAAGAATTATATATATACCCCGCCTCATATACAGCTTTTTCCGACACAGGCATCATGCGTGCCTGCCGATAGCCATAAACTTTGGTTCCGGTGATTTCCTCCAACTGATCTTTCGACCTTTTCAGATCTTCCACTTTAAAGGTCCAATGATAGAAGCCATGAGAAGCAATCTCGTGACCTCCCTCCTGAATGCGCTTTATTATATCAGGAGCATGAAGAGCAAAATTTGCCGTACAGAAAAAGGTCGCTTTTACCTGATTCCGTTCCAAGCAATCCAAAATTCGGGTAGTCCCCTCTACAGAAACTTTAATTTGCTCTTCCATTGATATGTCCACCTGATGTTCTTTGGGCACATCAAATTCCTCAATGTCAAAACTTAATAAAATCATTCCAATATCAGTCTAGTTTACGTTTGTTGCTGTGAGTTGCTGCAAATATGCAGCCACAGCCTATAATGCTTGCATATCGTTTAGTCTTTTATAATAACCATCTAATTCCAATAATTCTTCATGACGTCCACGCTCTACGATTTCCCCTTCATAGAGCACACAAATCTCATCCGCATTTTTGATAGTAGAAAGACGGTGAGCAATTGCAATCGTGGTACGCGTCTTCATCAATCTCTCCAATGCTTCTTGTACCAAACGTTCCGATTCAGTATCCAGTGCAGAAGTAGCCTCATCCAGAATCAGGATGGGAGGATTCTTCAGAATAGCACGGGCGATGCTGACACGCTGTCTCTGTCCACCGGAAAGTTTGCCGCCACGGTCACCGATATTTGTATTATATCCTTCCGGCTTTTCCATAATAAAATCATGGGCATTGGCAATCTTAGCGGCCTCTATGACTTGTTCCATAGTTGCATTTTCTACGCCAAAAGCAATATTATTGAAAAATGTATCATTAAAAAGAATGGCTTCTTGATTTACATTGCCAATCAAACTGCGCAAATCGGCAATACGTACATCTTTAATACTTGTACCATCGATGGTGATATCTCCTCCTTGCACATCATGATAACGTGGCAATAAATCTACGAGCGTCGATTTTCCTGAGCCTGACTGTCCTACCAAAGCAACTGTCTTTCCCTTTGGCACTGTTAAGTTCACATGTTTCAACACTTCTCTTTTACCATCATAGCTAAAGCTTATATCTTTAAACTCAATCCGATCATTCATTCCAGTCAATGGTTTCGGATTAGGAATTTCTTTAATATTATTTTCAGCCTTCAATATTTTGTCCACACGTTCCATAGAAGCAAGCCCCTTGGGGATATTGTAACCAGCCTTGGCAAAGTCTTTCAACGGATTTATCACGCTATACAAAATAACCATATAAAATATAAACGTCGGTGCAGTCAATGACGAATTATGCCCTAAAATCAAAGCACCACCAAACCATAATACAGATACAATCAGAATTGTTCCCAAGAACTCACTCATCGGATGAGCCAAAGCTTGTCGCATAGCTACTTTATTGACTGCATCACGGAGTTCATTACTACACCTCGTAAAACGATCTATCATTCTGTCTTCTGCAATAAACGCTTTGATAATACGCAAACCACCCAATGTTTCTTCCAACTGAGACATTGTATCACTCCACTTACCTTGTGCCTCCAGTGATTGACGCTTTAGTTTTCTTCCGACTTTACCCATCAGCCAGCCCATAGCCGGTAATACCAAAACGGTGAAAAGAGTTAACTTCCAGCTGGTAGCAATCAATGTTATAAAATACAATATAATCATGATAGGGCTCTTTATCAGCATGTCCAATGAGCTGGTAATAGAGTTTTCCACCTCTCCCACATCACCACTCATACGAGCTATAATATCTCCTTTTCTCTCCTCTGAGAAAAAGCCCATCGGCAAACGCATTACCTTCGCATATACCATGATACGGATATCCCTGACAACTCCTGTACGTAATGGAATCATCACAGCTGAAGATGCAAAATAACAGGAAGTTTTAAATAAAGTCATCAAAGCCAGAAACAGTCCCAGAAAAATCAAAGCAGTAGTAGGACCATTATCCTGAATCATTTGGGAAACATAATAATAGAAATTATTTATCGCAACATCTTTAAAACCGGCAGTTCCCCATTCCATATACTCATATACCTTATTATTCTCTCCTGTTTTAAACAAAATGTCCAGAATCGGAATTAACAAAGTAAATGAAAACACATTGAATACAGCTGACAAGATATTCAGCAAAATAGCCCATCCGATATACTTCTTATATGGCGACACAAAACGTCGCATCAGTTGCAAAAATTCCTTCATTATTTGAAATAAAATAAGTTAAGGCTGCAAAGATACAATAAAACTGTCTAACAGTTGAAGGTTTCTTTTAATAATTAATACGAATTATATAATAGCCACCTTCTTGACCATTTATTCGTCTATTTCACTCCAACACTACTCATTATCAAAAGATATGGGCACCACATGATAATAAACCCCATGAGATCTCCGGTACGATTTCACTCCCAGCTTTTGCAGAATACGCCCCAAATAAGATACTTGCCGAGGTGAAAACTTCATCTTACTAGCCTTCTGTATTCGTTGTAGCAAATCCGCAGCAAGCAACCATTCTCCTGCCTCATCGTCGGTCGCCGCCCGATAATATACCTGAAACAATTGCTCGATCGCGGGAGATTGCTCAAACTCCTGATTAGACTCCGTCATAATAGCTTCCTCTTCTTCATCAAACCAATACCGTTCATTTTTATAAAGCGCCGTCATTGCTTGTGCATAAAGCTGCTCATAATCAATGGGACGCACCACATCAATCACTCCCGTCACTTCGACGCCGATAAAACGGCGACTACCGGAAGTATCTGTCAGTAAGTCTTTATGATTACTCGTCCCGATAAAAGAAGCATACCGCCGAAGTGATTCTACAGCTGACGCATTCGGGCGACGGGTATTAACAACCGGTTTTTGCAAAATATGCTTAAGGAATGACTGCTGATTGACACCTATCTGATCAAACTCATCCATATTGATGAGAAGAAAACGATTCAGATACAACTCGGCGTCCCTTTTACGGCTAAAGTCAATGCTGTCCGTATAATACGCCTGCAAACAAGGAGGCAGAATCAGACGGCAAAAGGTGGACTTACGATAAGCCTGCGGACCGATTAAAATAGGTGAAGTACTGTTCGCATGATTTTTGTCAACTCCACGCCAGTGCGCCACTGTACTGAGAAACCAACGACGAAAAAGTTGTCCCCAATGAGGATTATCACAAGGAACTCTTTCAGCCAGGTCACGGATGTGGTCTTTACCGTCCCAATGGGGAAGATCATAAAGAAATTCCTCGACAGGGTGATAAACGGGAACATGATCGGAATTCAGATATCGGACCACATCCTTATCCCAAAGTTTGATGCCCTCATACATCGCATTCATCGTAATACTTGCCATCACCCGTTTGTCTATGGGGCGAAAATAAAAGTTGAAACTGTTCCGCTCACGGTATTCCACGCTCGAAGTCAGCATATTGAAACGAAACTCATAGCGGCGTTTCATAAACTCATCTGTCTGCATGACAAACAATTGCTCCGGCAGCAAACTACTTTTATCGGCAAAACCCTCGCACGTACCATACACGTTCTTCACCGTCTCGCGAATCAGGAATTCATCTTTCGGTAAACGATAATGAGCACGTGCCCATCGCACGGTATCTTCTTGTGGAATGCCGGCACGAAAACACTGCTCAGCCAGACAAACAAGCAATGAGTGTATATCATCGCCTGGGCGGTATCCTTTTTGCTCGGCAAATGCCCGGGCAAACGCTGCTTCAAAAAGAACAGAAAGTGCTTCGTAACTATCATATCCGGGAACAAGCCGCTGTAAAGGAGAAGCCTGCGCCTGTACCTGCTCTCGATAGGTGGTTTCCCCCGGCAAAGATGCTGGCTGTTTCAGATAAACAGGCATGGCTTCGGGATTAAAATACAGCTCCGGGTCGAAAGTTAATCGGCAATACTGTTCCAGCGAAGGCTCTCTTAATTCGATATCAAACGGGAGTTGGGGCTGGTAATATTTCACAGCCAGACGATAAGCATGCGCATGAAAGACTTCCGCCTGTTCGCGATTATCAGGCAGACGGTTGTCGGGATACGTAAAACGAACCCATATCTTTACAGACTTTCCTGAAGAACCGATAAAAGCAAGATACGTCTGAGGCAACTCCTTCACACACTCCTTCACCTCATCAGCTTCCATACGTCCGGATAACCCGTTGACCTGAAGCATAACGATTCCATTATATTCGGTCATCGCCATCACCCCGTTTTTCCTGACAAAAGCTGCCGCCGGAAGTATCTTCGGGACCCTCTCTATATAATCATTTTTATCACCGGGAAGTATATAAGGCAGGACTTCTCTCATATTAGAGACCAGTTGTGCTTTAGTTTCCTTTTTCATCTGCTCTACGAGCTGTTCAATCTTCAACGTACGCATCGTATTTACTTTGCCATCGTCTCTCACTTGTGTTATTCTCATTTTTTCTTTCGCTGTTTGTCCTGCTTGCGTGTGTAGGGCAATATATATTTTGCACAAAAGTACTGTAAACATTCTATGTAAACAAGTTTCTGATCATAAGTTTCATTTCCATCTCCTCTCCCTCTACTAGAAAAGAAAAAATATATTTTAGTCTCACGGTCTCACTACTTTTACATAATCATCAAATAATTAATATATTATAGGATGAGAGATACTTTTTACAGAGGTATCTCTCATCATTTCCTCACTGAAATTACTCTATTCTAACCTGTCTCTCACCTTCTTTTGTTTATCTCTCATTCTGCTTTCCAACTTCCATTATTTAATTTCAGACCTATACATTTCTCCTTTTAGAAGTACTTTAAGGCGCATATATTTTACCATTCATTATCATGCAAACAATCCTATAATTGCTTGTTTTACAACTATTATTGTCGTATCTTTGAAGGACGTTATTCATCATACTACCCGGGTGAACCGACCTGTTCACCCAGGTACACAGATACGTTCTCGAAGGTGCAATGATTGGTTCACCCGGGTAGAACGATGAAGATGTCGGTAAGATGCAGGGAAAACGCATTATACTTTTTCTTTTATCTTTTATACATTTATCTTACATGA
>ERZ780157.4208-NODE-4208-length-11135-cov-3.783032_pt1 | contig 11135 bp, 14 predicted proteins | sample MGYA00511169_ERZ780157 | MGnify/ENA primary metagenome ERZ780157 (study PRJEB29588, sample SAMEA1965149) | human gut metagenome | biome: human gut; feature: human-associated habitat; material: faeces | place: Denmark | collected 2008/2010 ... | reverse complement strand
CCTCTTTCGCGCCAATTCTCCCGCGCTTTTCAACCTCTTCCACTCACTCTTTTCTTAACTCCATTCCCCGCATACCCGTTTCAATAAGGTAACCCTGTCCTCGTCCACGCGCACACAACCGTTTGCTCACCAGCCGTGTAGAGAGGATGTTCGAGGCCAGACTGACCCAAGGCAGTGTGTTGAAGCTGATCGTTGACGCGATGAAGGACCTGGTGAGTGACGCGAATTTCGAGTGCACTGGTTCCGAGATTAGCGTTCAAGTGCGTGGTTGCGTATATGTCTGATGTGATAGGCTATGGACTCTTCGCACGTGACGCTGATAACACTGGTGCTTCGTAAGGAGGGTTTCGCCCACTTCCGTTGTGACAAGGCGTTGACGATGGGTTTGAAGATGGGTTCGTTGGCGAAGATTCTGAAGTGCGCTGACGGTAACGACACGATAACGCTGAAGGCTGAGGACGAGGGTGACGTGATAAACCTGGTGTTTGAGAACGAGAACGCAGACCGCATAAGCGACTTCGAGTTGAAGTTGATCGAGTTGGAGGCGGAGCACTTGGAGATTCCCGAGGAGGAGTGTCAGGCGAGTTTGAGTATGAATTCGAGCGAGTTCCAGCGTTTGTGTCGCGACCTGAGCGTGTTGGGCGACTCGTGTGCGATAAGTGTGACGAAGGAGGGAGTTCGTTTCAGCGTGGAGGGCGACGTTGGTAAGGGAAGTGTGATGCTTCGTCCGAGCGACAGTGTGGATGGGAAGAACGAGGTGAAGATCGATATGAAGCAAGTGATAGAGCAAAAGTTCGCTCTGCGTTACCTGTCGATGTTCACGAAGGCGACGTCGTTGTCGAACAGCGTGAAGTTGACGCTGACGAACGATATGCCGTTGAAGGTTGAGTACGAGATCGAGGGTTTGGGTAGTTTGTGTTTCTATCTGGCTCCGAAGATGGAGGACGATGAGTGAGTGTATTCTATGTTGCGTGGTGTTTGTTGTGTGAGGTTGTGTTGTTATTCCGTAAATGGGGTGTAATTTGTGTGTTCGGTTGTTTGTAAAAGTGTGTGTTGTAATGGTGCTGGGCAGGGTGACGGTGGAAAAGGAAGTGCCGTTGCGCGGAAAGGGGCGTCCGAAGCGGATTTGCAAGTGTGATTCGCTCCTCTTGTTTCTGAGCGATACAACATCAATAGAAGTGCTAATTATTCACACGGATCATGCTTAGAGTCTCAATTTGCGTAGCGGTGAAGTCGCATCCCTTCTTTCTTCCTCACGTGGCGCTTTCACGGATTTTTTACTGTTTTCCGAATGGCTCGTCTGCTCCACTAGCGAGAATGTAATATATGTATCCCTGTTGTGCTGGGTTAACAGAAGGTGTTTTGTGTGGATAGCAAAGAAGTGTTTTGCGAGTTTACCGCAAATGTCGAAGGGCGTGTGAAGCGCGTGCTGATGATGAACTATAACGTGTTGTGTGTTTCGGACAAGAATGTACTCTATGTAGCCGCGGCTTTCTGGGCTGATGGGCTAGATATATGACATTTCTGGAGAGTTGATCCTCGAACCCTATCCCCTTGACTACTCCATTGTCGACGTGTTTTTAGTAGATTCCAGGCTTATAGTTGTTGGGAAAGACGGCGATATTCATGTGGGAGAGGACTTGTCTCCTCATGTGTAGTTGTTGACTTTCTGCAGCCAGGAAGGGGAGCCGACTCGAGTGGGGGATACGCAGCATTATTCTCTTGGAAAGCCATGCACCTATTGCTTTAGGAGTGACGAGCTTCTCTTCCTTGTGAGTGATTCTGCGGAAACGACCTGTACCCTTTCTGTAGGTTTCTTTTCCTGTGATTCATTGTAGCTGTTCAACTGTAAATCTAAAACCATGAAAACCGTCATCTCCGACATTCCTTCATGCATTACGCATATGACACTGTTTCATTCCTTTATTTGTGGCGTGACGAAGGCGAACGATTTCCTTGTGTGGGATCCCTCTACCTACGAGGAGTTGGTAAACACGCGAATCGGCTTCTCCGTCACCTGCTTGTACGCGATCGACGAGTGTGTGGTCGCTGGGCGCGAAGACGGAACAGTTGTCTTTCTGTTGCCTTCTTGCTCTGATCCCACCTCTTCGCTGTCATCATCGCTGTCTTCAAATCCACTGCTTTCTGACCAGCCGTCGAGTCAGTTGTTTCCTGACTCTCTGACAGAGCCTTCAGCGCCCGACTCGCAAGTGTTGCCTGTTCTGAGTGAGTCGTTGCCAACTCCGAAACAACCGCCCTCAGCGGCAACAGAGTCTCATTCGCCTGTGGTATCAGCTGAGTCTTCTTCAGTAACGCCAGCTGCATCCTCAATCGATGTAACTCCTCCCCCTCCCATTACAACGCAACCCCAACCCCCTTCAATGAATCCTACTCAACTCCCTCCAATGAATCCAATTCAACCCCCTCCAAATGCAACTCCGATTCAACCCACCTCAATTATACCTCCAATTCAACCCCCTTCAAATGCAACTCCGATTCAACCTCTTCCAATGACTCCAACGCAACCTCAACCCACCTCAAATGCAACTCCATCTCCACCCCCAGAGCAATCTCTCTTCCACCCCTCCGACATGCACATTGAAAAGAGCGGCGACTCCACGCTTCAGGTCTGGGACACGGAGCGCGGACGACAGGTGCAGGGCACGCTCCTCGGCCGACGGTCGCTCGTCTACACACGCCAACTGTCCAGCCTCAAGAAATCGGAGGCGGCGCGCAGCTCGTCGCTAACGCGGGAGTGTCGCGAGTACCTGAAGAAGCTTCCGTCGCGCAGTATCGAAGAGCAAAACCTTGAAGAGTATTTGCTGTCGAACCGCATGATCACGCTCGCGCTGTTCAACCAGGACGACATCCAGAAGTACGATCGCATCTCCCAGCTGCGCGAGCAGGAGCTGACCAACCATCCCGAAGAAGAGATCAGCGAGACGCTCAAGCACAAGTTCAGCATGCTGACGCACACGTGCGTGATCGACGACGCGGAGCACGTGCTCATGACGCCGTCCAGCACGCGCAAGGCGAGTGAGTCGCCCAAGGCGAAGAGGCGGGACAGCATCGGGGGACGGAAGCGACGCATGCGAGCGAGCCCACCGCCCTTCCTGTGGACGCGGAGCCAATCCAAAGGGAGGATGACGAAACCCATACCGCGGGAAAGCAGTGCTGTGGTAAGTCCGCTGCTGAGAACACTGTTTCCTCCGAAGGATAAGAAGGAGGTGCGAGGACGCGTGCTGTCCGACGAGGACCTGGGGCTATACGACGTGACGAACTACTACTCCTTTGACGAGATTGCGGTGCTGCGCGAGCAGTCGTTGAAGAGCAAGGGAAAGGAAACGGATTTCCAGTTTGCACGGCAGCGGAGGCCGACGGATGGGTACTCGAGGCTCTATTTAACCATGCGGCGCCAGTCCCTGCTGAAGAAGCTCTTCCAGGATTCATCGCTGGATAACGAGGAGTATAACTGCATTGCGCGCATGGTATCGAAGCTCATGCATGAAACGAAGAAGGAGGTGGACTTAACAGGGTCGCACAATACCCCTGAGAATGTGGCGAAGCTTCGTGAGTATCTGAATAGTTTGAACGCAACATTCGAGGAAATCGATGTGCTATTAGGTGACGATTCCGATTAGTGCTGTTTGTTCAGAACAAGAGCAGGGACTATATAAATTGCATTTGACGAATCACAAAACCATTCCCTCGGCAATGGCTTCTATTTCTAGGGATCACTCAACGAATGCGCAGAGTACTGAAAGGAAGCCTTGCCCTTAGTTCTCCAGCTTCTTCTGGGCCTTATCTCTCGCCCAACTCACGATGCTGGTGTTCTTCTGCGCCCAGAGACCAACAGCGCCCATAACAATACCACCGACCATAAAGACGTAGACGGGAATCTCCCACTCCTCTCTGGGATGCTTGCCCTACGTATGACGTCTCAAATCGAGCGCAGACTCCGAACATCTTGGGAGCAGCTTCAGCAGCAGCCGCTTCTTCGTGGACGAGTCTGGTGAGTCTCTGAGCCGGGAACTTGCGAAGAATTCTTGCAATCATTGTTCTATCTTCAATTCTGAAAGGGAGAAGGACAAAGAAAAGGAGTTGCCAATTCCCGCGGTTTCAGCGAATCCAAGAAAACTAGCAAACAAACACAGACTCAACAATAAAAGGCGATGTACACTGACCAGAATACGCAATAGCTCCAGATCAGATAAGAAATGCGAGGACATCACAATCACACAATAGAGAGCAATTCACGACCAACTCCTTTGCCACTTCACAGCATCGTCACTCTCTGATTCGAGCTAGAGAGGGAATACCCCGTACTAGAAACAACGGGGTAGCCGTTGAAGGGCAGGAGAGGAACAAAGAAGGAGGGAACAATCGGCTGAATCGGAACGCAGTAGCACGGATACGCATTCGAGGGGGAATGAGGATTCCAATCCCAAGTCGAAGAACGGGACATGAGTGAGGGAGAACATGTCACCGACGTAGAGGCCCACAGACCGCAATCGCCGTCGTGAGGCGAGCTCAGCTCCTCGGGAGAATCAATAATGGGCAGATTGAACGGAGGCACTGGCTTGAGCGGGCACAGCGGGACAGGTGCCATCGCAATTGGAATCGGCACGATCGAGAAGGACTGGAATTGCTGCTGATAATACTGGAGTTTGTGCTGCGCATCGCGCGAGGAGGAGGCATACGATAAAAAATCCCCTTGGGCACTAGTAGAAACTGCAAGCAGAGGCAAGTAGCTTCCCACTACGAGTGAACGCAACGCAGTGTGCAAACCCCTAGAAGCAATTGACGCGTTATGGAAGGAACACAACTTGTTGTAGAAGGAGGCATATTCCGTTGTTGATACAAATAGAGAATAGTCGATTCGCTGAAGGAAGTCCTCTTCAAGACAACTCACTTCAGCCGCTGATAAGCCGTCTAGGCACGCGTAGTAAGCATGAGTGTAGCACGTTTCGTCGTGGTATTTATGCGCCAGAACGATTCTGAGGGTGAACGCAGCGAGCAATCTCCTACGATGCCAGAACGATCTGCTTTATGGAGTAAACGTTCACCAGCGTAAAATGATTCCGTACCAATCTCTCGATATACAATAGAGAGATCACGTACACTTCCAAGCTACATCTCATCTGTTTAAAGAGACTATGAGTGAGGCCAGCGTGCACTCCAATCACCAATTCAAGAACAACGAAAGAGGAACACAATTGTGGTTTGACTGGGAATACACCGAATTCGTACAACCGTTGGAAGGCTAGATCATGAGACAAACTCGGCACGACACACCTGGGGACAACGGCTCAAGAGCGAGACGATATGCGCGTTGTACGCTTGATAGAGATCATTCGTGAAGAACTCTTCCATGGTTGGGAGGAGAAAAGAGCGGAAGAACGAATAGCTAAGGCCTACGTCTCACTCCTTTCATGGGGTCCTGTACTACAAAAACGAAAGCACGCTTCGCAGAAGGTGCTCGGTTGTCTTCTCAAAGAGAATTCTGGACCGCGAATACAATCAATGATAGAAGAGAAGATATGGCGGAAATACGCCCGATTTTGGAGGATCCTACTTGTCAAATCCAAACGATGTGTCTATCAAGCATATCAGTTCGTAGTGGTATTGAAACATGTCTGCTTGTGTTGTTTGTAAGACACCTCACCTCGCACTCTCATTCAAACATGCCATTTCACATTCTCATTCAAATGCGTCATCTCGTAATGACCGTCAACCACACCACCACGCAATATCCATCAAACACACCATTTCGTAAAAAGCAACTCTAACGTCCAGGGATTGTCCGTGTTGTCCTTGGAGATGACGGACTTCACAGTAGCCTTCACGTTGAACAGAGCCTTTGAGCGACTCCTGTCCTTGATGGTAAAAAACGAGTCGATCAGCGATGTGACGTACGGACCCTCCTTGTTGACCACCTACCCGTGAAGCAACTCTAGCACCACAACATCGCAAACGCTCGGAATCGTATCCGTCACGTCGATGCGAATAGGATTCTTGGAAGCCTGGCACTGCGTAGGAATGATCATAATCAGATTCGTGTTGTTCAGCAGCGCATTCAGGGCATCGAAGCAGTCGCCGCCCGTCTGACTCCGATAGGTGTGAAGCAGCACCTCTCTGGCGAAGCGCAGCAGGTCGCACGCCATCAGCTTCTCGTCCTTCCTTCGGATGCTCTCCATCAGCAAGAAGAGCATCTTGGAGGGAAATCCGTACGTGTCGCTGTCTCCCAGCGTGGCTTGGAAGGTTCGCTCTCCCAGCACCACCGTCTCTCGGTTCAAGTCGCGCATCACCTGCGTGAGCTGCGGGTCCAGCGTCGGTCCGCGGTAGCCCTGCGAAATGCTCTGGATGAAGTACACGGGAATGCGCAGCGGCACGTTCACGATCGCGTTCAGGATCCGCTCGATGTCCTCAAGTTGCTTCGCGCGACCTATCAGATTCCGGACGGCCGTGAAGATATGCTGGCTAAACCACATGGTCGGGTCGTTGTGGCGCCCCAGTCGCGCCTGCCGGATCGCGCGGAGCCAGCTGTCGCGCTCCTCGTCGCTCTGACACATGAAGTGCTTCTCCACCGTCTTCTCGCTGTCCGTCTGGTAGTCGTCCACGGGGTGCGTGCTGGGGAGCGGCGCGGTGGAGCTGGAGGCGGACTTCACGTAGGACTCGAGCTGCTCGATCGAGCTCAGATCCAGCTGCGTCTTGGAGGTGGTTTTGTAGATCACGTCGAAGACGTGGTGGACGTTCTTCTTGCGGTTCAGACTGCACCGCGGCTCCGTGTTCTCGTCCAGAACTAGGGGTGAACGGGAGAGTGGACAGCGACTCATGAAGTGCTGGCTCTTGCGCATCTTGTCGGTGATGATGATGTCTCCCTTCGTGATCATGCTCGATGACAGCGGGAACCAGATCAGCTTGCCGATCGTAATGATGACATATTTGTCCTGCCAATGGTTGATGGGGTTCTTCGACGCCTTCTTCTTCAGAATGCCGCACTTGATGATCTCCGCTCCCTCCTCGAAGCGCACCGGGGTGGCGTCTCTGTCTACACGTGGAGAGACGAGACCAGCCGTTACCCAACATATCCAGCATTTCCAACGCGCAATTGCGGAACAGATCGCGCTCGTCGCGAAGGAGCATCGATGCCTCGATATACGTGTTCGCAGAGTCACGCAGCGAGAGATCCACATCACGCAGCTCGCGAGCCGGTTGACTTCCCTATTCCATCAAAGCGAATCCAAAAGCGCACTCGGTTCTTGTGATAAGACTCGCGCTCGCTCGATTTCCGCTCCGACGGAGGATTGATCACTTCGCTTTTGAAGATCGACGCCGATCCATCGTTCTAGTCCTCACGGATAACGAAAACAACCACATGTCCAGTAGAATTGCTAAGCGGAGAGGACAGATTCTCCTCTTTCCCCACCGGTGTTGCTCTCAGCTTGATAATCCGTTGCCTCTATTCTCGTGACTGGATCGCCCCTCAGCACCAACTTCTTGTGTGCTTTCGTTTGTCGGAATTTCGATGAACACCCGTTGCTGCACTCCTTCCCTCTTATGTATCGACTTTGAAATTGGGGCGGAAGAGGACGCGGTGACTGTCGGCTCATTTCCCCGCTTTTCTTCCGCCTTTTCGTTCTCGTTTTCCTTCTTGTCCATCCCCGAGTGACGATTGATAGGGTTTGTCCTGTCGGAAGATGAAACTGAAAGGGGGAGATTCCCGTATGATTCTATTGTACTCCTTGTGGTTGAGCCGATTCAACAAGGAAGGGCGTTGATGAGCACCATGACTGATCCCGTCCACTTCACCATTCCACAGGGACAGATAACAGATATTATCTTCCCAGACACGCGTGAGACTATGAATCCCACACAGTCGTTTCTTGACGAATGAACGAGTTTACCGCTTCTCTTCTGTTGAGTTTGTTGTCTCTGCCTGTCTTCGCAGTGGAAGGGTGGAGAGGGATAAAGAACAGAGATCTCCATCTCTTCCTGTTCTTCACGATTCTCACGAATGTGGTCACCTGGGTGTATTTCCTAATCAAATTCGTGTACTGCTTGTCTGTACGAGACAAGGTACCTTCTTGTTTGCTCCGTGATGGATAGTCAAGGTCAACCCATGTTGCTCACAACAAGATGGAGCGATTCCTATCCTACTTCAGTGTGGTGGATACGATTAGCATCAGTCTTGTGTGCATCGTGTTCTGGACGATGCTCGCTCCGGGAAATGTTTAAGTCAGTGTACTCATTTGATCCGTAGTACTGGGGAGTCTCGCAGAAGACCTTTCACAGTCTGTTCGATCACTTCTTCATCCCTATTACGAAGCTCATCGATTTCCTCCTCTTCACGCCTCTCGACTGCAAGTCGTCGTATGTCTACATCTTCACCGTGTCCTATCCCTTGCTCTACTACATCGGCACGACTCTTTACGGGATCTTGGGTCCGGAGCACTACTATCCTTACTGGTTTATGAATCCCGCTCTTCTTTCCTATGGCTGGATTGTTGCGTTCTTTGTGATCTTGCTTGGCGTTTTCCTGGTGTTCATCCACTTGTTTTTACGTATTGCGGCGCAGATCCAGAGCAGGCGGGAGGTGCTTGAAGAGAAGTGAGTGTTGTATAGTGAATGAAACAGAGCATGTTTGTTCGACATCCATCGATTTGTCGTCTTCCTGTTCGTTCATCGATTTGTTCTCCTCCTCCCGTTCCTTCATCGATGTGTTCTCCTCCCGTTCCTTCATCGACTTGTTCTCCCGTTCCTTCATCGACTTGTTCTCCTCCTCTCGCTCTTCCATCTCGAATTCACTGTTCTTGATCTCCTCCTTCCAGATCTCCCGCATACTGCTGTAATCGGCGTAGTCCTTTCCAATCTCGTTCAAGTCGGATACGACGTGCGCTCTGCCTTGCAGTTCTCCGTGCTCTGATGTGTAGTTCTATTCCTTACGTCACAACAGCAGTCACACTGTCAGCAGGATTTCAAGCTCCTTCGCCTCTTTCGCGACCTCCTTCTTCTCTTCTTCCGTCAGTGAGGTAGCACTATCCAGGAGAGCGATTGCCTTCTTGTAGGTGTCAATCGCCATGTGGACTTCACCCATTTCGCGCTGCGCTCGGGCGAGAGTGATGTAGCCCTCGCACCAGTTCGGATTTAGCTCCAAACTCTTCATAGAGAACTAGAGTCACACGGAAAACGAAAGCACTCACCTTTATCGCGCCAAACGGTCTCCCCTGAATGAGGTGTATCTGAAAATCACACAGAACCAACAAAATCCACCTGTGCGATCATTTCAAACAGCTTGTAGTCTTTGTTGTCTATATCAGCCGCGCGCGATAGAAGGGTGAGAGCCTTTCCAAAATTTCCCTCTTCGGCCTCCTTCATGCCCTCCTTCTTGAGATCATCACTGGAAACAGCTAATCAATCATCCATACGAAACGTTTCCACTCTTCTTCTCCTCCTGCTGCGGCGTAAACATGGAAAGGGTGGACTACGGGGAATACGAAATACCCGTGGATACGGAGGCATCCTTCTTGGAGTTCACCTTGAACGACCCTATCTGTATCGTCGCCATCTCGAGTTTGCGTTCCGAGGGAAAACAAAAATAGTCCCTGCTTTTGGAACGGAATCAGTATTGAATAAGAGCTATGGCATTCCTGCTGATTCTTGCTCTTTCCTCTTTGTGTATCGCTTCTGCCGAGGTAGATGCGCGAAGCAGCGTCATTGACTCGGATACCGTTGTCATCACGGCAATCACGGAGAGCTTCAACAACCGTTCCACGTTTGTGATGGACCGAGTGCTGGTGAATTTCATTTACCAAAAGTCCCACTTCGAGTTGTGACTCACAGATAGGAAGGATCTGAATTATGCAGTGAACGTGATTCCGGCTGGAGATATGCGATGGGATGAAAAGACATCCAACTATGTGTGCGGCGGAGGAGAGGAGCAGTGCTATCGGAATATGCTGCAGTATTGCGCAATCCGAGAGTACTCGTATGAGATTGCGCACGAGTTTGTTCACTGTGTCCAGACGTGATTCCGTGCGTCTCTTCTCACGGATAGACGTCCCGGAGATTCGTCTGCTCTCTACAAGTTGTGCAAGCGTTTTGGCTCGATGGAGTACGAGGAGATTGACAAGTGTTTGAAGGAGCGTGAAAAGGTGCACTGAATCCCCATTCTGACGAGCGTAGATGACGAAGGAGCTGGTGGCGCTGCGAGACCGCCACATGTCCAAGAAACACGCCTCCATTCCCCAAGTCTTCTACAACAACGTGTACATGAGTCTCAACGCGCTGGACGAGAACCCGGACTCTCTCTTCTCCCGCCTCCAGTACCGTCTGTGTCGCCTCCCTTCCCTCCAACAGATCAACCCCCCGTTCTGCAACGAAACGTACCGGTCGACGGTGGAGTCTCTGGTGCTCCTTGTCCTCGCGCCTCACCCGTAGAACATCCACATGAAGGAGCAGATGAACCGGGAGAACATGCGAGGCATTCGGTTCAAGAAGTACACGGACGTGATCTACACGCAGCTGCTCCTCCAGTCCTTCGGGCGGTCGATTCTGCATCCGCAGCAGAACGTCGTCGTGTTCTTCGACGTCGAGAAGGAGGACTTGGCGTCACTGTCGAAGCAGCTTCTGTCGGTGACGAGCGACGGGTATGAAGAGTTCGTGCGGATCCAGCTGTTCGGGTTTTCGGAGGACAGTTTGGTGAGCGAGCAGCCCACGATCAGCGACCGCTACCGAGCGTTCCTCTGCGGTCGCCAGCTCGCGAACCCCGTTGCGTACCAGCTGTGTGTGCTGGAGGAGAAGGCGGAGGACGTGCCGAATGCGATGCGGCGTTGCTCGGAGCGAGTGGGCGAGTCGCTCCCAGTGTTGCTTGAGTGCTACTATTCCGACGTGCCCGCGCAACTGCTCCAGAACATGACACAGCTTGCGGAGAACGTGGTGCGAGGCGACAGTATCGAGGAGGCGATGCTGGACCTGGCTGCGATGGACGACGAGGACTTGGAGAACTTAGAGGACGCAGAGGTGGAGGTGGAGATCGACACGGAGGCAGAGCTGATGAGCGCCAAGTCTATGGAGGTGATTCGCTCGCTCATGCCGCGTACGGTGATGCTGAACGGGAAGCGGCTGGACGTGGT
>ERZ780157.4201-NODE-4201-length-11144-cov-2.328434_pt1 | contig 11144 bp, 17 predicted proteins | sample MGYA00511169_ERZ780157 | MGnify/ENA primary metagenome ERZ780157 (study PRJEB29588, sample SAMEA1965149) | human gut metagenome | biome: human gut; feature: human-associated habitat; material: faeces | place: Denmark | collected 2008/2010 ... | reverse complement strand
CCCGCGCTGTCGTCGCCGCCGTTCCACGCCGCACACTGCGACTCTCACTGCGACTCTCACTGCGATTCGCTGGACCTGGACCTGAACGCGATTCCGGTGGAGGAGGAGGCGCCGAAGACAACGTCGGTGGTGTTCCGCTACCCTGACTCGCCGGACGCTGCCAAGTCGCTGTAGTCCCCATGGTGGCGGCTGACGCGTAGATACATGTCCTCGACGGGCGACGGGCACGACATCTACCAGTCGGACACGCGCGTGTCGCCGCGCCTGCGCCGCTTCAACTCGCACACCTTCGCGGACCCGGCGAACGACAACTTCGCGCACCGCATCCCGTTCCTGAAGCAGCTGTCGCTGTCCTACGGGGAGGAGCAGTGCCAGAACGCGGCGGACCTGTCGGTGAACCTGCCGCCGCCGAAGCTGCGCAACACGAAGCGGTTCCTGACGATCCACGAGCAGGAGATTCTCTCCAAGGAGGGTGCGCGGCGCCGGCGAGGACTCAGGGGTAGACATCGCGTTCGCGCTGTGCGGCATGGAGGACCAGGAGTTCCGCGTGTTCGCGTCGTACTGCGACAGCTACTCGCAGGGGCAGGAGTGCGTGCCGCCGGTCTCCATGGAGACGCCGCTGGACTACCTGCTGCACCACGGCAGTGTGAAGACGGCGACGGGCGGAGCTGAGGGCACTGGAGGCGCTGAAGCGATGTCGCCGCTGAGTCCGAGGAAGTCGCTACCGCTGAGTCCGCGGAAGTCGTTGCCGCCGAGTTCGAGCAAGCTGTCGCCGACGAGTCCCACCAAGTCCGCGCCCGCGAGCAAGGCGTCGCAGCCGGGCACTGGGAACGCGGAGTCGCAGACGGTGGTGCACAAGCTGTTCGCGCAGGTGTACGACCGCAAGGTGTGGAAGCGGCGCCTGCTGCTGATCACGGAGAGCATGCTGCTGGTGATGAAACGCCCGGACGACCACTACCTGAAGAACGTGGTGGCGTTCAAGGACACGTACCCTGCATGTGCGGTGGTCAATGACGATCATGTAGCGTGTGGCTGGAGGGGTCAAGCGTAGAAGTCGGGGTGGTTGGCGTACCTGCCGCAGAAGAACAGCGACTCGATGCAGCTGCAGTTCGACTCGTTCAACGACCTGATGCTGTTCATCGGACTCACGCGCCGCCTGTCGCAGTACCCCGACTGCACGGTGACGCTGCCGCAGGCGTGTCGCGACCCCGACCTGTTCACGGACATCTACTCGCTGCTGTACCTGTACAGCCCGTCGGACCTGAGCGAGGCGGTGGGCGTGTACACGGAGTGCGTGGGCCACCCCGAGCGTTACGAGAACTGGGTAAAGCGCCGGTTCAACCTGAGCGTGTCGCTGTGCCGGAACATCCGCGTGGTGAACGGCGTGGAGGAGGTGGAGGAGCTGATCACGCAGAACCGGGAGATCGTGGCGAGCGAGATCTACCTGAAGCCGAAGTACATCGAGGTGCTGAGCATCCCGCGGCGCGTGGTGGAGGTGGTGGAGCAGTTCCAGGCGCTGATGAAGGAGGACATTTACGGGCGGCTGGTGCAGGTGTGTCAGTTCAGCTACCCGTCGCCCGTGCCCCTGGTGAGGGCGATCATAGACTTGTACAATGAAGAGTGGACGACTGTGTTTGACGAGAACCCGTATGCTTTCTTGAAGGCGATTCGAGAGAGCAAGATGTACCGGAAGGAGAGCTACACGAACCGCTCTTATAAGCGGCCGCATGTGAGCAACGTGCGTCTCATGAAAATGAATACAATTCGTGAATAGAAGTGTGTGTAATTGTTTGTTACATTAATCTAGGATGGACTTTGATCTGCAGGCTCAGGAAGAGTTCCTTCGAAGCGGCGAGCAGCCGTCTGCCAGCGTGATTCGGAACGATTCGGCTTCCCCATCCGCCACTCCTCCGCAGCCCCAGAGACCGACCCTCCTGTCCGCCTTTTCGTCGGTGAAGGAAATCAGGGAGAGAGACAGGAAGCGCGATACTGTCGTGTTGGAGGTGAATGCTACGGAGAAGGGATTTCCCGCAGCTGAAAGCATATCGGTACGGGACAATAGGGAGAGATAACGGGTAGATGACACGGAACGCGAAAGGAAAGAAGTCCCTCTTTCGCCAGTCCATGGAGCAGAAAGCGCGCGTGCAACAGCAAGCGGAAGCGAAGAAGAAAGCGACGCCGAGTTCGTTGAGCGAAAGCGATGTGGCGAAGGTGAAGCGCTCCTTTTTGCCTGGAATGAACGAGTCGGACATTCAGCGCGACGCAGAGGCGATCGTGGGTCAAATGTCGGAGGAGGAGAGGATGGCGGAGTTGGATCGCGTGCTGAAGACGGTGGACCCGTCTCTGATTGCGTTTTTGCGGAAGCGGAGTGCGTATAAGGGAATGTCTGGAGCGAGTGGTGGTAATCCGGTGGGAATGGGAGGGGAAGTGCATGAGAAGGAGGAAGAAGTGCATGAAGAGGAGGAAGTGAGCGAGAAGGAGGAGGAAGTGAGCGAGAAGGAGGAAGAACTAGCTCGACGCATCGCCAACGAAGTGGACTATTCTTCGCTAAAGACGGAGGCAGATTTGGAGAACGCAGTGGCAAAGCTGCCGCAAACGGAGCAGCAGAAGCTGGAGTGGACGCGTCCCGTCACGACGGCCTCCAACCCCAAGGAGCCTCGCTTCCACTTCAACGGCATGCTGCTGCCGGCGTCCTCCTCCTCGACGATCGCCGTCCACTCGGGGCTGTACAACCACGGGGAAGAAGCGGACCTTCCCGGCTACACCGTATCGGAGCTGTCCCTGCTGGCGCGCTCGGCGGTGTCGGGGCAGCGCGTGCTCGCGCTGAAGTGCATCTACAACATCCTGCGGCGCCGGTCGCTGAGTCGCGAGTTCGGTCAGACGCTGGTTCCCGCGACGCTGCCCGTGACGGTGCTGCGCGTGCTGGTGTTCCTGCTGCAGAGACGCCAGGGCATGGAGGAGGTGTACCTGGCGCTGCAGTGCGTGGAGGAGTTGTGCTCGACGCAGGAGGAGTACCACCGCCGACTGCTGCTCAACCTCTCGTACCGCGGGTACGAGCACGCGCATCTGCAGGACCCTTCTGCCATGTGCTTCGAGGCGGACGAGAGCGAGGATGATTCCGAGGACCCTAAGGACCCTTTCCGCAGTGCGAACTGCGACAATCTCTTCACGATGCTGTCGGAGGCGGGCATTCTGACGCAGCTCTTCGCCTGCGTGGCGAGCTTCTCGGCGTATCCGACGGTGGTGGCGTCCGCCTTCAGCGTGCTGCGCGTGCTGGTGGAGAGCGACAAGCGCTTCGGCGAGGCGATCATCGACTCCCACGTGTTTTACTCGCAGATCGAGAAGTGGGCGAAGCAGTTCGTGGACCCCTCGACGCTCTGCTCATGTGTGGAGAAGGAGCCACCCTCTGGTGAGCATTCGTTGCGTCTGTATATATTGACACACGCGCCGAGTTCGCCCGTGTCGGTGGCGGTGCAGCTGATGTTGGTGATCGAGGCTCTGGTGCGTCACTCGCGCAAGAACGCGTCGAACATGGTGCGCTCCGCCGCTCTTCCCGCGCTGAAGCAGTGGCTGTCCTTTTACACGGGTGAGGTGGGTAAAGTGAATGACGCGAATGAAGTGAATAAGGAGGGAAGCACGGGTAAAGTGAACGACACACCCTCTCACTCCTGTGTGGTGGACTGCATACTGGAGGGCGTGCTGTCCTGTTGGCGGCTGTGCCTGCTGTACGGACTGGACTGCGAGTCGCTCGACCCGTTCTTGCCGGCGCTGGTGCGCATCAGCCAGTTCTCGCGCGAGTGCAACCAGATTCTGACGTGGAGCCTTCTGGAGATATCGGTGCGCACGAAGAGCTCGACGTCGTGCCGGTACTTCGTGGAGTACTGCAACACGCTGGTGATGCTGGCGGTGGAGCAGCTGAAGCGGAAGGAGACGCCTCGCGCTGTGCACACAGCCGTCGTGCACTTCTTGGCGAGTTACGTGGAGGTGGTGAACGACGGATTTGAGGCATGGGAGGCGGAGGAGAGCGTGGTGGAGAGTCTGCGCAGCCAGATTCTCCAGTTCGGCTACGAGTTGATGCAGGAGAGTTCGTCGTTGCTCACGGCGGTGGAAAAGAGCCACCGCGCCGTTTACGAGACGTGGAGCCACCTCAAGGAGCGTCCCAACGTCGTCCTACTGGCTTGCTGTAATGCGTAGTACACCACGGACGAGGCTTCCGTCGACCCTGCGTTCTTCCAGTCCTCGTTCTCCCCCGTGGAGCAGGCATACCTGGTGGACGGCGACGCGTGTTACGCGCTGGCTCGCTACGCGCTGGCGGGCATCCAGAACAGCCGCGCATTCGCTGCGATGCTGCGCGACGGGGGCTGGATCGACCAGCATGTGGACTTTCTGACGAAGCCGCTGTGGCGCGACTGCCACACGGTGCCGCACTCCCTCACCTTCACGTACCTGTCGCGCGCCTTCATCCTGAGCGAGGTGGACTGGACGCTGTTGCTGCATACGATTCTGCCCGTTGAGTTTTGGAGGGAGATGGCGTTTTTGAGCGAGAAGGAGTCGTCTCTGAGCGAGAAGGAGGCATCATCTCCGAACGAAGAGACAACAAGCCAGCACGAGTCGAAGAAATCACCTCAATTAGAACCCCCAACGCACTCCTCCTTGCACACCACATCACGCGCTCGAGTATGGCGGAGCGCGTGGTCGCTCATCACAATCATCCTGCCCGGCGACGAGTACGCTGCGCTGGAGCTGCTGCTGCACGTGCTGCTGGACCCCGTGTCGGTCAAGTGCTACTGCGAACACCACAAGGAGGACGCGCCGCTGAACGTGGACCTGGACGCGATCACGGAATGCCTGGTGCAGCAGATCGGGGAAGGACGGCTCGTGGAGCACTCGCAGGCGCTCTTCTTCTGCAACTACGCGGAGCGCACAACGCTGCATCTCCTGCCATACCGAGTGAAACCGTCGCTGCCGCTCCTCGCGCACTGGTTCCTGATGCCCTTGTTGCTGCTCCGCTTCGAGGGCAGGCAATCGCCGCTGACGGTCCACACGGAGCGATTGGCGGTCCAGTTCCTCACGTTCCTGTACGAGTTGGAGACGAGCGCGTGCTGTCCATTTGCGGAGGCGGAGAAGCCGATGCGTCTGTATGGGCTGCTGCACGTGGTGTTTGGCGGCGAGGAGGTGGTGTATTCGAAGGAGGTGGAGAGTCTCTTCTGGAAGCTGATGCCTCTGTACGCGGTGAAGGACGAGAAGAGCGGCTGCCGAGCGCACCAGGACGGGATCGCGCAGCTGGGTCAAGTGGTGCCCACGAAGGAGGTTCTCGGGTTCCTCGAGAAGAGCTGTAACTGCATCGTCGAGGAGTACTACGTGTGTCCGTTCGTGTTCCGCGTGCTGCTGCTCTTCACCTACCCGTGCAGGGAGTGGAGCTACCGCGTGCTGCTCTTCAACTTCTTCCTGGACGAGGATTACGCGCATGTGGTGCTGCAGAGCGCGTCGGAGGTGGAGTGGAGCGGAGGACTTCGGGCGCTGACGACGTGCGACAACGTGCAGGAGAGGGTGGACGTTCTGTACGCAGAGTATGTCCGGAGGTACCAATGTGTGTGGGAGGAGAAGGAGGAAATGATTTCGATGTACCTCCGTTACCTGGAGCAGGCGACGAGGCACCTATCGGGGCTGCATCCTGAATTCGTGATCAATCCATTTTCGTTTGCCATTCGCCACTACGCGGAGAAAGAAAGACCTCGTTACCTGTATTTCAAGAGGGAGTATGAGAAGGCGTGCAGTATGGCATTGAAAAAGTCGTGTGTTTGTTATTGCAAATCAGTGGTTAGCATTGGCAATTCGTTATAACCGAGGCAAATTGGCAACTGGCATTTGGTAACCGGTGCCCGTGGGAATTTATCAGCTTCGGGGGCAATCTATATCGTCCAATCTATTTGCGCCGAGTTACCACTCGTCACCCATTCTCAATTCATTATTACTTTCGCTCTACTAGCCGCAAGCCAACCACATGTATACCGACGACCAGTCAACAGGATTCAATGCTCTGAATCGCGAGGAGAGCCATTCCAGATTTCCATCTGGTATCTACCAGGATCGTAATGAAGGGCAGTATCAGCCGGAAGTTGGTCAGTTGACTGAGTCGAATTCGGACTTGGCGTGGGACTATCACAGTTCTTATATTATCTATTAGCTACAGAGGGAATGTTTCATATCCGAATCTAATGCTGTGGGAGGATCAGGTGTGGTCCCCTTCTCCGAATAGCGTAGATTATGATGCTTATGCAGTACAGTGTTCCACTGTGTCATTGACTCGTAGGATGGCCCGCTGCCGAGCCAGTGGGATCCGATTCAGACGTCTATCTTGTATACTGAGCCTTCCATGCCCATTCCGGGTTTCAGCGTTGATATGAAGAAAGAAGAGAACGACAGCACACTCTCTTCCCAAGCGGATAGCTCTGACGTTCAGACGGCTTCCGCGAATGAAGATTACGAGGCTGAATTCATGATATCTGATTCAGCCACATCAGAAGATGCATCTTGCAGTGCGTCTTTGAATGAGGACACCGAGATTCCTCGTGTTAAGAAGAACGGCGGAAAGAATTCCCGTCCTTGTAAGTCCCAGTCTGCAGCGAATCGCGCGCATGACTCGAAGGGAACTCGCAGTATTTGGTCCGACAAGGAGAACATTCGGTTATGCCAGTTAGTTGGTAAGTACAACCAGAAGCATTGGAAGTTGATTTCAAAAGGTGGGGCATGGAGGTAGCGCTGATCCGTAGAGCTGGGAACGCATCGTTCCGAAACGGAGTGCCGACAGCATTATTGTCGTGTACTGACGCGCCAGTCGAAGAGGGGTCGTTGGGCTCAGGATGAGGTGGAGTTGCTGATCAAGGCAGTGAATGCCAAGATGGGGTGGGTTGAAACCGCTCGCTATGTTGGTACGCGCGACAAGGATCAGTGTCGAACGAAGTGGGAGCAGCTGGTTCGGAAGAACACCAATCAGTAGGAGGCGGGAGGCGAGTCTGATGCGTAGCCGATGGACGAAGGAGGAGGACAGGCTTTTATTGGAGATCTACGAACAGTGTCCTAACCAGTGGAGACAGATTTGTACTGTAGGCGAGGAGAGAGACAAATGAGGTGTAGATTATGGGAAACGGTATCACGGTGGAAGACGTTCGGAAACGTTATTACTCTATCTCGCGCGCCTCGCAATGAATGGCTATTATGCACCGCTCGAGATAGTTCATTGTACCGTTGGAAGGATTGTTTTTCATCCAGTTAATTTCCGTAGTCTGAAGCACCTTCCTGTGTGTTTGTTCGACATATCCTTGATTTGGGGGCGTTTCTGATAGCCCGTGAATAACGGGGATACTCGATAGTTGGCGGCAATTCCCTCCATCCCTTTTGGCGTCAATCGAGTCCGCTGTTGCGGCTGCAAAATCAATGGTGGTGAATAAAGTGGAGAGTGCATCCATCCATGACTCCCTGAAATCACTCCGTGACTCGAGTCGTAATTCCTCGATATGGGGCTCGTATATAATTGCATCGGAGGAGAAGGACACGTACTTGCTGGAGGAGTAGGGATGGAATGGGCAATGAAGGGGTAGCGATTTGATTACGACGTTGGATCCGGACGCGGATGGTTTTATTGAGCTGGGAGACTTATTTTTCAATAGCAGTTGCTTTAACTCATCCTTTCTTCGTGCTTGTAATCCTTTTCATTTCCCCGTGTCGTCGTGCTCTTCGGCGATAGACGAAGTGGGGGAGTGACAATTGGTTGATGCCTAGACGGCTTATGGGGGTTGTTTTAGTGACGGCGTATACTACTATGTCGACTTGTCTTTTCTACAGAACTGTGCCTGTGTGTCTTTTAGGAGGGAGGAGGGGAGGAATGGAAGAGAGCTTGGCTTGGATGGTAACAAAGCGCGTTGCGTTGGCGAGGGGAGTGTGGGTGTGAGTGTGAGTTCGAGCTTGGGTTCGAGTTCGACAGAACGAAGTGTGAGTTCATGTTCAACAGAACGGAGTCTAAGCTCGTATTCGACGGGGCGGAGTGTGAGTTCATATTCAACGGAACGGAGTGTGAGTTCATATTCAACGGAACGAAGTGTGAGTTCGTATTCATCGGAACGAAGTGTGAGTTCGTATTCATCGGAACGGAGTCTAAGCTCCAATTCAACCAACTCCAGCAAATCAATAACGAATTCCAATTCACTGGACAAAGATGACATGTCCTTCCACGCGGAAGGAGATCCCGTGTTCGAATCGCTCCTCCATGGATGGAAGTCCGCTCCCAGGAGAGCGCCGCGTCTTTCCACATCCGCCGCGGAGGCGCGTCGCAAAAGGGAGAGCGTGCGGCCCCCCGCGCCTTCTCAAAAGCGACCGAGGCGCGTGGATCCGGACATGTACGAGTACGAGGAGGGCGTTCAGGAGCACCGAGGGCGGAGACGGCGCGGCTCGTCGGGAACGCGGCGCATCTGGTCGGAGGATGAGGACGTGAAGCTGCGCGAGCTGGTGGCCAAGTACAACCAGCGGCACTGGAAGCTGATCGCGCGAGGTAGCGGCGAGCGAGGTGGTTGAGCGATAGAGCTGGGCACGCACCGATCGGAGACGGAGTGTCGACAGCACTACTGCCGCGTGCTGGTGCGGACGTCGTCGGTAGAGGCGGGGAGGGCGTGTGAGGCGTAGATGGGTCGATGGAAGCCGGACGAGGTGCAGCGGCTGTATTCTGCGGTGATGGACGACAGCAACTGGCAGAGCATAGCGGCGTACGTGGGGACGCGCGACAAGTCGCAGTGCCAGGCGAAGTGGAAGCAGATGATGTGTCAGAAGAAGGGGATGAGGTAGGGGAGGGGAGAGAGGTGCATGCGTAGAGAATGGACGCTGGAGGAGCACAGGCGCATGATGCAGCTGTACGAGCGCATGCCGAACAATTGGAGGCTGATCAGTGTGGTAGGAGTGCGGAGGGGGAGTGAAGGGCAGACGATGGGCAGCGGGATTACTCCGGAGGACGTGGAGACTCACTACAGCTACGTGTTGCAGACGATGAGTCGACTGTGAGGTGTTGCAAATCTTTTCTTCTTTTTGGGGTGTTTGTTTGTGAGGTAATGAGATAATGCGAGAGTGGAGACGATGAGAGAGTTGAGACAAATACTCTGAAAACGACAACAACAACACCAACAAACACACCAACGATTTGACACAACGTAAAAGATCTGAAACTGCTTCGGGGTCTCGTTCACCATGTCCCAGAAGGTGGAGTGCGAGATGGAGAGGAGGTAGCAGATTTCGTCCACGCAGTAGTGGTCGCGCATGAGAGGGATGCACTTCTCCAAGAGCGCCGAGCGCGTCTCCGCGTTGGTCCGACTGACCGTGTGGACGGAGTTCGACTTCCCGCTCCCCTTTGCGTACAGCCCGCCCGTATCGCCAATGCTATCCGTGTTGGAGCGCAGCGTGTCCGGGTTGTCGGAGAAGCTGGTGATGGCGTGCATGGAGAAGGGGTAGTACGAGGAGCTGCGGATGCGCGAGCTGGCTTGGAAGGAGAAGGAGGACTCGCGCGGCGGCGGAGAGGACAGCATCATGCTGGAGTTCTGCGAGCCCATGCCGAACTTCAGTCGCGAGTCCGTCATGTGCGAGTGCCCGTCCTCGGCCTCTGCGAGCGCCTTCAGGGACACGGGCACGTACTGGCAGTGGAGCGCCACAGGGAAGATGAGACGACGCTGCAGCAGCCAGGTCTAGACGTGAGACGACGCAGCGAGCGCCACCATCATCTTGAAGACGGGCGAGGCGTCAACGGCGGCGGGAGCGAAGGAGAGGTGGAAGTGGGAGAAGACGGCTTCGAGCGAGGGCGCGTTGCTGAAGACGGCGAGCAGGTTCATGAGGGACCCGAACTCGCTGAAGCGCGTCTCGAAGGAGCGGCTCTCGAAGGCGATTCGGGACTGGTGGAGGTCGAGGGCGTTAACGAAGTGCGTGTACTTGGTGATGGACATCATGATGACCGCCGTGTTGGAGGCCTGCAGGCTGAGGGCGAGCGAGAAGACCTTCTCCAGCGGGACGTCGAGGAGGACGCTCATGCTCTCGAAGGTGAGGAAGGGCGAGGCGAGCTCAAGGAAGCGCGAGAGCAGCGAGTCCACGGGAGCCTTCTCGGCGCGCAGGTAGAAGGAGGGCTCTTGGAGGAGGAGGAGGGCGTAGTAGGCCTCGATGTTATCCTCGTGGACAGGCTTGTCGGAGGTGTAGAACTGGATGCAGGATTTGGGCTGGGCCTTCATGGGGAGCGTGAAGTGGAACGGGAGGATGGAGTGGATCATGAGGGAGGTGTGGTGGAAGTGGTTCACTTCGTGGAACAGCTGGCAGAGCTCCTTGGCGAGGAGCGACTTCTCGATTTGGATGTTCAGGATGAGTTGATCGTCTACATTAAGAGAAGAAGAACGCGCGTACCGACAGCGTGCTGATGCCTCGCCTTTTTGAAATCGTTCAGGACGCCGAAGAGAACGGCCTTTTCCTGGGAGAGATATCCGGTCCGCTGTTCCTCCTTCAGAAAACACATGGCAATCTAGAGATGAGAGAGCATGCGCGAACGCACTCTGGAGGCCATCATTTCAAAGGATTCGATTTGGAACTGCTTTTCCACGACCTCTCGGTTGAGGAGGAGGACGAGAACGAAGGCGGAGGAATCGGCGCTGGCGGAATCGGTGGCGCTGGTGATGCAGCGCGGGACCATCGTCAGGGTTCTTCCGAAGGTGACAACGATGTCCTTCGTTTTGACGAAGGGGTTGAAGAGCTGAGCGAATGACTTCCACCCCGAGTAGTCATTCTCGTTTTGAAACTTTGGCGTGATCTCGGGTCCGCAGAAGGAAATGGGGTAGCGGAACACCAATCTGAGAATGAGAGCGTTTTGGAAGGATTACCTTTGGCCATTTACACTATCAGAGGATGTCTAGTGAATGACGGGTGCGGATAACGCGTACGAGAGCAATGCCGTAAAGAGGGCCGCTTTTGAAAGTGGATTTCTTTTCCATGCCCACGGGGAGAGGCGCTTCTGAATTGAGGGCCGTACGGCGAAGAGGAGAGTGCAATGGAAGGGAGCGACGGAGATGTGAGGAAAGAATACGAGAACGAAAGGAATGAACGCTAGCGAGCACGAAAAGCGGCTT
>ERZ780157.4200-NODE-4200-length-11144-cov-4.580305_pt1 | contig 11144 bp, 14 predicted proteins | sample MGYA00511169_ERZ780157 | MGnify/ENA primary metagenome ERZ780157 (study PRJEB29588, sample SAMEA1965149) | human gut metagenome | biome: human gut; feature: human-associated habitat; material: faeces | place: Denmark | collected 2008/2010 ... | reverse complement strand
TTCGACACGTACTCGCGCAGCTCAACCGACTCGTCGCAGGGGTTGAGCGCGGGCACGAGGGAGTGGTACTGCGTGTTGTTGAACACCTCGCTCATCGCGGGGTTCGGCACCTTCATGCCCGAGTATCGCTGACGCGAGTTCATCAGCGCCTCGTACTCCTCGGCAGACCAGTCCGCGTAGAATGTGAACGCCAACTTGAACTTGTCGCGTCGGTTCCACTCTTGAATCTTCTCGCACGACTCCACGAAGTAGTTGAGACGCGTCTTGAACTCCTCGGAAGCAGCATCGCGAGAGGAGCCCTTCTCCTCCACGGACCACTGGTTGAGGTATTTCACATAGCCTTCCTCGTCGCAATTAAACGACAAGGAGTGAACTCCCAATTCACTGAGAATAACGCAAAAGAGCAACAGGGAGATAACTCGATTTCTCATTCTGAATACAGTAGACAGAATCTATTCTCTATCGCCACGCACGACGGAGTTTCAGGCTCACGGGATTGCTGAGAAAACGGGGTATGATTACCATTATTCACTTTACGCGCCTGTTGTATGTCACCCAGATGCTACACGTTCCAGTGAGTTTAGACACCTGACTCCTATCCAAAGGGGTAGAGTACTCCATGAGGGGCTTGTTGAGCCCAAAACAGGACGGTTTCTGTCAAAACGATAGATACGCATTGTTCGCTCCCCGAATCATGAAGAATGGGAGAGAAAACGCGTGGAGGATATGAAACGGGTCTCTCGATTCAAACTCTACTCATGAGGATACAGCGTCTCTCCACTCATGATTCTTCATTTCACGCTTCATATAAGAGAGATCGCACTCTTCCTTCACAACAACCAAACCATCTCATGTCACTCCTCCATTTATTCCTCTCGTGCATCACATGAGATTCTCAAGGCATTTACTATTCATGTTGATGGAAAACAGGAACACGTTCTGTATCATTCCAACGATTCCATCATTCAATCTCAATCACAGAAGTATCTCTTCATCCTCTCTTCATCCCCAGTTTCGGAAGCGAATACGTCCTCATCGTCATTCCTCCTCAATCCTCATCCACACAACTCCATTCATTCATATGCAATCCCTGTAAGACAGAAACAGCATCAGAAGACGAACGCCTCTCCAACTGTCTCATATCCCTTCCGCTATCACCATTCACAATCAATTACCTTCATACTCACGTTGAAATCACATACAATGCATTCCCTCGTAATCCTCATTCACAAAACTCCATTCCTCTCTACTAGCATCCATCAATGTATTCTAATCAAATCCAACAATCAATTTCACCCTTCTCTTCGTCTTCAACCAACCCCTCCCTCCCTGCACTTCATACATAGCTATCAATACTCATCCCTCTTCATCAAATTCAAATCCATCCATTTCACTCCTCTTCTCTGACAATCACGGACCACTCCCTCTCTTTCCTATTCAACCATTCAATTCAATTATACTCGTCTTTTAATTGAAACACACATCACGAAACACCCATTCATCCAAGAATCACCCACCATCACTCCAACACCACAATACTCCCTCCCAGTCTCTCATTCTCCTCATTACCCACTCCTCCACCCCTTCTCAAATTCTTCCATCTTCATGAATGAAACGATAACGATGTGATGTGGAGTCGTCAGGAATACTTCGGACAACGCAATCGACGTATTGTGGAGCAGATCAGCGAGAGAGGAGAGTGGGTTGTTCATTCCTCCCCTTATCCTTGTAGAAAGAAAAGTACCATCTTTGAGGGTGTTACCGTGTACATTGATGGTCACACGAGCGTTCCCTTCACATCATTGCGCCAAGGGGTCTGTGATGAGGATAAACAATTCGAGTATGTGTCCATCGATGTGAATACAACGCATTCTGTTGTGGAGAACGCGCCCTTCGCAAAGGCCAGTGATCTGTGAGTAATCCAACCCTCTCTCACGCAGAAACAGACAAAGAAGGATCTGTACGTTGTAACCCCAGATTGGATCGTGGAGAGTGTGACTACCAGGAAACGCTTGAGTGAAGTGCCCTTTCAGTTGCTCACACGCAACAATACCATTCCATTTCCAATACAATCATGACTAGAAATGGTGAAGGCGTAGATGCACAATCTGGACACCAGAGCATGTGCTAAATCGAAACCGCTTTCACCTAATGATTGTAATCAAGAACGAGTTGCAGTAGTTAGTGAGAGAGCTAGAGAAGACGCGATTGCAACAAATAAGCAAAGGAATCCGAACGACTCCTCGCCATGTCATAAACAGCTACATCCGCTCAACGTGAAATACAAAACCTCTCACTATCACAATTGGAGGGAATCACTGAAAGCACCCCCTCCACGTTCAATTATGTTTACTCCGCCACATTCACCACAATCAAATCCTCTTCACCCCTCTTCCAACCACACGAACCCCCACACCCATTCAAATTCTTGCGGACTGGGGGATACACAAAACAAACAGAATGCCCTTCTTGTACGCAAAACCAACTTCCTTTCTAACGTATAGAGAGTATAAGCACGCGGATCCAGCATCCACACTCACGCCTCTGGGAATGACCGTCTGTCTCGACGACCCGCTCACCGATCCGATGAAGCGTGGCGTATTGCGAAAGGATACAGGCGATTCGTCAACGATCGATCGCGCTTCCAAGCGATTAAGCACACGCGTACTCCTTTTCATCCCAAATGACGTGAATAGAGCGTGGCATCCGCACTAAACAACGATCCAAACGAGAACGTCACGGAGGAGACTCTTTGGAATGAACTCGCCCAGAAGACAAGGAATGTGATTCTTCGGAATGTGATTAAATGCGTAGATGGCAAGCCAAAGCGACTTTCACTACTACGTGTATGTACCCAAACCGAGTCCCCGTTTCTCCTAATAAAAACTGTAACACATAGACGGAGACATGACGGTAATTCGGTCTGTATTGCCGGAGTGGACGAGCGAGAAGAAGGTGATTAATCCTCACGACTTGTACACAGCAAAGCGAATCCGTACTGGAGACATCGTAGAGATACGGAGTCAGACGGTGAACGCGTACATCCAGTCCCAGCTGAAGGTGGCAGCGAAGTGCTCGCATGACGAGTAGATATGCTTCGATTTCATCCGAAAGAAGCAGTACGCATCCTGCCTCTTCTCCGTATATATGATCACGCTCCTGTTGCACATTCCGCCGACATCATCATCACCCTACCCGCTCTTCTACACAGTACCTCTCTCCCTCCTCTCCTCACACACAGCACGTCATCAACGCTCTGGACCTCGTCTTCGCGACCCTACGCTCCTCCCTCGAAACTCCCTCCGAACACACAAGTCCAACGCAGTCACTCCTTGCAAGCCCTCCCGAAGACGAGTCGACCACCATCCGAGTGCTGTGGAGCGCCTCCCACCGCTTCTACTACGCGCTGCCTCGCCTGTTCCTTCAAGTGATGCTGCTACCGCTCTGTTATCACACGCTCCGCGCCACATTCAACACCTTCCTGGAACAGTTTCACTCCACCCTTTTGTAACTCCCTCTCTCTCGCCTTAATCGCAGCTGTTTTTCGCCCTCCTTCTTCTCCCTCTCTCTCCTCGCCTATCTCAATCACTCCCTCTCCGTCTGCGTCGCCGCCAAGCCAGACGCGCTCTTCTTCGTCATGCCATCGCCCTCCTCGCCCAGCGCAGATGGTCCGGTTCGGTCGCTCACGCGAACCAACGCACAGCTCACACGCCGTTCCTTGGCGAATGTGATGTGTGACTTCCTCGGCGTGTGGGCGCAAACATTTCAAACCACGACCAACCGCACACTCATCCTCCACTTCTTGTCATACCTCTTCTCCGCCTCGTTCCCACACTGTTCGTCGAGCGTGCTGACGCTCCTCGTGCTCCACCTCTCGCTCGTCTCCAACGACTACAAGGTGATTCTCGAGTGTGTGCGCCGGCTGCCCGCCAGCTACTTCAACGCCAATTACAAGACCATTGTGAAGAACGTGAGCAAGGTTCTTCTCGAGGGCATCATCACACCCTTCGTGCACGCCGACGCCGCGCCGTGAGGTCTTGTATCGGAGTGTCATTGTAGAGAGAAGCCGTCGAGCGCGTCGCAGGGGGGCTCGTCCTCGTCCACCAGCACGGAGTTCAACGACCAGTTCGTGGGACAGCGCGCCGATGCGACTAACGTGTTGCAGGAATTGTGCAACAGTGGCAACACAGCGCCCAAGCCGACGACGCAGATGCCAGCGAAGAGTCCGAAGCTGGACGAGGAGACGTACAAGGAGCGAATGGAGTTGTTGTTGTTACTGCTGCGACGCATCAACGAGGTGAGTGTGATCGAGGTGGGTGTGGTGACGTGGCGTGAGGGGCAGAAGAACGACATCCAGCTGCTGAACGCGCTGTGGAAGCTGCTCAACACGTGCTACAACCGCGATTATTTCACCTTCGTGAGGGAGCTGCTGCCATTCGTGATTCTGAACTACACAGTGCTCCCACACGACCCCTCTCACGAGTAGAAACGCGAGGTGCTGATCGTGTTGTCGGACATCGTCCAGTACGTGAAGCACACCAAGTCGCCCAGCAAGAAGCAGGGGCAGTTGGAGGAGGTGTTGGTGCGACTGATCGAGAACGTGGACGACATCACGGAGTACCTGGAGAACGGTGGACAAGGCAAGAGAGAGTGATGAATAGATGTGTTCGTGCAGTTCCTGGAATGCAACACCAACGAGTCGCACTTCCGCGTGAGGGGCGTGGGGCGTCGCTCACCGAATAGATCTGTCTGCGCCTGGTGGCAGAGATCCTGAAGAACAACCACACCATCGAGTCGCCGTGTCTCATCGAAGACATGCTGAAGCTGTTTGAGTCGGCGTACAACTCCTTCAACGAACTCATGCCCCGCGACTGCTACGAGCAGTTCAATGCCTGTCTCCTGCGCTTCCTCGACGCTGTCTCCTTCGGCGACAAGATCAACGACGCCTTCTCTTTGTGGGTGTTGTCCGGTCTCCTGACGGCGTAGCTACAATCACTGCATCATGTCCTTCGAGGGCGCTGACGCCATCTCCTACGCGATTCTTCAACACATCGTCGTCGTGCTCTCTGACCTTCTCCTCCCGTACAACCCACGGAAGGCCTCCTTCTTCCCCACGCAGGGCGACAACGCCACGCAGCAGCCCTCCACAGCGTCCACCTCCACGTTCACCTCGTACGCGATCAAACTGATCCAGAAGGCGCAGGAGGAGAAGATGAGCGCGATGAGCGTGCAGGACTACCAGATCACGGTGAAGATCCTCACGGTGCTGAAGGTGCACGTGGGGACGCTGCAGAGCAAGCGGTTGAAGTTGTGGGGGGAGGGGGAGATTGGGTCATGATTAGACAATTGTACCTGTATTGCGTGGAATTGGGGTACATCGCTGGCTGCTTAACGCAGGTGTATGAGTTCATCCAGCTGTTCATGTCCTGCGTGGTGACGGAAGAAGATGCAATTGCGATTCAATTCATGGACGAGCTTCTCTGCGTCGCTGTCCGCTATAATCCCTCATTTCACTCGTAGGCCTCGAATACATGCATTCCCTACGATTTCGCTTCGCTGGAAACGAAAGAGGCGGAAGTCGACCCGTTTTTGGTGATTCGCACGGTGCAGAGTTTCGCCGTGAAGAAGGTGGCTGCCACTTCCTCGGTCAGTGGCGTGATTCCAATCCAGTACTACGTACAGAATGGAGGAAGCGTTAAGAGTAGGAATTGTTGTGCAATTGCCTCCTCGCGCTGATGGTCACGCTGATGAAGAGAAAGGTGTCCAAATCGATCGTAGCGTTCAGCGGTGTGATTCAGAATAGGGACTCCAGTCAAATTACCACTACTTCAACTTCGACAACGAAGATCGGAAAGAGATGGTGTACGATATTGTGAGTACGATTTGTTGTCTGTGGACTGATTCGCAGTGGTTTCGATCGACACCATTTACAACAACCTGAAGGGCAAGATGTCTTCCGGTCTGTCGGAAGCGAGCGCCACGGCCGTGGAGAACTTCCTTCTGGCGATGTTGGACCTCTTGTCCCAGATGGTGTCCCATCCTTCCTGGTGTCACTCCTAGTTTAAGCACAGCGAGGCGTTGCTGATGGCGACGTCCAACTTCTTTGACATCATCGCCGACTTGCGGACAGTGGCTCCTTTTGACGGCCACCAACTAGAGTTTTATAGGTGTTTAACGCAGGACTATTACACACAGAGTCAGACCTTGTTTCGTGTTTGTTGTAGCAGGAAGAGAACTGTGTTGCATGAAGAGAAGGAAGTGCGTTGCTTCAAAAGAAAGAATCTGTGATCTGACAAGGAAGAGAGGGACGGATTGCCCCAAAAGAAAGAGAGGATTGTGTTTTGACTGGAAGTGACCCAAAGGAGGGAATAAGCCCCGAATTGTGTAAAGCACCACCCTTTCATTGGACGCACGAGCCAATTGGGGCGGAATAGGGTTGGATTCTGGTCAACGATCACAAAAACGTGTACCGAAATGAAGTTTGTTGCTATTCTTGCCTTGATCGCCGTGGCCTACACGCTGGACAACGGCCTCGCTTTGACGCCCCCCATGGTTCGTGTTTACCCTGTTCGTCACGCGTAGGGTTGGATGCAGTGGGAGCAGTTCCGCTGCAACATCGACTGCAAGAACCACCCCAAGGACTGCATTTCCGAGAACCTCTTCGTGGACATGATCGATCGTCTCTCCGAGGACGGCTGGTTGGAGTACGGATATGACGTGAGGAATGGCGCGGATCGTGAGGCGTAGATGGTGAACATCGATGATTGCTGGATGACCCACGACCGTGACGCGAACGGAAGACTGTACCCCGATCCCGAGCGTTTCCCCCACGGAATCAAGTGGTTGGCGGACTACGCGCACTCCAAGGGCGTGAAGCTGGGCATCTACAACGACTACGGAACCAAGACGTGCGGAGGTTACACGGGCTCTGAGGGTTATCTCCAGAAGGACGCCCAGACCTTTGCAGAGTGGGAGATTGACTACTTGAAGATGGACGGTTGCTACTCGCAGCTCCTGGACCAGCACGACGCGTACCCGGCGATGACCCGTTTCCTCAATGAGACCGGTCGCAAGATCGTGTACTCCTGCTCTTGGCCCGCGTACGACATGAACATGGACTACGCTCCTCTTCCTCCCAACTGCAACCTGTGGCGCAACTGGGACGATATCGAGTGCAACTGGAGATCGATCAAGTCCATCATCGACAAGTTCGGCAACGAGACGAAGTGGGCGGAGTACGCCGGACCGGGTCACTGGAACGACGCCGATATGATTGTGGTGGGTCTGAAGGGAGGCACCCTGACGGAGGATGAGTCCAAGTCGCACTTCGCCATCTGGTCGATTCTGGCTTCGCCTCTGATCATGTCGAACGACCTCCGCGAGCTTCCCGACTGGGCGAGACGCATCGTGCAGAACAAGGAGATCATCGCTGTGGATCAGGATGTGATGGGCAAGCAGGGCGTTCGCATCACTCCCTTCGAGGAGGTGCGCTCCATCTGGGCGCGTCCTCTGGCGAACGGCGATTTGGCGGTGGCTCTCCACAACCACGGCGAGGAGGTGGTCGACATTCGTCTGGACTTCTCGATCTTCGGCAAGGGAAGAAAGTTCTCCATCCGTGACCTGTACAAGCACGAGGAATTGGGTGTGTTCGAGGGCGAGTATGTGGCTCAGTCTGTCCCTATTCACGGTGTTGAGATGCTCCGTTTGACGCCTGTTGCGTAAGAGTGGTCTTGTCTTGGGTGTTTGTTGGGAGATGGGTGTGCGTTTTGTGGTCCCTGTTTCTTTCCGTTTGTATCCTCCTCCTATTCACTTTAATCCTCCTCCTTCTCATTCACGCCCTCCTTTCACAGAACACATCACTCGAGAAGTGATTCATGGCGAATCAAGAAGGCTCCCACACTGTACGTTCCATTTCACCTCAATTCGATTCTCCAGTGTTTCAAAGTAAAGCATATCTTTTCGAAATGGTACGTGCTGTTCTGATCGTCTTATGACCCTTCACTCACTCTCCGGCGCAGCGACTCATCCCTTGTAGGTTCACGTTCCTAAGACCGAGAACACCTATTGCAAGAAGTGCAATAAGCACACTGAGCACAAGGTTACTCAGTACAAGGCTGGCAAGGCTTCCATCAGACCTCAGGGTGGGTTTTGACTGTGGCGCCATTACGGCTAGGTAAGAGACGATACGATGCCAAGCAGAAGGGTTTCGGTGGTCAGACCAAGCCTATTTTCCACAAGAAGGTGATTAGCGTGATGCGCAGCGTGACGTGTAGGCGAAGCAGACCAAGAAGCTGGTGCTCCGTCTCGAGTGCAAGGAGTGCAAGACCAAGGCTCAGAGACCTCTTAAGAGATGCAAGACCCTTGAGATCGGTGAGAAGAAGAACAAGGACGCTCAGACCTATTAAGCGAATTGCTGTTTTCTTGCCTTTCGTGGGTAGATATGCTTTATCTTTGGGTGCTTGTTTCAACAAACTCTCCGTAGAATGAGCTTACACTCCGAACTCAGCGAAGAAGTCCTCCGATGTCGGCACCCTATCCCCTGATTCGCACACATGAAGGCTACTTCTTCTGTTCTGTGTGGGTGTCTTCCTCGCTTTCCTCGTCGTCATCGTCGTTCAACCAGTTATCCAAATCCTGTTTTGACACCTCCAACGCTAATCCTCAACCCCACCTCTCACGCATACGCTTCTTGTGTCCATGACGACTGTGATGATGCGAATGGTGATGACGGCGTCGATCCGAAGGCTCGTCGTTTGTAATCTTCAGTCCTTCCCTCTTCGGCGTTATCGGGGTCGTCGGCGTCACGGGAGTGCGTTCCCGCTCCTCAATCTTCAGATTCTCCCTACCCTTCACCACTCACTTCACCGCTACTTCGCCTTCTTCAACTCCGCCTCCATCCAGTCATCGTCCTCTATATCGCTGTTCGCCATCGCCACCGGCTCCATTGCCTTCTCCGCGGACGCGGGCTGCGCTCTCTCCGCCGCCGGACGCGGCGTGCTCACGGGACGAGATCCGTTCTCCTCGTTCAAGTCATTCACAATGGACGAGGCAGCGTCCTTCGCCGCCGACCACAGACTGCCCGCCGTGCTGGAGAGCCAGGACCACCCCGCCTGCGCCTTCTCCTTCACCTCGTTCTGGAGGTTCGGGTCGTTCAGCTTCGTCTTGACCGAATTCACGCCGCTCTGGAAGGTCTCCGAAATCTTCGCGTCCTGAAGCGTCTTCTTCACGCTGTCGGTGAAGGAGGACAGCATCTTCGACAAACTAGGGCTGATTCGCAATTATGAACCCTACTCGTCGCCCGACTGCTCCGCCTGGTGTCCATAACCACCAGGGGGAATCGGAGAGGATCCCACTGCCTGCTTCGCCAAACCGCCCGGTCCGAACTTCTTGTTCAACCGCTCCTTCGCCTCAGCGCGCAGACGAATCTCGCGCTGGATGGGGTCCTCTTCGACCTCGCTGCAGGTGATTTCGTGCAAATGCCCCTACTCATTCTCGCTGTTCGATTCCACGGGACTTTCAGGCAGCGCGGTTGGGGGCTCTCTTCCCTCGATTTTGGCAGAAATGCTACGCGTGAAGAGGAGGGAACGGACGCACATTTCGCGATACAGGGCGGCGGCAGAAGAGTTGTACTTCTTCTTGATCGGACTCTTCTTCGACACTCCGTGGCTTGCCAGGAAGTCGTTCATTTGTTTGTTGCCTCCCACCTGCATCGCCTTGATCTCCTTCTCCGTCCAGGAATCCATTTGCACAGAACGGACAAAGCTGATGTGAACCTGAACCATCACGCGCCATTCCAGCCCCCTACGCCCAAGCCACGATGCTGTCCGGAGCATTCCAAGCAAATAAACGTTCCGTACGAGACGGAAGCCCACTGGGGACGCGCCGCTCCGCAATCAGCGCACACCTATTCCTCACTCCCGACAGCGAGAGCTACATCGTTCCCTGGCAGCTTTCGAAGCTCCGCCAGAACAGAGGAAGGCATACGGTTCATTCCCGACAACAACAGTGATAGAATAAACGTGTTCCATGTGTGTCGGGCGTTTCATCGCTGCTTGTCTTTCCACAAAACAATCCAATCCATCAACTATGACACAGAGTGCGACCTAGAGCGAGAGCGAGAGCGAGAATGATGGCGTCGGTGATGATGCCGGTGATGCGTCCTTCCGTCCCTCGTCTACTCCTCATCGAAGCCAACAGACAACTACGTGTCGGTGGTGGTGATGACCGCTCCGCACTTCCACCGCTTCTTGTGGCTCAGTGGTAGGCTGCGGGTTCTCTTTGTCAAACGTGATCGGAGCGATGGGGTTGTCCGTTTTGGGAGTGAGCACAATCACGTTGGCTCCCCTCTTCGTTGGTTCCTTCGGCTCTGCGTAGGGGTGCTTGAGGAGGTTCTGCACATCACACACGACATAAGGGGAGACTTCGGCGATCACATCAAGCTGACGAATGGGACCGGAGCCCGCGCCACGGATAACTTCCCTGCTTTCCTTTGTTGCGTCCACTCGCTCTCTTCCGAGAAGTGTCTACAGATCATTCGCGCCGAAAAGAACAACGGCCACTTCGGACTCATCTAGAGGCGCGCTTTCTCTTTTGATCTCGGGCACAGGCAAACCCAGTGCTGCGCTCATGGCAATCTCGTCTTGTAACTAAAGGAGGTTAGAAGAGGCGGAATGCGATTCATTCGTCAACCATTTCATACCTTCAACTGTAGCTTTTCCTTTTCACTCAGTACTTTGTCCTCCGTCCGCATGTACCACATGGCATCTACGCAACTCACCATCGGAGAGTGGGAATTACTTTCGCTGCCTCTGTCATGTCGTCCCTTGATCGAATTACCCAAGTAGTTCTCTCGGTGTTTGTCCTGCTTGATGGCATCCCAATCGACCTATGAATGAGTGAAGGGGTGGAGGGGAACCTTTCTTGGCATCGGGTGGAGTGTGGGGAGAAGTGATGTGTGGTTCTTTGATTGTTATGTTTCATTGTGCGAGTGCATTCAATTTTCTCCCCCGTGATAGTACATGCTTCCGTTACACACACAATCGCGAATGAGTCACCTCCAATGAATCCACCCCCTTCTATAAAGACACACACTCAAAACAAACACCCCGGCTGAGATAAAACTTAAAGTCTCTTAAGCACCATAT
>ERZ780157.4197-NODE-4197-length-11148-cov-2.729379_pt1 | contig 11148 bp, 12 predicted proteins | sample MGYA00511169_ERZ780157 | MGnify/ENA primary metagenome ERZ780157 (study PRJEB29588, sample SAMEA1965149) | human gut metagenome | biome: human gut; feature: human-associated habitat; material: faeces | place: Denmark | collected 2008/2010 ... | reverse complement strand
TCCTGCAGGCGGTCACCGACCTCCGCGACAACTCCTACTGCTGCCGCGACGCCATCCTCCGCGGCGACCTGGCTGCCGTGGGCGAGTGCCTCAACAACTACTGGAAGAGCAAGAAGACCATGGCGCCGCAGTCCGAGCCCAAGTTCGTGGTGGAGATGCGCGAGCGTCTGGGCGACCTGATTCTCGGCAGCTCGCTGGCGGGCGCTGGCGGCGGCGGCTTCTTCATCTGCCTGACGAAGGACGCGGACCAGCTCGAGACCATCAAGCAGCGTCTGGCGACGATGCCCGGCGTGGACGACATGCAGTACATGCGCGCCCAGATTAACATGAACGGTTTGCAGGTGACTATCGGTGATAAGTGTATTGGAAATCCGTTAGTGAAGAGTGAGTGGGGTGTTTGTTTGATGGTCGTTCTGTTTGATCGTTCGATTTGATGTGATCATCGTTCTGTTTGATCGTTCGATTTGAGGTGATCATCGTTGTGTTTGATCGTTCGATTTGATGTGATCATCGTTCTTGTTGTACTGGTCATCACTTGATAACGGTGGTTGGAGGAGAGAGTCATCACTGAATAATCACTCGCTTGAGGAATGATAATGGGAAGCACGCCCCAAATCCCGCCGATTTCCGGCAACACAAACGCGTTCTCCGCTATCCGCCTTCTCTTACGAATGAAGCCCTATGCAGATCTGTCGCCCGACGGCGTCGAAGGATTTCTAGCGGGTGTAGGGAGCGACGCGAGCCGTCTTAGGTGTAGTCGTCTTGGGCTATCGTCATCTCCATCCTGTTAATTGTATCGGTCGTCCTGTTTCTTTGGTTCCGGGGCGGCTCAAAGGGAAATGGATTATACGCGTCGTGGGGCGAATTCGCTCGTGCAAACTCGATTTCAGATAATAGTGGCAGCACAAAGCGTGGACAGCAGTCGCGGCGAAACCAAAAGGACGCAAAGCCCGACTCGGATGTGGGCTCCATTTGAAAACCGCATGAGTCCTAGAGATTGCTGTTCAACGACCTGCTTCACGAGAACACCCAGTCCGCTCCCCCAGCGCCTTCTCCCGAGAAGGAGGAGAATGGAGGCGTGGAGGACTCCTCGTCCTCAGACGGAGAGAGCGAAAAGACGGTCGTCGATTATGAGTCGTATCGCCGCGTGTGCGAAGACTATCGGAAAACGACGGCGGCGCTCAAGGAACGCGAGAACGAGGTCGCAAACTTGATAAAGGAGCTCGAGGCCAAGTCGCTCACCATCAAACTGCTGAAGGACCAGCTGCTCTCGTACGGCTCGACGGGAGAGAGCGAGAGCGGGTCCTCGCTGGACCTCCGCAAGGTCGTGGAGCAGCAGAAGGAGGTCATCAACTCCCTGCTGAACACGGACGGCAAGAAGAGTGATGTGGAGAAGGTGGCTGTGGTTTCGCGCCTCTGATGCGTAGCTGCTCAAGATGTATGAAGGAAAGGTGCAGGAACTGGCGAATGCGCAACAGACAATCACAAAGCTGCAGATGGACGAGGACCAGCTCGAGCTCCTGCGGAAGAAGGCAGAACTGGTCGATGTACACAAAGCGAGCGTTCGTGACACGTAGCGGCTAATGGTCGAGAATGAGGCATTGCGCGCGCGGATCCGAATGGAGGCGCAGTTCCCGCCCTACTCCGTTCCCCCATGCGCGCCGTCTCATGTCTAGTTCTCCCCCGCCACCCCGAATTACGCCTATCCCCTCCTGCCCCCCGGATTCGGGTACTCGCAGAACACGAGCGTGGCGGACGGCACGTCCATCGGCGTGATGAACGAGGACGACACTGAGCTGGGCTCCAGCCCCGTGTCCTCGCAGCCGCCGGCGGGCAGCGCGTCGGAGAAGCCGCGGCGCTCGATGAAGCTGAAGAACAAGGTGTACTTCCAGCTGCTGGAGGTGACGAACGATTTGCAGAAGCTGCTGAGCGAGCGGGGAGCGCAGACCACGAAGCTGAACTCGGCGGCGGTGGCGAAGCTGGCTCGCTTCGTGAACGAAACGCCAAGCGATCCGGCGGCGATGGCGGCGCTGCAGAAGCAGTTTGCGACCGTCTTCCCGTCGATTCACCTGTGCTCGCAGGAGGAGTTCGCCTCCTACGTGTCCAGAATGCGTCTGGCTCTGAACAAATAGTTGCTTTAGTGGTTGCGGTCTTTGTAACAAACACACGCACCAGAGAGGACGATTGGCAACCCGGGTGTTCGTTTCACAGGACGGATCCGCGTCCCCCTTCACAGAATCGAAAGAGTGACACATCGCTCGCTGCCCCTCCAACTCCACCGCGTCCGATGAATCCGTGACGTAGGCTGGACTCGCGTGCGTGGCAGTGTACTCGTAGGGAAATCCCCACTCGGGGAGGGGGTAGTTGAAGTCTTGGAGGGGTTGATAATTAAAGTCTTGGAGGAGTTGATAATTAAAGTCTTGGAGGGGTTGGTAGGTGTAGTCTTGAACGGACTGGTAGGTGTAGTCTTGAATCGGCTGATAATTAAAGTCTTGAATCGGTTGATAATAAACGTCCTGAACAGACTGACAACCACAATCCTGAACAGACTGACACCCATCCGGATTCCAACGCGAAGGGTCATAGACGTGATACGAACGGGTAGGGTACATGAAATAGGGCGCCAATTCACTACCTACGGATGAGCGCCAAACAACAGCGCTACAGCAAGTGGGGCAATGAGAAAAGTGGATATGACGATATAGACTCGAATAATACTGCAGGAAAACTCTCTCGTCCACATACAGAGAGAAGTGAATGGCCGAAAGAAACACTTCTTCCATCCGATTCATTTCTTCCAGCGTCACAAGGCCCGTTTCAGCAAAGAATGCGTTGCTGCAGAACGTGTCGTCGGAAAACTTCGACGCCACCATGATGGCGGTCAGCAGCAGCTTGTGCATGTTCTGCGACACCACGCAAAACGACGTAGCTTCAATAAAGCGATCCACGAAGACAATCGCTTCAACTAAACAAGAGTCACTACATCGGGTGCTGTAGTAGATCCTACGCCGTGAGACGCACGCCCCTCCACTACCTCTCTACATAGTCACAGAGACGAATTCTTGGAACGGCGGAGCAGCAGAAGACAGTCGCAGGAACAAACAGCGCCTGCTTGTCTCCGGTTCTCGCCATCTGCTCAATCAGACAGGAGATTGCTCGGACCAATTCCTTTCCACTAATGGATTCCATTGCGCTAAGGCGACTTCCGATCGTATTCAATTCAAATAGCAACAGAAAGGCTCACACTTAACAGGTCTGGACGGTCGATCAGGGACTACAACACTAATCTGCAAACGCCGCAAGTACGGTGAGAACGATCTCAAAAACGATTGCTCTACGGGAACAGAGAGAGCGCTTCGAGTTTCGGCTGGCTTTAAGCGGTTTGTCTGTCTTCTCCTTCACGACTGACGGACAGTGATCCATGATGCTCGCTGACCACTGCGCACAAGTCCCTTCTTCGCTCATCGCCCCATCTATCACGTCTTCATCCCCCATGTTTGAAGAAATCGAGGTTGCGACGGTTCTCCGAGTCGTGCCTTCCCTGGTGCCGGCGTTCGAGGAACATGTCGGCCTCTCCCCCTCCTTTTCACCCGCTAGATCAAGAAAGGGGACCAGACGCACATCACGATCCTTCCCACACGGAACGAAAACCAGCCGCGCCTGTGCAAACTCCAACTTGGCTCCTCCGAGTACCAGGGACTGCTGCTCGACCTGCCGAGACACGTGGAGACGTTCAAGACACTTGATTCACAACAATACTACAAGACCAATGATGTCGCCCAAATGATAAGTAGCGGCGGACGAGCGAAAATGAGGCGTAGTCATTTTCGACAAACCCGAGGAACTCGACACATTCAAGGATAGTGCGTACTTCCCCGATGGGTTGACGCCTCCCATGAAGGTTGGCTCTTATTGTGTGCCTGATGACTAGGGAGCGTACGAGAGCTTGAAGCAGTCCGAAAAGTCCTACTTTGACCTGCCTGCCAGGGATGTGGCGGCGATCGAATCGATCATATACAACAACAGGACAAACGAGTTCTGCTACGACGAGGTCATCGAGGAGGAGCCCCACATGAACAGCTTCGGCCCCGTGACCCAATTCACCATCAACAAAGAGAAGAAGAAGGAAGCTTCCGTGTATTCGCCTTGTTGAACAAACAGTCGACTAAATCCACAGGTACGCACGCCCCTTCCGCTCGGATCCGCTGACAATGAACCCACTCCCACGCACTTACGCTGAACCCACTACATGTACTTCTTCGGCTTGAACTCCGACTTCGGCGACTCGTCAATCTCGCTGTCCAGAGAGCCCAGCTGCGCGAGAATGTCCACGATCTTCTGCTTCTCCTCTCTCGAGTAGTCGCCGTTGCGGTTCACGGCAAACGTGACCATCTTCGCGTACTTCTCCAGATTCGGATAGTTGGGAATTGACGGCGCCTCCACGTCCTCGGGCATCTTCGTGTGCTGCAACACCGCCTAATGCTCACTGCCGCGCTCCACCCCCACTTCGTTGAGAAGCATGTCGTCCTTCTCGTATTTGTACACCTCGCTGGCGTTGCGCGACAGCAGATCCCACTCCAGGGACGAGAAGATCTGATCATGACTGTAGCTCCCGAGCATGCCCTCCGGCATCTCCTTCGCCGGCATGAAGCTGAACCACGTGTTTCGCTTCACCTTCTTCTCCTCCTCCTTCACGTCCTCGCGCTCCATAGAAAGCATCTTCTGCTCCGCCTCCGTCAGAACGGCGTTGGGGTCCACCTCCAGTATGCGGTCAAAGTACTTCTTCATGTCCTTCTGATCCACGAACGTCGTGGCCTCCGCGCTCCGAATGGGGCCCTCGTGCAGTCCCTCGTCCACGTTGTCCTGGTCGAAGCGGTAGTTCATCTCGTCGCTCAGACGGAAGTACTCGTCTTCAAAGTTCATGTGACTCACGTTATCGGCGGAAACCTCCTGCTCCTCTCCCAGCAACTCCTCCCCGGCAGCACGACGGAAAATGTTATCCGACTCCCTCACCGCGTCCGCCATGGACACCGCGTAGTCCGATTTGTCCTCCATAAGACTAAACGCGTCCAGGCCCGATTTCTTGACGCTTCTTCGCTGATTCGGCAGCTTCGTCGGTTTCTCTTCCTCTATCCATGAGTAGGCACACCAACTCCGACGCAGCGACTCGGTCGCGCTCATCTCGACGGGCTCCGGTGAAGTAACGGGAGTGTCGGAAGTCTCCAACGACGCAAAGTGAGAGCGCGAGCGGTAGTTGCGCCAAACCGTAGTGGCGTGTGGAACTCCCTCAAAGGAAAGAGCCTGCGCCGCAGAAGGGAGCGAACTCCTCAGGACACGTACCGACTTTGCGAGCATCGTTCTATTCAAAGAGAATGGGTCGTTCGGGGATGAAACCGAAAACCGCCTGATTTGTGGAATTGCATTGGAAATCTATCTTGAACGACGAAATCGATTCTCCGGATCGGACCATGATCGAAAAGGACAGTGACGTGCTTCAGGCATATCTACGTTTCAAGGAGCGGGATTACGGCGCCTGTCTCCAGGAAATGAGTTCGGATGCGGTATCCTCCCGTCCGCCCCCTCACTCGTAGTTTGACAAAGACAGTTTGGCCGTGCAACACAATCAGCACATCGTCTCGTTTCTACGGGACGACAGCAAGGAGTACGAGAAGCTATATACACAACTGGACTCTCTTCTGAAGCGCATTCAGGATGTGGGCTCTCTCCTCTCAAGTGACGTTTCTAGAGTCCAAGTGACAGGAACAAATCGATATCGCTCTCCAAATCAATCCTCATGTATAATATGGTGAGAGGGCGCAGCATGGGTTTGAATCGTAGGCCGTTCTTCTTTCACTGCAACAAAAGGCCGAGGAGGCGATCCAGCTGGTGAACGCGATCCTGGACGAGAATAGAAAAGTGGAATCGTCCGTCCAGCTGCGCTGCCACCTGCTGCTCGTCGAACTGTACTTTTCGCTCTACCGAATACGGGGCGAAACAAAGGAAGTAGTGCGTGCGCCCTATCGGTTTATCGTAGTGGCTCCACCAGAAGTGCTTCCCCGCCTTCACACAAATCGAGCTGCTGCTGAAGTCGCGCAAATCGTCAGAGGACTGATGCGTAGAGAGCCCTTTCCCGATTTTGTGAAGAACCGCATCCAGTTTCGCTACCACATCTACCGCACGCTGTACTTCCTCGAGCAGGGCAGCATGAAGGGCGTAAAGAAGGAGGTGAAGAGCAGCAGCGACTATTTCCTCCAATTCTCTTCCGAAACGACTCCTTCCTATCTGGAAAGCGTGCGAAGCACTCTGAAGTCCCAAACCTCGCCGTATGCGCTGGCTCTGGACGGCTTCGAGCCGGTCGGCACCATTGACGGCTATCTTCCCTCCCTCCTCAAAACGCGCCTGGAGTTCCGCCGCGGCAACTGGATCAAGATCCTCTCGGTGCTGAACCAGGTGTACGAGGAGGAGGCGGGCGCGGAGGGCGTGCTCCCCGCGAAGGACAGCTTCTACTACAGCATGCTGAGCAGCGTGTACTGCAGCAGCGGCATGCTCAGCATCGCCAAGCACTACCTCGTCGAAGCTCTCCATGTACGGAATCGCGCCGGTTTTTGACGTGTAGCGCGGAGAGGAGGAGGGCTTGGACGCGGCTGCCACGGGGTCGCTGCTGAAGAACCTGAGTCTGCTGTGCGTTCTGCTGAAGGAGTTCGCGGAGGCGCGGCAGTACCTGACACAGTGCCTGCAGCTCCTCCCGCTCAACCCCACCGTCTGGTTCCGCTACGCCGAGGTGTGTCGACTGGAGGCTGCGTCGGCCCTCCGGACCACGGCGGGCTACTCTCTGCGCGACAAGATGGCCGTCGCAAGGGAGGAGGCGCCGGCGCCGAGCGCGTCGTACCTGCAGCGGTCGCGGTGGGCGATGGTGCGGCGACTCACGCGTAGAGAGGCGCTGCTGGGCTACCAGACGGCGGTGCGGCTGTACGCGGAGCGCGGCGAGGTGACGACGCTCCTGGTGGCGTGCCGCCTGCAGACCGCGCGTCTCCATCTGGGTAGCGCTGCGGGCGTGGTGTGTTGTGTAGAGGCGCGGCGCTACGAGGACTGCCTGGCGGAGTGCGCGGCGGTCCAGACGGCTGTCGCGAGCGCGGAGACGCTGGGCGAGGAGGAGGTGCCGCTGAGCAAGGAGGACGCGCTGGCGATGGCGGCGCTCTACGCGTCGGAGTGCTACTATGCGACACAGCGTCTCGCCGTAGGGGTGGTGCGTTGGAGTAATTGGGGTAGTTGGCTGTCGACGCCATTTCGCCGGTTACACATCCCGAGTTGTATCCTCCCGTCGTGGCGGCGGTGGCGACGGATCCGAGCACATTGTCGCAACACAGCGAGGAGGTGGATCAAGTGATAAAGGAGGGCAATGCGCATCATCTGGAGGAACTGATATACAACCTGACACTCGTGGGGTTTGGCTGTGTTTGCTAACGTGCAGCTATATACACACCAGCGGGAGTGGGAGAAGGCGCAGCAGCTGTACGCTCTTCTCTCGCGCTTCCAAGCGTCGGTGAAGAACGCCAAGTTGAAGGTGTACCTGCTGCAGCAGATGGGAAAGCAGAAGGAGGCGATGGAGTTTAGGGAGGAGTATATGCTGAAGTGTTGATGGGGTGTTTGTTTGGGATGTGTTGTGCTTTTCAGAGTGAGTTCTATTCAGAGTGAGTTTCTTTCTAACTGATAGTCAACTGATACCTTCCGAATCACAACACACACAATGGAGAATGCCACCCAAATAAGAATGATAAAACAACCTTCCAAATCAGAACTAAAAAGAACTAATGAGAACTAATAAGAACGACCCCACTCTTTCATTACCCTTCAGGAGGAACTGAACCCCTTCCTCCCTTTCAACCAGTGCAATGCACCCGTACGTTTTGTTGGGGAAACAAAACCACGCAGTGCAGTTAGTGGCATACCCCTACTTCCGCGACAAGAATAAGAGATCCATCATCCAGTGCACTTGTGTAAGTGGAGAACTGAACGGACTGTGTGGGTGGAGAATTAGAGAATGCTGTCGTTTCGTCTCCTCTTCTTACGCCTCCTAGAAACTAAACGATAAGACACTCTCGTTGCGAAGCAATTCGAGCGACCATCCCTTCTTTTTCTCCATTCTGCTGGAAGTGGGGTTTCCGACACTTCCTTTACGCATAGAAGAATTCAATTCGGACCATCGACAAAAAGATCAAGAGGAAGTTGGGATTGGGCATCTTCATCTCTGTACTTCTCCACACCGCCCTTAAGCGTAGAACCAATCTCCCATGCGGAGTCAACCCGACCACCTCGACGTGTATGAACTCTACTTCGACACACAGGAACAGCGGGATACTTGGTACTCCTATCTACTGCGCTGCGTGCTCACGGAACACATCCCATGTACGTGCTCGCCTCCCTGTGTGACGAACAGCTTGCACGTATTCCCCAGAGAATCCCGTCTTTTCCGAATATTTCATCCAGCTCCCCGGATTTGATGGTTTGCGCCTCTCCTTCCCCTCACGCGCAGAAGTTTCTGACACACATCATTTGTCCCTATTATGGAGGAAGTTGTGTCTTTGCTCCATCTCGCTCCCCGAAGACTCGTTCTCGCCACCCTCCCCGATCGCGCTCCGGCAACTCGACACAATGCAAGAAATCATCGCGCTTTGTAAGGACGGCGGGTAATCGTGGTTCTTCGCCTTCATCCTAGCACTGTATTCCTAAAGAAGAAAGCCGTCGACGACTGCTTGCGTTTCATCTCCTTCACACTGTTTCGACCGCTTCCCGAGGACCCCATCGTTTACGACAATGATTCGGACGAAGTCGTTCCCTTCCAAGATCCGTTCTTCGACATGCTTCAGAAGTGCTACGAGCTCCTGAACGCGCTCGTTTCCTCCTCTCTGCTGCACGAGCTGATCACCCCCTCGTTTCTTCACCAGCTTGTTCATTTATTCTTTTCGAACGATAAGCGCGAGCGCGCGCAACTCAGAATCACGATCCACCACATGTACGCGCGATTTCCCTCGAGACGCGCTCTCTTCCGCAAAGAGTTTCAATCCGTGATTCACGACATCGCAGCGAGTCAGAGCGACTTGGCCGGCGTTGAGGACGTCCTGGAATTCTACGCCATTATTCTTAAGGGAGTAGTAGTTCCGATCCACGACGATCACCTCCTGTTCATGCGCCAGTGTCTTTTCCAGCTGTTGAAGAAGCCCCGTCTTGAGAGCTGCTTCTCCGGAATCGACAATTGCTTCCGTCTCTTGGTGATTAAGGATCCGTCGTTGTGCGTTGACGTATGAGTTCTCGATCCGCATCAGAAATAGATCACGAGGGCGCTCCTGCGCTTTTGGCCTCGAGGAAACATGAACAAGGAAATCGTGTTTCTGTTCCTTCTTAAAACGGTTGTGGCGAATGCGATGCCGTTTTCGCTGCAGCCCGTGCACGCGCAGATCCTCCAGAAGTTGTGCTCCTGCTGTCAGAGTTGCCATTTCCTCGTAGCATTTCGGCTTCTTCTTCAATGTAGATTGCAGAGCGGTCTCTGGAGCTGTGGGACGACGATCAGTTTGTGAGGAACATGAAGGCGGACACGGACCTCAACGGCTTCAAACGGATCCTCATAGAGAACCAGACGTCGTACTGGTGTGCCGAAATCCACAAGCGTTTCGCGCATGTTCTCGAGATCTGCAATGCTTAGCTGCGTATTAGTTGTTGTCAATAGTGATATGAGGTATCACTGTGTTGTTGCTCCGCTTTGTTTTCCATCATCCTCGAACTCCCGTTGCTCGGCCCAGTGGAGGCATCTCCTCATGGTCACACAATTCCTTCGCGATACAAACCCTACGTCCTTGACAGTTAAGAACGCGTGAATAACCGCGGTTTTGGCTCATTCGGTGGATTCGGAGCAAATAGAACCCATGCTGTCGTGGACTTTCGTTTTTCTTGTCCTGCTCTCGCTGACGAAGGCGGGGGAGGACGATCATCATGTTGCTTCAGGGGATGGAAGAGTGACGCTGTAGTACAATCCCGGAGATACCTTCTACGTTTGGACGAACCGAGTTCTTCCCGTCCGTTGCGTCTGACGCGTAGATAGGCCCCTATCACAATCCACATGAAACGTATGACTACTTCAAACTCCCGTTTTGCAAGCCGCAGATTCCCAACAGCATTGCGACAAAGGTTTGGCTGGTTTGCGCTTTCTGACGCGAAGGAGGGAGGCGTCTCGGAGAGGATCGGCGGGTATAAACTGCAGAACTCCGGCATCATGCTTGCGTTCCGTCAGGACGTTCAGCGCACTGTGCTGTGTACGAGGTAATTCTTGCGCGTTCCGTTTCACGTAGCGTTCTGTCGATCGAGAGCATATACACGATGCAAATGGCCATCTCGAATCACTACTGGTATCAGGTATGGGCGTGTTCCGTTGTGGACTCTAGATGGAAGTGGACGGACTTCCCATTTGGGCGAAGGTCGGCGACCTCGACATTTCCGAAGAGCGGTTCCGCGAAATGGAGAGCAAGGGAGTGCGTGCCGTTCCTCCCCTTTATTCTAGAGTCACCACGACGTGCTTCCCGAAAACAGCCTCATCTACACACACCGCCACTTCTCCTTCGGGTACAACGGCGATCGCATTGTCCAGGTGAACATGACCGCCTCGGACCCGCAGCGCATCGAAGAGGACAAGTGCATTCCCCTTCTCCCGGTCACGTTTAGACCCATCATCTACTCGTACTCGGCGTCGTGGACGCCCTCGTCGATTCCGTTCAATCAGCGCTTTCGCCGCTACTTCGAGTACAACGACTACGAGGCGCACATCCACTGGTTCAGCATGTTCAACTCGTTCATGATGGTCGTGTTCCTCGCGGGTCTCGTCGCATTGATCATGATGCGCACGCTCCGCCTCGACTACATCCGCTACTCGCGCGGAATGGCGGAGATCGGCGGCACGGACGGCGGCGACGACTCGGGCTGGAAGCGCGTGCATGCGGACGTGTTCCGCTCGTGCCCGCACTACGCGTTCTATTGCATCCTCATGGTGGGAATCGGTGCGAGGCGTTGAACATAGGGCAACGGCGCGCACATCGCCTTCTCGCTGGTGGTGTCCCTCATCGTCATCCTGCTGGTCACCCAGTACATGGGCCGTACCCC
>ERZ780157.4192-NODE-4192-length-11163-cov-2.538261_pt1 | contig 11163 bp, 10 predicted proteins | sample MGYA00511169_ERZ780157 | MGnify/ENA primary metagenome ERZ780157 (study PRJEB29588, sample SAMEA1965149) | human gut metagenome | biome: human gut; feature: human-associated habitat; material: faeces | place: Denmark | collected 2008/2010 ... | reverse complement strand
TTCAATCCACACTCCCCTTGCGGGGAGCGACCGAGTCCACCGGCACCTTCAACCAGAAGAGCGAATTTCAATCCACACTCCCCTTGCGGGGAGCGACCTTGCTGGAATATTCGTCCCAACGCTGGTTCCTATTTCAATCCACACTCCCCTTGCGAGGAGCGACTCAAGCCTGATCTGAGCGTCCTAAAGGACATGCAATTTCAATCCACACTCCCCTTGCGGGGAGCGACCAGCGAGGCCGTCCGGTATGAGCTCGCCAAACTTATTTCAATCCACACTCCCCTTGCGGGGAGCGACATACTCGTACTGGATTTCGCCGTCCGTGCAGATATTTCAATCCACACTCCCCTTGCGGGGAGCGACCTTCTCCATGCGCCTTGTCCAGCACATCGTAAGTATTTCAATCCACACTCCCCTTGCGGGGAGCGACGGTACGGCAAGGCCGTGGAGCAGACCGTGTGGGAATTTCAATCCACACTCCCCTTGCGGGGAGCGACGTAGTATCGAACGAAGTAATATTAGCGCTTCTCAAATTTCAATCCACACTCCCCTTGCGGGGAGCGACTGTACTAGTATGGAGTCATGTCCAATGAGATCGTGAAGTTCAGCAACCAGTTCAACAACGTCGTGCTGAAGAAGTTCGACGCCGTGCACCTGGACGTGCTCATGGCGATCGCCTCAGGGGTGAGGGAGAAGGGCACGGCCACGGTGGAGTTCTCGTTCGAGGAGCTGCGCGGCCTCATGCGATTGAGGAAGAACCTGACCAACAAGCAGCTGGCAGACAAGATCGTGCAGACGAACGCGCGCCTGCTGGCGCTGAACTACATGTTCGAGGATTCGGGCAAGATCATCCAGTTCGCGCTGTTCACGAAGTTCGTCACCGACCCGCAGGAGGCGACTCTCGCGGTTGGGGTCAACGAGGAGTTCGCTTTCCTGCTCAACGACCTGACCAGCCAGTTCACGCGCTTCGAGCTGGCCGAGTTCGCCGACCTCAAGAGCAAGTACGCCAAGGAGTTCTACAGGCGCGCCAAGCAGTACCGCAGCTCGGGAATCTGGAAGATCAGCCGCGATGAGTTCTGCCGACTGCTTGGCGTATCCGATTCCACGGCAAAATCCACCGCCAACCTATTTCAATCCACACTCCCCTTGCGGGGAGCGACCTGTACATAGCCAAGTACGGTCAACGTATCACGGTATATTTCAATCCACACTCCCCTTGCGGGGAGCGACACCATGACGCCAATCAAGCCGTTGGCCAGATTATTTCAATCCACACTCCCCTTGCGGGGAGCGACCGCAGAAATGAGACATTTTTGACCAAATAATGATTCAAGCAAAACCTCATCTCGGCTGATACACATATTACATCAGTTCCCCACCGCCCCAAATACGTCCAAATGCAAAGATCAAACTCTATCTGACTACACTTTTCGATTATCAAACAACAATCCGAAATTACATCAGGGTTCCAGTTTTAATTTCCTCCGCACAAAAAAGGTGCGAACCTACCTGTAACTCATGACTGCTTCAGGGTCGCACTGCATGTCGTTTAGAAGTCATACCATCATGACTCCATCAACGGGAACATGACGTTGAACGCCTAAGTGTTCAATGCGCCGTGAATAGTTCGTTCCCAAATTGTAATATCTCAAACTATCCGTTTTGACATCGATGATGCTCAACAGATCATGCTTAAGCGTGAGATACTCCGCAGAAGTAACGCTACATTCGAAAACGCTATTTTGCACGCGTTGCCCATATTTCATGCAGCTTTTTGCCACTAAACGTAGACGCCTTTTACCAGCGGATGTTTCAGTATTCACATCATATGTCACCACAACAAGCATCAGTCATCTCCTTCATCAGCAGCTTCACGGCCTATCACTTCCACATGAATGGCGGGTAAGCGTCTATATCCCCACGAATAGCTCTTGCCAGCAACAAAGCTTGAACATATGGAATCAAGCCCCACGGCATCTTTTCTCCCAAGAACGGATGAGTAATCACTTCTTGTTTGCGCTTCTGCCAAGCAGCCAATACGGTTTTCCGCCCAGCGTCATTAAGGAATACGCCACCATTCTCTCGCTGCTCAAAATCACCAGCTGAAATACTCCCAAGATTGACCAGAGTTAGCGCAAATCGATCAGCAAGAGCAGGACGAAACTCCTCCATGAGGTCTAAGGCTAAGGACGGTCGACCAGGTCGATCTACATGCAAGAAACCTACATATGGATCAAGCCCCACCCCTTGCAGTGCAGCAAGGCAATCCCCTGTAAGCAAGGAGTAGGAAAACGACAACAGTGCATTCATACGATCAAGTGGTGGCCTGCGACTGCGCTGTTCAAAGAAGAAATCATCTTTTGAGCGGAGAATCAAATCGTCGAATACATAGAAATAATCCTTGGCAGCTAAACCTTCCAGACCTCGGATGGCATCAACATCGTTGCAACCAGACACCTGCTTTAGATATCCAGACAGAGCCTGGCTTTGACCGCTAAGCCTTTTAACATTGACGCGTAAATTATGGTCACGTTTGGTACGTTCCAGCACCCAACGACTGTTGAAAATCTTTCCAATGACAAAAGAACGAGCGAATCTAGCTGAGGAATCTGTATCATCGGCAAAACGGTACTGAGAACGCCGCAGCAACACATTACGATTATTCTCACCGAGAATCGAACAAAGGTATCTGCCTCTCGGCGTATAAAAAGACAATCCCGTGCCGGTCTGCGCACATTGGCCCATTAGCGCAGGAGATGCACCTTTGTAGGAGAAACTCAAAATCTGTTCCAATGAACGCAGTGGAATCTTGGCCAATGCCGTTTTATCACGTTGCACGACAACATTGTCGTTCTCCAATGAGAGATAAGCGTCTTCACTGGTAACAAATAAGGTGTTCAACAATTGCTTCATGACGTTTCCTCATTCACGTAAGCATGTATGTACTGCTCGGCCGATTTTGCTTTTAACAGCTCCGGCAGGCAAATGTCTTTCAACGAACATGCGCTGCATGCCTTCCGCGGCTTTACGCGAGGAGTATGTCCTCTCGAAAACAACTGGTGCATTTCTTGAACCATGGCTACCACTGTGCCACGAAGCTCCTCTGTTAACTCCACTCGTTCACGTCGCCGTGTCCGCTGATAGAACAAGGCTCCTTCAACAATCTCGCATGAAAGCATTTCCTCCAGGCACATGGCTTCAGCGCACAGTTGCAGACGGTCAGCATCCACAGTTTTAGATTGCCCATGCTTGTATTCGATAGGATATGCGCTCCATAGCCCATTCCTGCCCCGTAGAGGAACACCATCATCGGACTGATGGAACTCCACGACATCGCAAGCGCCTGTAATACCAAGATGACGCGAGAACACACGCAGATCTCGCATAATGAGGGTATCTCCACGAGATTCAGACTGCTCGTAATCATGCGCACGCTCATGCTCAATATGAATCAACGCCCACTGCCGACGACAGAATGCAAAGTGCTGAAGACCAGACAGGGCCAGCCAGTCCTCTTCTGGATATTCTGATTGCGACCGCATATAATTTCTCCCCCGAACAATTCTTGCACCTAGATTTCAAGTATGCACAAAGTGGACCGGAGATTGCAGAATAGCAATCTCCGGTCTGTGCAGAGAGGGATTACAATGTATGGTCAACCATCTCGCTTACGCTGACAGAATCCGGAATAGCTTCACGATTTACTTGAACCTCATAATCGCTAAAATTACGGGCAACATCTGCCCCATCGCGCTTATGAACGTTGATGCTATCGAACAACTTCCACGACGGAGCATCACCAAGCGCACTACTGTGCTTGAACACATATAGCTTACGAACCGCCATATTTCCACGAGCCGCAGAACGATCAAACTCAAACATATTCAAAATCGCCTGCCACAGCATGTCAAGATCTTCATCGCAGAAACCTGTGACATTCTGTGCGAGTTTAGCGGAAATATAGCCGTTCATGCGATAAAGACCGTAGGGGATGATGAATTTGTTGCCCATGGTGTTATTCTTATCAGCAGCATCTGCTTCCGTAGTAACCGCAATACGCGTAAGAGATATTTCTTGAACGCTAACCGGATCAATAGAACGAGCAAACCCAAGCTGCACCGGACCTCGCACCTGGCCACATGACAGACTGCCTTTGACAAAGGTAGTCATCACCGCACCAAATGTTCGGATATCAAAGAACTGGCTGCACATATAATCTCGTAGACGCAGATCCAATGTGGGGTCATCCTTCTTCAGCGACTTAATTTCCTTAGCGAAATCTTTATCCTCTGGCCGGGCATCGATATGTTCTGCTTCCAATGCTTCACTGTCCAGCCGATTGAGCGTCCGCCTGTTCTGGATATAGATTCGCCAAGGAGTTTGCTCCCCCATCGCTGTCTGCACATAATCGCGAATTTTACGTTTAATGCAAACGTCCGTCACCAAACCATTGCCAGTTTCAATGTCGACTCGCGGCATGTTGCCGGAGTCCGGATCACCATTAGGATTACCGTCCTTCACATCAAAAAGAATAGTGAAATCATAACGGTTTTCGATAGACTTACGGTCAGTCATTGTTTTCTCCTTGCTCATTATCTTCATTGCTCTTGTTAGTCTTGTTAAATCGTTTTTGATTCTCGAAGTAATATCCGAGTTGAAATGCACCTCGTTCTTCAAGCGAGAGACGCGAAGGATAATGGTCTCCTACTTTTTGAGTCAATGTACCGAGAACTTTGTCCAGCTTGATTTTGAGTCCTTCTGATTTCCAAGCTTTCCGCATATGCTTCGCTGCGAGATCCCCCAGAGTCGGAAAGATGCGAGCCGGTGTCGTAGATGCGCTTGTGAAATATTTATCCTTAATGGTCGTATTGATATTAGGTATGGCCCCCAATTGAATTTGCTCGTAGATGGAGAATATACGACCAAGCACATACGGCAGGTATTCGCTTTCTTCATTGATGTCCATCTGTAGCACCTCCTTGAATTGTTCATTAGTTGTTTTACGCAGATAATATGCTTTGATAATTGCAGCTTTATCCGGTGGAACATCACGTTCAACATTGATACGACGCTCCACTACATTAATTAGAGTTACTGGATATGGCGTGCCATTAAGTATCGCTTGCATGATAGCGCTTACCATCTCCGAAGACACATTCTCTATCGCGCTTTTTTTCTTCTGCTTTTTTACAGGAGCATTTTCATCCTTACGCTGTTTTCTAATCGTCTGACCTAGCAACCGTAGTATCGGCAAAAAACCTGTCTTGTCGTAGCGTGGACGCCGAATTTCGGTATCTTGATAATACTGCTCAATATTATGAGCGAACACTCCAAACGTATCAGTCAGATAGAACCGAATAGCCAGCCGTGACTTATTAGGCGATAACGCAAGAATATGAAAATGCTCATCCGGATTAAGACGAATTCCTTCATAGTCATACCGTCTTCCTTGCGCTAGAGCACACGTAGCATCCTTAATTGTTTTTTCATCCAACCCATTAGACTGTGTCTCTGAACTATACAATCCGCTAAACAAATCAGAATATACAGCGTTACCGCAGCATGCCCATGATATGACAGTATCATTCCCGATGCGTTGGACTCGACTCTCGTCAGCGAGCAATGTGTTCAATGCTGTTGTATACTCGTAGGCTTCACGCTTGCTCATGGGAGCATTCTCATTTTGCACGGCACCATGTGAGCAAAATGCCGCAGCATTGAATGTTATCAATGCCGAACCGGCTGGGTGAGCCCCTGCAACATTCTTAATCCTAGGATGAGTTTTTTCCGGGACAACCAGTTTCCCAGAAACTAAACTGGAAACTAATGACGATTTATCATCATTCCCTTTTTGGTCATAATAAGTATTCCATGCTTTTTGTATACCAGGAAAATCTCCAACAAATATTGTTTGTGCTCCATCAACATGTTGCAGAGCAAAATTCATCTTCAGAGACGATTCCCAGCAATCTCCCATCAACCGTTTAGCAATTTCCCATTGGGGACCTTGCAAAAAGAATGCACGTACAGCAGAAGCAACCGGATCGTCAATTCCCTCTAATATTTGCATGTGTAATTGAGCGCACGCTTGGAATGCCTTCACTGCATGCTCAGGTTTCTCGGTATTATAACCGAGCATATATTCGGCATTACCGCAAAGAAAATCTGGCACAATACCTGACGTTTTAACAAAACGAGCCGGTACTGAAATCTTGTTAATTGGTTTCTTCCCACTGAAGTCCCCAAGTAGCCGGACCTCAACTAAAATGCCATCATCATTGATGACCAATCCATATGGAACATTAACATTGTCATAACCATAAACTGGAGCTTTATTTTGAGACACCAAAACTGCATACTCGTCACAGAGATCGCTGATAATCATGATTTGACCTCCACTGATTCGACATCCACCACGCCATCATTTAGTTCAGCACGGAAAAATAACGGAACAGGATGAGCCGGATTACGGTAGTCGAAATCGTAAAGCATGTAACCCAAATCTCTGTGCCCCTGTTCGAATCCGACGGGATCGCTGTCATCTTCCCATAACTGGAACTCGGCAGGAAATTCTCGAGCACCAAAGTATGGGTGGTGGAAACACTGCCCTTTGGATGCACGACGTATGAAAATGTTCTGGAACTTCTCTGCCGAATCTGTTGGTGTCATTTTCGACCTTTTAAGCTCAAAATGAGCATCTATTACATATCGAACATCACGCAAAATAGTGGATGCACGTTGTTGGATGGACTCAGCAGCATAGATGGTACCGCCATCCCCACGGCCTTCCGCCATTGCTCGTATTTTGCCTTTGTCGATGACACTATCAACCTCATTGCGCCGAATACTGTCGAACCGAATAGGATTGAGTACATGAATCCTGTCGATCCGCCAGCACATACCTGGATGCCAGAAAATAGCTTCCAAGATTCCACGCGCCGCAGACGGCGTCATGACATCATAAGTGACACGTTCTGTTTTAAATTCACCTCTCGTGAAAAGCGCATTGTCTCCCCATACTTCCAAACGTATTGACATTGCTCCTCCCCTCATTGGAATAATAAGCTGTTCAGGAACATCCATGTTGCCTTCATTTGCCAATGTACATCAGGTTCAGAATGTTTACAAAACAAATAACAAGAAGTTAATATCCGCTATTGTAGTCAAAGGTGTTTAACCGCCGAAGAACAGGTACCGCATATTCATCATATGCAATCGATGCCCCCTGAGAGAGCGTGGATTGAAATTTGTTTTTTGTCTTGCGGTGAAAACGCCCGTGTGCCTAATCGCATGCGCGACTAGGCACACGGATTATTCACACAAAAATGCCGTCAGCAGTCGCATCGTCTAATCTCAACCCCAAAAGCGATGAATACAAGCTCATGTCTTGAAGAATGAAGCAGCTCTCTTCATTCTTCCCTCCTCGGCCAACTGCCAGTACAGCTCCTGCTGATTGCAACTTTTCAAGATGACGAGGCCACACATTAACTGCATATTTACCGAGTTTTCGAAACAGAGTACGATCTATATCGCCGTGCTCCAGTTGTTCACACAAACGAGAGCCTTCATCGAATAGCGGAATGTACACCGGCACAGTTGGCGTATCTATAAGCTTGAACCGTTCAGCAATGGTAGCAAAAGGCATACGCTCCTCAAACGAGTGCAGTGACAAAATACATTGCCTGTCAAGCGCATCATTGCTAGAAGTACCACCATCTCTTAGATACAGCACCTCCTTGAAATATGCACGAATCGCTTCATCCGTATTCAAATCAACTTGGCTATTTGCCGTCTCACGGAATGCCGCAATGTTCTGTCGAAGAAACGGAGCACAACCACCTTCCGTAGAAAATATGTAGACCATACTTTCTGATGCAGAATGACGGCCTTCACGATTGCAACGTCCAGCCGTCTGAATGATGGAGTCCAATCCAGCTTCTTCTCGATATGCTACAGGAAAATCAATGTCTACACCGGCTTCGATCAACGAAGTGGATACCACACGACATATTTTTCCTGCACCAAGACGATTGTGAATTTTGCTAAGCAATTGTTGACGATCAGCCGCACATTGCAATGTGGTCAGGCAAAAACTGCCTTCACCGTCATTTTCCGTAAGCCGTTCATAGAGGTATTGAGCCTTTTTACGCGTGTTTACTACACATAGAACCTGATTATGATCGTTCAAACGTTCTGCAAGTACATCTAGAGCAATATCACCAATACGTTCAATAGTTACACGACGGAAGGAATTACGGTCATCTTTTGTGAATGGCGATATCTCCCGAGCTTGGGCATGCTCACTATTAAAAGACTCATTGAGCAACGGCTGCAGTTCTGGTTGCGTGGCGGTGCACAATACTGCCGTAGAACCATATCGTTTCACAAGTTCAGCAATTGCCCGTATACATGGCCGCAGATAAGGTACTGGCAATGTTTGAGCCTCATCAAAAATGATGACAGAATTAGCTATATTGTGCAGCTTACGACATCTCGATGTTTTGTTCGAGTACAGACTTTCGAAGAATTGCACCGCAGTAGTGACCACTATTGGCGCTTTCCAGTTTTCCGCGGCAAGCGCACGCTTGAGATCCATCTCATCCATATCGGACTCATCTTTGAGCTGATACGGAGCTTCAGAGTAATGAGGCAATACTGCATCTGTCCCGAAGATTGCCTCAAACTGATTGACGGTTTGATCAATAATTGACGTGTAAGGAATCACGTAGATGACACGATGCAAGTTATTTGTATGCGCATGTTCGAGAGCAAAAGCAATCGAAGAGATGGTCTTACCGCTACCAGTAGGAGCAGTAAGCGTGTAAAGACCAGTACCATATGATGTGTCTTGCCCACAGGCAAGACACTGCGCAAGCAATTCGCACCGTTTAATATCGAGCGGTTTTTTATTAGGCTTACCTAAAAACCGATTCGCCTTGTTCTCGATGATATCGGTCAACTGTTTAATTCGAGCCCGATCCTCGGTATCACACTCTGAAACTACCATCAACGATGCTTTACGTAACTTGTCCCACTTAGGCGCTTGCTCACTTGCTAACGAGTCTGCCCCAAGATATTCTTTTAGAGATTCAAGTAAAGGATGTTCCGTACGATTTTCACGATTTGAAGTAAAGAACTCTGCATCAAGCCGGTCTCCATCTACCAAGGTGGAAAACAACATGCGAGTCAACATCATGTCAGAATAAAATGACTGCTCTCCAGACTTTCCACTCATTGCTATAGAGTTCGATGGTTTCGTTCCTTTCTCGAACGCTGACTGTGGAATATTCAGCTGTTGTTCCCATGCCTTGGATAAAGCAAGCGGACCACAACTACCTGCCGAAAAAGCCCTGTTCATGCGCGCGCTATATGTCGGCCCCTCCAGCTCGCCCCGACTACCGAAATCAGGCAATCCCGCATGATGTCCGGCTACCGCCATTGAAGCTAAAGGACATCCATGCTGTACCAGCAACATCGCGCCAGCTGTTGAATGATCCACGAGTCCGGAATGATCGGGGTCTTGGATTCTTCGTTGAAAAGCATCCGAGTATTTGCCTAAATCATGGACCAAACCAGCAAGTAGCCCATCGTCAAGATGACCGAAGACTTGTGCAAAGCCACCAGCTAGACAACCAGCCATGGATAGGTGCTCTACACAAGTCTCATATCCATGATCGCTAGTTCTTGCATAGAATGTCATGCTCGTCATTGCCCCTTCGCCAATTAGAGTCATTGTTGCAATCAAGCATACTGCATAATCTGAGATGAGTGACGTCGAACAGCAAGATCCTCCAAACAGCAGGGCAATCAGATTGTCAATACACGAGTAAAGACATGCTACATTTCACAGCTATTCGCAGGATATGCCAAGACCAACTAACCGTCCACTCATCCTCTCCGCAACCCAGCCGCATATTCGTCAAGCACGTCGAGAATGCCACGATGCTCATATGCAACGCTGCGTTGCCTTCCCGTGCGCTCCACTACAACACCACGTTCGCTCAAGGTCTTGATCGCACGCTCCGCTTGCGGTTTCGACAATCCCACTGCTTTCTGCAGGTATCTCGTGTTGATGATCGGCTGCGCGATCAGATTCGGCAACACTCGCCACACAGCGGCATCAGAACGTACACCTTGCAAATGTGAACGACCTTCGTCCAACTGTTCGCACAAATCGTCGATAAGCTTCCTGCCACTTGTCACGGCGAATCGGCATGCCTGTGCGAATTGTCTGGCAATCGGCGCAGCATCACCTTCCCGGAAGAGAGTCAACGCCTCGAAATAGCTCTCCGTATCATGCAACAAACCAGCGGAAACAGGAGGCGTGGTATTGCAGGACAACCTTTTATTACGAAGAATCACATGCACCAACGCACGCCCGCAACGCCCATTGCCATCCGCAAACGGATAAATGGTCTCGAATTGCGCATACGTAATCGCACATTGCGCCACCACCGGCAGATCGTCATGCTTGATGAATTCAAGCAGATCCGTCTTCGCATCGGCAATCAGCTCGGACTGCGGACCGACATGTGCCGCCCCGCGCGGTGAATAGCTGTCGGTTCCGACCCACACCAGGTTCGTGCGATAGGCACCCGCATATTCCTCCCAGCCACGCTGCGAGGAAAGCAGAGCTTCATGCATGGCGAGGATGTTGTTTTCCGTCATGCTATTACCAAGCTTCAGCGCAGCCTCCTGGCGCGCACATTGCCGACTACAACCGCGGCATTGTCGCCTGTTCCCTCGTCAATCGTTTCCAGAGCAAGATTCTTCGCTCCGACCGTTAGATTCTCTATCTGCGAGGACGACGATGCTTCAGCACGCAGCAACACTGCACTCATCGGGCCAAGCACGTGATTGTCCTCGCCAAGTTTCGCAGCATCATAGGAGTCAAAGGAAGCCAATGCACACGATGCCTTTTCACAGTCTGCAAGCAGATTGGAAGGGAAAAACGTAATTCAGACCCGCAAGTTTGATGGGCACGGTCGACTCATATTCGCCATTGCCACGCGAACGGCGCGACCGCGAAACGGGAGCATCTTCCGGAATATGCCAGATATGTCGCTCTTTTCCAAACGAAGGGATGGCAAGCGCCTCGTTGGTATCCATGGTTCCCGTTCCTAGTTAGCTACATTTATCTGTTTAAGTGTAGCTAAATGACGA
>ERZ780157.4191-NODE-4191-length-11166-cov-5.044550_pt1 | contig 11166 bp, 10 predicted proteins | sample MGYA00511169_ERZ780157 | MGnify/ENA primary metagenome ERZ780157 (study PRJEB29588, sample SAMEA1965149) | human gut metagenome | biome: human gut; feature: human-associated habitat; material: faeces | place: Denmark | collected 2008/2010 ... | reverse complement strand
TCTGCACGATGCAGAGCCAACAAAGCATACACAGCCCTTCACCACGGGGAAGGGGCTTGGGGTTTCGGCAAGGACGCCGAGATAGAACGCTCAAAGGCTTTGCAGGACGCAAAGCCCACAAAGCGTTCTTATAGGGATAGAGAATTTGCTCTATTTTTATAAAAACAAACTTTTTCTACAAGCTGAGTTGTTATCTCATAAGCGATAACAGCTTACAATACAATAAAAATACAAAAGAACCTAAAGAAAGGTTGGATATAAATGCTTTGCTCAAGATGTAAAAAAAGACAAGCGGTAGTTTTTATCTCGACAATACAGGGCAATGACAAGCGTGACGAGGGACTTTGCCTTATCTGCGCAAAAGAGCTCGGTGTTCCGCAGGTAAACGACTACCTTGAAAAAATGGGAATCAGCGATGAGGACCTTGAAGAAAGCTATAAAATGATTTTCGGTGATGTTGACGGAGAATCAGACTCAGACGCAGACAGCGGTGCAGACGATGACTTCACACCCGGCGGCGCAGGCACAATGATGCCCTTCTTCAAGCGTTTTGCCGCAAACAAGGACAGTCAGACCGAAAGCGAAAAGCAAGACTTAAAGGACGATAAGAAGCACAATAAGAAAAAAGAGGAGAAAAAGAGAAAATTCCTCGATACCTATTGCACCAATCTTACCGCCAAGGCAAAAAAAGGCGAGATTGACCGTATAATCGGCAGAGAGAAAGAGATCTACCGTGTAATGCAGATTTTATCCCGCCGTACAAAGAACAACCCCTGCATAATAGGCGAACCCGGTGTCGGTAAAACCGCTATTGCAGAGGGCATAGCTCAGAAGCTGGCGGACGGCGATGTTCCCTTCAGACTTCAGGGTAAGGAGCTTTATATGCTCGACCTTACCTCCCTTGTCGCAGGCACGCAGTTCAGAGGTCAGTTTGAAGGCCGTGTGAAAGCGCTTATTGAGGAGATAAAGACCGCAGGTAATATAATCCTCTTTATTGACGAGGTTCATAACCTTGTCGGCACAGGCGACAGCGAAGGCACAATGAATGCCGCAAATATCCTCAAGCCTGCTTTGTCAAGGGGAGAGGTGCAGGTCATCGGCGCTACAACGTTCAATGAGTACAGAAAGTATATCGAAAAGGACTCCGCACTTGAAAGACGTTTCCAGCCCGTAACGGCAAACGAGCCGTCGATAGAGGATACTATCGAGCTTTTAAAGGGCATCAAGGAATACTACGAAGAATACCACAAGCTGTATGTCAGCGATGATATTTTAAAAAGCTGTGCCGTTCTCAGTGAACGCTACATTACCGACAGGTATCTTCCCGACAAGGCGATAGACCTGCTCGACGAGGCGGCGGCTTGTGCAAGCATAAACAGCAAGGAGCTTACCGAGTACGAACAGCTTAAAAAGAAAAACAAGGCTCTTGAAACCGAAGAAAACAATCTGTCCGCAGAAACCGAGAACAAGGATTATCAGCGTATAGCCGAGATAAAGACCGAGCTTGCTAAGAATACAGCCCGTATTGACGAGCTTGAGCCTATGATAAAGAAAGTACACGTTACAGAAAACGATGTCTGCAAGGTAATCGAGCTGTGGACGGGTATCCCGGCAAGCAAGCTGCTTGAAACCGAATTCAAGCGTATCGCAAACCTTGAAACCGTGCTTAAATCAAAGGTAGTCGGTCAGGACGAAGCGTGCGAGCTTGTAGCCGCCGCTATAAAAAGAACACGAGTTCAGCTCTCCGCACGCCGCAGACCTGCGTCATTCATTTTCGTAGGACCTACCGGTGTCGGCAAGACCGAGCTTGTAAAGGTGCTTGCAAACGAGCTTTTCAATACGGTCGACCCGCTTATAAGGCTTGATATGTCCGAGTTTATGGAAAAGCACAGCGTTTCGAGAATCATCGGCTCGCCTCCCGGATATGTAGGATACGATGAGGCAGGCCAGCTCACCGAAAAGGTACGCAGAAAGCCCTATTCCGTAATTCTCTTTGACGAGATAGAAAAGGCTCACCCCGATGTAATGAACATTCTCCTGCAGATTCTTGATGAAGGTAAGGTGACCGATGCTCACGGCAGAACGGTCAGCTTCGAGAATACCGTAATCGCCATGACCTCAAACGCAGGCTCATCGTTCAATACAAGCGGTCTTGGCTTCGCAAAGAGCGAGGCGGATATTTCAAAGGATAAGGCGATGAAGGCTCTCGGCGAATTCCTTCGCCCCGAATTCTTAAGCCGTGTTGACGAGGTAGTAGTGTTCAAGCCCCTCACCCTCGATGCCTACAAGGGCATTGCCGGACTTATGATAGGCGAGATGAAAGAACCTCTGCTCGAAAAGAACATAACGCTTAACGTCAGCAATGAGGCTTATGAACTTGTTGCGAAAAAAGCGTCCGGCGGCAAGTTCGGCGGCAGAGATGTCCGCAAAGTTGTCCGCAAGGATATTGAGGACAAGGTAGCCAATATCATAGTCGAAGCCGACGGCAACATATCACAGATAGACGTTGACGCAGACGGCGACGAGATAAAGGTAACAGGCAAGTAAATAAGCAGGGCATTGCATTAACTTAGGCAGGTAATGCAATGCCCGTTTTATAATCGAAAGGATTACTATGGCAGTAATTATTACAGGCGGAACAGGAGCTATCGGCAGCGCTATGGCTCGTGCCTTCGCAAAAACAAACGATGTTGCTATAATCTACAAAAGCTCCGATGAAAAAGCCCGTCAGCTTGAAAATGAACTCGGGTGCAAGGCATATAAGGCAGATGTTTCCTCCGCTAAAGAGGTGTCGGCTGCGGTAGAACGCATAGCGGCTGATTTTGGAAAAATAGATGTGCTTATCAATAATGCCGGCATATCCCAGATTAAAATGCTGAGCGATGTCACCGAGCTTGACTGGTACAATATGATTGATGTTCACCTTACGGGCGCATTCAATATGACAAAGGCGGTACTGCCTTTTATGATATATCGCAAGCAGGGAAGCATCATCAACATTTCGTCAGTGTGGGGAGTATACGGAGCGTCCTGCGAAGTGCCTTACTCAACGGTCAAGGCAGGACTTATCGGCTTCACAAAATCACTCTCCAAAGAGGTCGCCCCCAGCGGAATAACCGTAAACTGCATCGCCCCGGGAGTAATCGACAGCCCTATGAACAATGCTCACCTGTCGCCCGATGAGATGAACGAGCTTATCGCCGAAACTCCGCTCGGCAGGCTCGGAACACCCGATGATGTTGCACAGGCGGCTGTATACCTTGCCTTTGCAGGCTTCGTCACAGGTCAGATACTCGGAGTAGACGGCGGATTTTATTGATTAACTTAATACATTTTAGCTGTACCTTTTCGGTACAGCCTTTTCTTTTTCCCTGACAAACAGTAATATTATGTCCCGCACCCTCATATATTGTGTTAAAACCCGTACAAGAGGGAAACAGCTAAAGGAGGATTATATGGACTTTTCCGTAAAGAAAGAGCCTGTATTTGTCACAGAAGTGATATATGACGGACAGGCGGAGCAGGGTGTCGAGTTTGATTATGTCCTGCCGGATTATTACCCCGACATTTTCAGAATATTAAGATGCACCCTTCGTCCCGGAATAGTATCCTGCAACATTTCGGGCGACAAGCTGATACTCGACGGTGTGATATGCATCACCGCACTCTATCTGAGCGAGGGCGGAGGTATGGAGTGCGTAGAGCATCGCTACAGTTATTCAAAAACGGTCGATTTGCCGAAATCAGCCGACAACGGCACAGTAACTGTCGAGCCTAAGGTGGATTACACTACCTGCCGTGCGGTTTCGGGCAGACGCATTGATGTCAGGGGAGCGGTCAGCTTCAGGATAAAGGTCGAGAACATAACACCGTTTGAGATAATAACGGATATTGAAGGCTGTAACATACAGACAAGAAAAAATAAAGTAAGCTGTACAAGAAAGCTCACCGCAGGAAAGCAGTTCGTTGTCCGTGAAGATATAGGCGTATCCGGCATTGACGGCACAGTGAAAGCCGTTGTAAGCTGTGATGCCACAGCGGTCGTGAATGACTGCAAGATAATCGCAGACAAGGTCGTGCTTAAGGGCGAGGCAAAGCTGAAAGCGCTCTATCTTGTCGGAAGCGATAACGGCACATATCTTCAGACAATGGAAGCCGAAATTCCCCTCAGCCAGATAGTAGATATGCAGGGCATTGACGAAAGGCACACCTGCTACGCCCTGTTCAGAGTTCTGTCGTGCGCTCTTACGGTAAAGTCCGCCGATGACGATGCATCGGGAGTATTCGGCTGTGAGCTGACGATCGGCTCTCAGATTACCGCAACGCTTGAAGAAAGCATTTATCCCGTCACCGATATGTATTCCACGTCCTACGAATCAAGCTACACCACTTCTGCGTTAAAAACCGAATCCGACCACAGATTTATCAGCAGAACGCTAAATATAAAACAGCTTATCGAGTGCGAAAACGGCATTCCCGACAGCGTGACGGACGCTGAATGCTTCGTATCGGAAATAATCTGCAGACCGTGTGAAAACGGCGAGCTTAAAGTGAGCGGTAAACTGCTTTGTAATATCAGTGCCGTAAAGGACAGCGAGCCGGTATTCATTGAAAAAAATCTGCCGTTTGATGTTACCGAACAGCTTGGTATGGTTACCGAAGGTTGCGTAATACAGCCTGTCGTGAACATATCGTCCGTAAGCTACAGCATCACCGATGACGGTATCGAAATAAGATGCTCTCTTCTTATGCAGGGATGTATGTATGTTTGCGGCACAAGTCAGATAATAAAGCAGATAGAGCTTAACGAAAACGCAGAAAAGCAAAAGTGCGATGATTATTCGCTGAAGCTGTAATTTGCCGATGAAAACGAGGATGTATGGAACATAGCAAAACGCTATAACACTTCTGCGGCGGCGATAGAATCCGAAAACGAGGTCACTGACGGCAAAGTGTCAGGCCTGCTTCTGATTCCGATAATATAACAATACTCAAGATACGGCATTTTTGCTGACAGATAAGGAGAATTTATGCCAAAATCAATTTATAAGGATATTTCCGAGCGAACAGGCGGAAATATCTATATAGGAGTTGTCGGTCCCGTCCGTTCGGGGAAATCGACCTTTATCAGCAGGTTTATGAACGTGCTGGTCGTACCGTCAATCGAAGACGAATTCCGCAGGGAAAGGGCAGTGGATGAGCTTCCTCAGTCTGCGGCAGGAAAAACGATAATGACCACAGAGCCGAAATTCGTGCCTGAGGAAGCGGTAAATATCACCGTTGACGAAAGCGTGGAAATGAATGTAAGACTTATCGACTGCGTAGGCTACATAGTTCCCGGCGCAAAGGGCTATATAGAAAACGAAGCGCCGAGAATGGTCAAAACGCCATGGTTTGACGAGGAAGTGCCGTTCAATATGGCGGCGGAGGTCGGTACTCATAAGGTAATCACGGAACACAGTACCATAGGACTTGTGGTAACCACAGACGGCAGTATCACCGATATTCCGAGAGAGGAATACGAGGCGGCGGAGGAGCGTGTGATAAACGAGCTGAAAAGCATAAAAAAGCCGTTTACCGTAGTGCTTAACTGCAGCGATCCCTCATCGGAAGAATCAAAAGAGCTTGCTTGCAGGCTTTCGGAAAAGTACGGCTGTACCGTTACACCGCTGAACTGTCTTTACATCACCGAAGAAAATATAAAGGAACTGCTGTCCGATGTGCTTATGGGCTTTCCCGTAAGAGAGATAGGCATAAAACTGCCGAAGTGGTTAGCGTCCCTCGATAATGACCATTACCTGAAAAAGCAGGTATTCGAAGCTGTAAGGACATCTGCGGAAAATATCTCCTGTATGGGTGATTTAGACAGCTTCACGGGTAAAATAGGGCAGTGCGAAAGCGTCAGCCGTTGCAGTAAGGATAAAACGGAGCTTGGCTCGGGAACAGCCTATGTCACAGTGGAGCTGGGGCAGGAGCTTTTCTATAAGGTACTTGGCGAAACCACAGGCATCGAGCTTAACGACGAGGGCGACCTTATGCCTTGTATGATTGAACTTGCAAGGATAAAGAAAGAGTACGAAAAAGTCAGCACCGCACTTGAGCAGGTCAGAGCCACAGGATACGGGATAGTAATGCCGTCCGCCGAGGAGCTTACCCTTGAAGAACCCGAAATTGTAAAGCAGGGCGGAAAATTCGGAGTACGGCTCAAAGCGTCAGCCCCGTCAATTCATATGACCCTTGCAAATATCAACACTGAGGTAAACCCGATAGTCGGCAGCGAAAAGCAATCGGAGGATTTGGTAAAGTATCTTCTCAGAGAATTTGAGGAAAATCCCACAAAGATATGGGAAAGCAATATTTTCGGAAAATCGCTCCACGAGCTTGTAAACGAGGGCCTGCACAATAAGCTGAGCCGTATGCCCGATGACGCAAGAGCAAAACTGCAGGAGGCGATACAGAGGATTATCAATGACGGCTGTAACGGGCTTATCTGTCTTATATTATAAAAGTCCGCCATATAAAAAGACCGCACCTCATCACAGGTGCGGTCTTACTCTGTCGATAAACCGATTATTATTAAAGCCCACGCATTGAAATATTTCACCAACCTCGCCTCGCACCAACCCCTCCAAAAGCGCACTATCCCTCGCCTCGCACCACCACACTTGCCTCCCTTGTCAAAGGGAGGTGGATTGGCGGCAAGGCACAAACCTTAACATTATTGCATTTACTTGCGATACGCTCACCATTTTTATATTGCAAACTTTTCTGCCGTCAAGACGGAGGGATTGCCACACCACCAACCTCGCATCGCACCAACCCCTCCTGTTGCACCGAATGCTGCCATTCCCACACAACCATTGCAAAAGAACAACAATCCCTCGCTCAACACTTTCCCTACAAACCAAAAAACCGCACCTCATCACAGGTGCGGTCTTACTATTCTAAACCTTACTGCATCGCAGGATTACCGCCAAGCAGACTGAACATATCAATCCCCGCAAGGCTCAGCAAAAAGCTGACAGCAATGAACAGCACAACAGCAACAACAGCCGCTATCCATACCGTTCTTTTCTGCTTTTTCGTCCAGGTGTGCTGAGGACGGGCTTCATCGCTCACACTGAACGAGATTGTTTCATCGCTTTTTACTGTGTGCTGTGCGATCATATCGTCATTTTCGTGGTTTTCGCCGTATTCTGGGTTTGCCAATACTTTTTCTTCGCTCATATCCGTCCTTATTTTACTATATATTCCTTAGCCTTTTCAAGAATAAGCTGCTCCCTTTTAAGCACAAAGCTCATCTGATATTCCTTACACTGCTCGGAAAGAGCCTTAAGCCTGCTTACAGCCTCGTCATAAGGCATCCATTCTATTTTATATCCAAGTCTTTCCTGCGAACGTTCAAGCATCGCAGTATCACACTTGTCCGATACTTTCTTTGCCACATAGCAGTGTGAAACCATGCAGAATTTTCTCTTGAACTTATGCTCCTCTATCCATCCGAGATAGCCTAAAAGCTCGGCAGGGTAGCCGGTTTCTTCCGTTACTTCCCTTAAAAATGCCTTGTCGGGAGTTTCTGTTATCTCTATACTTCCGCCGGGCAGCTTGTAATATTTGGAGTCTTCTATCTTCATCATGGCAATGTTGCCCTCGCCGTCTGTCATGACGCCTCTTGTGTTATAACGTGCGTCGTCATCGATGTACTGAGGCTCACCGCCAAAGAAATCGCTTTCGGTTATCTTTGCAATAAGCATTAATATGTCGTCCCTTTCATAGTGCGGAGCTTTCCGCTGCTTTTTTCATACATATAATATCACAAACGCACCTGCATTGCAATATAAAAAGGTAATTCACTTTTGTAGAAAACACCTATATATATGCCTTAATTATTGGTGATTATGCACAGTGGAACTTGACGTGCATTAGTGATATAATAACTTTATCCGACTAAAAAAATATGAGGAAAGATAAAAATGGAAAATACTGCAACCGTCAGCGGCACAGAAGTTAAAAAATACAGACGTGCAGGCTTTATGGACGAGGTAAGAGGCTTCTGCATACTCTGTATGGTAGTATACCACGTCTGCTTCGACCTTAACTACACCTATAATATTCACATCCCGATAATGTTCGACGGCTGGTTTGACATTGTCCGTGACATTTTTGCGGGAGCATTCATGTTCATATCCGGTATGAGCAGCCGCTATTCGCATAATAACGCAAAGCGTGGCATACAGTGCTTTTTTATAGGTATGATAATAACCTTCATTTTCGCATTCTTTGCGCCCACCGCCCCCATACTTTTCGGAATACTGCACTTTATGGGTGTATCTATGATGATATATGCGATAGGGGATAAGTATTTCCTTAAGATTCCTGCACCGGTCGGAATAGCCGTGTGCGCCGTGCTTTTCTTATTAACAAGAGGAATTATGTACGGCTATCTCGGACCTGCGCAAGGTGTCGGAATAAAGCTGCCCGAATTTATCTACAATGCAGGACTTCTTTTTCCGCTCGGCTTCAGAGCACCGAGTTTTCAGTCAATGGATTATTTTCCGCTCCTGCCGTGGTTTTTCGTCTTTCTGGCAGGCGCTTACACCGGAAAATACGCTATCGAGGATAAAATGCCGGCGTTCTTCTATAAAACACATTGCAAACCGCTTGCGCTTGCAGGCAGATATACCCTGTGGATATACGTTCTGCACCAGCCTGTAGCAATGGTCTTTTTCCTGCTGATTTTCGGAAGAATATAAAATTTCAAAAAAGTCTTGACAAACCGTTTTCGGTTTGCTATAATAATATAGCTTGACAAGTATACAACTTTGTCAACATCCCTTGCTCGTACAAGAGTACGGGCTTAATATCCACAAGGAGGTGCTTTATAATGGCAAAGCTCAGCGAAAAGTATGAGGCAGTTGTTGTATTTTCACTCAAGAACGGTGAGGATGCAGTAAAGGCTCTCGTTGCTAAGTTCTCTGATCTGATCAAGGAACACGGCACATTAGTTGACGTTGATGAATGGGGCGCTCGTAAGCTCGCTTACGAGATAAACTACGAAACCGACGGTTATTATGTAGTTTACAGCTTCGACTGCAAGCCTGATTTCCCTATGGAATTCGAGCGTATCATCAACATCACTGACGGCGTTCTCCGTTCGCTCGTAACGGTACGCAAGTAATCAAGGTTTGAAAACAGACAGGAGGAACGATAACGTATGTACAACAAGGTAATTATGATGGGCAGGATTGTCAATGACCTTGAGCTGAGATCGACACCTGCGGGTGCTTCCGTGCTTTCTTTCAGAATTGCGGTAGATCGCAGATTTCAGACAAAGGGAGAAGACAGAAAATCCGATTTCTTCAATGTTGTTGCATGGCGTAACGAGGCAGAATTCATTTCAAGATATTTTGCAAAAGGACGCATGATACTTATCGAGGGTGAGCTTCAGAACAGATCTTACCAGGATAAGAACGGCAATACAGCTTACATTACCGAGATTATCGTTGACCGTTCCACGTTCACAGGCGAAAAGGCAAACAATACACAGGGTACATCCTCTGCTTATCAGAGCTACCCCGGTAATGCCGCTAAAAACGCCGCTCCCGAACATCCTGCACAGACTTCAAACACAGCGCCCACAGTGTCGCAGGGTAACAATTCGGATTTCACCGTAGAATCCGGTGACGATGACGATTACCCGTTCTGATCAAAATAAGGAGGATAAAACAATGTCTGAAAGAGAAAAGAACGAAAAGTCAACAGTTCGTCCTATGAAGCGTACAAGAAAAAAAGTTTGCGCATTCTGTGCCGACAGAGCTGAATTCATTGACTATAAGGATGTAGCTAAGCTCAGAAAGTGCATGACAGAGCGTTACAAGATTCTGCCCCGCAGAGTAACAGGCTGCTGCGCATATCATCAGAGAGAGCTTACAACAGCTATCAAGAAGGCAAGACAGGTAGCTCTTATTCCTTACGTTTCTGACTAAGTTATAAACAGCTTTATAAAAAATCGATGCTTAAACCGCATCGATTTTTTTATTTTTATCTATTGATTATTTCCTTAAAATGCTGTATAATAATACAGTATGATTGTGAGGTGTGTGTTTTGGCACAGAAAAAAGGAAAAAATAAATTCGGAATAACACCGTCTATGATATTTCTGAATCTTTTACTGGTTCTTATCATCTGCACAGTGTGTTTCTTTACCTATAATATTATAAACGGCGAGGATAATACTTCATCTGAACCGCCGTTCACAGCGGTGACATCCGCACCGCCCGAAACTTCCGCTCCCGCTACTACCGCAGGCAGTACGGAAAAGCCCGACAGCAACTCATCCGTTGCCACATCGGATAACGAGCCGACACTTGACTTTGATAAGGACTATTTCTCCTCATCGCTGTTCATAGGCGACAGTATCTCCACAGGCTTAAGTCTTTACGGCTTCCTCGATCAGCAAAACGTATTCGCTCAGCAGGGTCTTGCACCCTCTACTGCGCTTGACGCTGACATTGACGGAGTGACGCTTTCGGATAAGATCGCTTCATTCAAGCCCAAAAAGATATTCGTAATGCTCGGCACGAACAGCGTCGGCTACGCAGATAACAAAACGCTTGCAGGCAATATGAAGGAGCTTGTGGAAAAGATTTCGGCTCTTACAAAGGCTAAGATTTACGTTGTATCCATTCCGCCCGTAACACCGGAAGCGGAGAAGTCGGACGAGAACGCGCTTACCCTTAAGGCCATCACCGATTATAATACAAAACTCAAATCTGCAATTTCAGACACTTCGGCAACATTCATCGACCTTAACAGCATCCTTTCAGACAAGGATGGATATTTCAATGCCGATTATGCAGAAATGGACGGTATTCACTTTATGGGAAAAACCTACGAGGTAATGCTCAGCTACCTGCAGAAGCATTCTTCGTAAATATCAAAGGGGCAATATATTAGAATGAAGCATATAGCTGATTGTAAAACAATAGCAATATCGTTAATCTGTATATTATCAATAGTTCTTTGCAGCTGTTCGGACGTAACGGTGTCGCAGGATAGTTCGTTGTCAAAAAATGACACAACAACCCCTGTAAAAACATCGTTAACCGACACAAAAACATCAACTGTAGCGACAACCGTTAAAATCGTAACTACATCGGCTACTAC
>ERZ780157.4189-NODE-4189-length-11169-cov-81.124708_pt1 | contig 11169 bp, 12 predicted proteins | sample MGYA00511169_ERZ780157 | MGnify/ENA primary metagenome ERZ780157 (study PRJEB29588, sample SAMEA1965149) | human gut metagenome | biome: human gut; feature: human-associated habitat; material: faeces | place: Denmark | collected 2008/2010 ... | reverse complement strand
CATTTTTTTTGTGCAATTTGCACAAACAAACATACGTTTTGGATAAATTGCACAACAAAAAACAAAGTTTATTGTTCAATATGTAGAAATTTCTTGTATAGCTTGCAAAAAATTAACAACATATGATATATATAGACGTGTAAGGTCTTACAATACACTCTTAACAATACCACAATAACAAGAAAGGAAGATAATTATGAGTGAAAATGCAAAAACAAAAAAGGAAACTGAAAACAAGGTTCTCATTATTAGAGGGGTTAAAGTAGTACGTGCATACTTTGGAAGTACCAAATTTAACCCTACTGAAAAGAATCATATCACATTAAAGGGTGACATTCCGTATGATGAAATTGTTGCTTATAAGAATGTTGGGTCAAAGTTAACACCTACTTGGTTGAAGAAACGTGAAGGGTACATTAACTTAGCGTCTGTTTATGATGTACCGGTTCGTACCGAGAATAACCGTGTGATTACTTTTTCTGATTGGATTGAAGAATGTAACCCTGTTAGTTCGGAAGTGAATGTAAAAGTTATTCAGAAAGAAGGGGCTTGCTATCCGGTTGCCATTGATGTTAATAAGGATGGGGAGGAACAGAATCCATTCTTAGATATGTAAGGGGGGTTGATATATGGATAATATAATGCAAGCAATTTCTACTTGCGGGTTTCCCATCGTAATGGCACTTGTAGAAGCTTATTACATTGTGTCAAGAATGGATAAGTTAACCGAGGTTGTTTCACAGAATACTACCGCACTTGAAAAAGTGTGCACTGTGTTAGATGGTTCTGATAAGGATAGTGGGAGTGTTTAACTCCCACTAGAAAGGAAGGTTATATGGTAAACTTATTTGCGTGGGCGTCCATTGGAGAAAATGGTAGGGCGGTTGGTGGAAAAAAGGGAGACCAAACCGGAAAAGAAGTTCGGGTTGCCCCTTATTATTACTTTGGACAAAACAAGTGCATTCGGCTTAGGAATCCTACTAGACAAAAGAAAGTAGCGGAAATTGCTAAATTTTTGGCACTTAGCAATGTTATTGGTTATGACCAATGTACTAGGACAACACTGCATGAGGTATGCGAATCTTATAATTGGAACTGGAACTTGATTAAACAAGCAATTATAAATGGTACGTTCCAACTTTGTAATACGGACTGCTCCGGCTTTTATGCAGTGTGTGTCAATATTGCGTACGGAAAGGAAAAACTACTTCGGGATAGTACAACTAGAAACTTGGTTAGACGCTGCACTGTCTCAAATAAAGTTAACTTTAAGTTGACTAAACAGTTTCCACCGAAAAAATGGAAAAAAGGTGACGCTCCTATTAAAGAGGGTAAACACATTATCATTAATGTATAAGGAAAGGATGATTTTATTATGAAATGTACTGATGTTGTCGAATTGACACAAAATGCGGTTGCACAGACTTTAGGTGATGTATATATGGGAAAAGATGGGAAATTAGCCCCTCTGACTAGTTTTAACTTGGTTGATGTTGGCAAAGATGTTCTTGACAGTGGCTCGGTGGATTCGTATGTAAAGGCTTTACTTACTCAAATGGGTAAAATGATAATTGAGAGTGATGTTTATAAAGCCGAGTTACCTTCACTGTTTATTGACTCTTTTGATTGGGGTGGATATATCGAACGTGTATACTTTTCTCCTCAAGAATTATTAAAGGACGATATGTATGACTTGGTTGACGGCAAGGTTTACGAGGACCATAAATTTTATCGACCTAATGTGTCTGCTAAAATTTTTGAGGAAGGCAAAACAATTTCTTGCCCGATATCTATTACGGAAGACCAAATCAAAATGTCGTTTAATTCATATGATGATTTGAACCGGTTTCTGTCCGGAATCTATCAGAATGTACAGAATACCATTACACTTGGATTGGAAGCATATGCACATATGTTGATTAGTGCCGGAATTGCGGTTACTATCGGTTCGACTGGTAATACGAGACACCTTGCAACGGAATTTTACGGTGAGAGTGGCAAAACAAAAAAAATTACGGAAATGCTCAAAGACGGTGCTTTTTTGAAATTTTGCATGGAACAGATTGCTCTTGTCAAAGACCAAATGAAACGATACACTACCGCTTTTAATAACTCTTCTGTTCCCACATTTACAACTGACAATGACCTTAAGGTTGCCTTGCTTGCGGATTTTGCGAATTCGGTGAAATTTAACGTAACTGCTGACACCTTTCATGCTGACGAGATTGGGTTGGGTAAATTTGATAAGGTTACGGCATGGCAAGCCTTTTCAGAGGGTGCACTGCGTGATTTTGATGTAGAAACCAACTCATCAATATCCATATCAGCGGACACTAACAACAAGTTAGGTATTGGTGTTAAAGAATTTAATGCTAAGGGTGTAATTGGTATCGTATATGATTATCGTGCCATGGGAATCTGTCCTGTTAGGACAAAAGTTACATCTAACTATACGGCTAGTGCTGATTTTTGGAATCAGTACCACCACCAGTTAGTCAATTATATTTTGGATTCTAACTTCAACATGGTTAGTTTTGTTCTGGATTAGTATTACGCCCACACACTAAAACCTATTGTGTGTGGGCTTTTTTTCAAGAAAGGTGATGATTTATGGTTGCTAAAATCTTCAAAACAAAGTCTGCCCCTAATGTGGTGAATAAGGTTCTTACCGAGGTTGTGGCATTTGATGAGGTTATTTTCAAAGAGGAAACCTCTTTACTAAATCCAACCATTATTATTAATGGGGTGTCTAATTCTAGTTCTTACAATATTGAAGATATTGGAACTAGTAATTATTTTTCCATCCCAAAAGTTAACCGGTACTATTTTATTACGGACATTACAATGATGAGCGGTGGGCGTGTCGCTATTACTGGAAAAGTGGATGTATTAATGTCTTTTAAGACTGACATTATAGGCAGCACACAACTGATTGTCAGACAAGAAAAGAAAACCAACAACTTTCTGATAGACACAGATATTCCGCTATCATCAAAAAAGCAAGTTATAGAACATGAATTCGGAGATTCGATAGTAGATAGTGGATACTACATTTTAGCAGTGAATGGAGGTGCTTAGATGGAATTTCGTGCATTAGGTGGTCAACATTTATTAGGAGTACAGTTTGATTCTCTTGGTTCTAATGACTACCATTGGAATAATTATGGTGCTATTTACTTTGGGGGACAGATAAAAGTAACAACTTCCGGAGAACGTGCTATTATTTACAAGAAAAAAGAAAAACATCCTTTTTTTAGTGATAGATATGTTTACGCATACTATCTTCTAGGGTCGGGGCAGATAACAGATGTAAAAGTTGCTGATTTGACAAAGGGGGGTTTTGTAGACATTGAGGGTTGGGATAGCCCATTAACTAATGATGATATAACCGAGTTAAAACTAACTACTGTGATGGATTGGCAGAACGTAAATTCACCGTCTAAGTGGGTTAACGCTTTCTTTTATGATGTCAATTCTGATTTAACCGTAGTCCGAAACACAGAAACCATTCATGGCTCTATATCGGATAATATACTTTGTGGTAATATGGAGATTGGAACTAATTTATCAAATACGTTAGAAACAATTGAATATAAAACCCCCTTTTTTGGATATCCAGTATCGTTAAATCAAATAAATGTGGATATTCTTAACTATCCAATATTAAACCGTATGTATACCAACGAGGTAGACGCTTATTTTCCTCATAATACGTTTGAGGCTTACTCTGAAAATTGTTATAATAGTACCTTATTGTGGAAACCTAACGGCAATTTAACAGAATATGGACAACAATTTGCTGACGTTCCAATACTATCAGCATATGACGTATATACTTACCTATTATCATCCCCCTATACGGAACGTGGGGCGGTTGTGAATGTTGGGGTCACATCAGTAAATAATACGAGTGTATTTAGTCCTACACATAATAATATAACACCTACCCATGTAATAGATTCAACTGGTAATTATGGTCATGGTTATCGAATGGGTACAACTGGTAAAGACGATTTAATTCAGAACATGGCAGAAGAATATATGTTTGTTGGTATTTATGTTACCGAAAAATATGACCAAGCAAAAAAATATGTCGATGATGGAACAGTTCCGGATGATGCTATAAAAAATGACGATATAAACCCTACAACTGACGAGGACACCACAGACAACGAGGACGGAAAGGACAACACCAAGAAAGATGACCAAGAGTTGCATAATCCGGACAACACCGCCCTAAACAGTGGTTCTACAACATACTACTATATGGGGGCAAGTGGGTTGTCTGCTTTTATCAAGTGGTTTTGGAACGACACCGGAGACATCGAAACAATTCTAAATAATTACATTTCGAATATGTACGGAGACTTAAAAGAGTGTATCAGCGGAGTATATCACTTTCCGTGCCCTCTTTCTGCTATGTGTAGCGAAACCGGAAATAAACAGATAGTTATAGGAAGGTACAAGTCCGGTTTAAGTTCGGACTACTTAAAGACACCCCCAAAAAATGTCTTACTAGGAAGCGTCAATTTAAGTTCTGACGAGTGGAAGTTGACTAATTCGTTTTTAGATTATGATGGCTATACAAACATATCACTATACTTGCCATATCTAGGGGTTGTTAACTTACCTACTAAAACGGTTCAAAAAACAAAACTATCTGTATATTATGCGGTTGACGTTCCATCTATGCAGTTAAAGTATACCGTTAAAAGCAATGGGTTAATCGTGCATGAACAAGTTGTACAGTTTGGGGATGAAGTACCAATATCCCTATCTAGTGGATTGCAAGGGGTGACTAACACTATGACAGCAGTTACCGGAATTGCTTCAGATGTTGCCTTACTAGGTACTATGGGCGGCGGTAAAAAAGCAATTGCGTCAACTTTAGTACACACAGTTGCCAACGCTCACACGACAACGGACGGAATCACTGTGCAAGGCAACTCTAGCGGTGTCATGGGCAAGTGGGGCTCGTTAAGATGTGCTTTAATAGTCACAAAGGCAATATCAAAAAGACCTAGCAATTACGCTAAAATAAAAGGTAACTTGATATGCGATACATACAAGTTATCATCATTAAAAGGTTTAACAATTTGCGAAAATCCGAGAATCACGTTTACTAGTGGGAAACCAACTGAAAATGAAATTTCGGAAATTTATAATCTATTAGAAAAGGGGGTCATTTTATGAAACTATATGACAGTATGAAAGACACTAAAAAGAAAGACTTTAGAAATCGGTGCAATTTAGACTTCTTGAAGTTAACGCTTATGTCAATGTTTGAATATCGGAATTTACCAAAATCAATACCGGTGCGATTTCTTGAAGAATATCTAATCGAACAAGGCACGGTCGGGATAGGAAAGATAGGCAGCGAATTATATGCTTTCAAGGCGTCTCCATGTGGTGACGTTGACGCTTACGGTGTTGGTACAAAGTTAACCGGTGCAACTCCTATCGGTTCAATTACTGGAACTATAGGTACTGATGTTGTTTTTGGGATGAACAACTCCCTAATGAGGGGGGACTATATACTGTCCTGGTATGCACATCTAATCAGTGAGATTGACTTGTCAATGGACGCTAACATCATAAACGCAAGGCTACATCCTACACCGGTTGCTAAAGATAGCAAGTCTAAGACGGTGATTGACACCGTGTTAAACAACATGAGAAACGGAAAGTTAGAAAGTGTTGTATCTGACAATGTAATCAGTGATTGGACGGATAACTATGACATACCAATGTTATCACTTACAAACATAAGTAACATTGAAAAAATCCAGTATCTGTCACGCTTTTACGATGATACATTGAAACGGTTTTATAATATGTATGGACACGCATTACAAACACAAAATAAATCAGCACAGCAGACAACGGATGAAATTCACGGAATGGATTCAACTTCTTTGGTTATTCCGTTGGATAGGTTGAATTGTCGAAGAGAAATGATTGACAACATCAATAAACTGTTCGGCACTGAAATAACCGTGGACTTTTCGCCAACGTGGAAGTTGAACTTTGAACGGTTTATTAATGACAACTCAAGTGCAGCTGCAGATGCAGCTGCAAGCACAGATACAAGCACAGATACAAGCACAGATACAAGTACAGATACAAGCACAGATACAAGCACAGATACAAGCACAGTATCAAATAATAAATAAAAGGGGTGATAAATATGAGTAGATACGTGCATGAAGTAGGAGATATGTTAGAATACGTAACACAGTATTCCACCGCCTTTAATATCACAGTACAAGACAAAGAGGGTACAGAAGTTGTGTTAGGTGACTCTAAGACCGTATGCGACATGATGGATACTTTATACTGGAGTAGGATGTTTATCTCTAAGAATGAACGTGTACAAGACGCAGAAACACAGTTTGAAAAAGTTTTCAAAAACTTCTTAAAGCGTAGGCAGAAAGATTTTAATTTAATTTACCAGTCATTATATGATTATGCCTACAATCCTATTGAAAACTATAACCGCATGGAAGAAAACAACATCATAAAGGGTGGAAAAGATAGCAATGTTACTACCGGACATAATGACACTTCATACAATTATGGTGCAGTCGATACACGAGAAGATAACTTGACAGCCACGGCAATAAGTAAGGCAACTGATGCTAATGCCGGAGAAGATAGCGTTACTAAGTTCGTGAGCGGTTTTAACCAACCAAACACATTGAACGAGTCCGAGCGTGAAGTTTCATCGTATGGTAAAAACACCACAACAAACGCAGATAGTACCTCAAAAAACACCGGTACACAGACCAACTCTAAAACCGGAACGGATACAAACAACACTGAAACGCAATCTACATCTGAAATATCCTATGGGAGTACAGAAAGGACAACTAGTAACATTCACGGTAATATCGGAGTTACAACTTCACAGCAGATGATAACCGCAGAATTGGAAATGCGTAAATATAACTTATTAGAAAATATTCTTGATGAATTTATTGAGTATTCAACTGTATTCATGTAATAAAAGGGGCTTTAAGCCCCTTTTTATTATAATTGTAACGCTTGCTTAACATAGTTATCCAGTAACGAGCCTAAATCGTTGCTTGCGTAGTAAAATTTATTTCTTTTATACATTTCCCACAATCTTTTATCACTATGCGAAAAGCCAAACCGGAAACGCTTGTTACTTTTATCTATTTCGCCGATTGTAAAAATTATACTATCGTCATATGACCTAGTAGCACGGTGTACCGCTACATATATACCTAATTCTTTACAACTCCGTACATCTAACGCTAATAACGTATTATTAAATTCTAAATAATACCTTTTCAAAATAGTCTTTGAGTTGTACTGTGGGATATGCTGATAGTTATTAATTGACCAATCCTCACCAGTGATAGACGAGATAAGCGGATTTTTCCATCCAAAAAATAATGTATTTACAATACTTCTTGTTTTCTGCTTTTTTACCCCACTTTCTAAAATTTCAACATAAATATTAGTGCCACGCTCGGAAGTGATAATTTCAGAATCACCTTGTTTCATTTGCTGCACCGTGTTGTAAATTTCCAACTCGTTAAAATATTGGGAGTTTTTGTCTATCGTGTTAGCAAGTAGTACAATGATGGGAGCTTGCCTATCACGGATAATTGTCTTTAGTAAGTCGTTAAAGCGGACAAACTCGTTACGATAGTAGTATTTTCCGATAAACTCGTCAAAAATTATAATGTCACCGTAAGGTGCATTGTAAGATGACTTGTAATTTTCTGCATTATCTATCGATAACATGCACATAAAATGATTGTTTTTTTGTTCAATAATTTCACCGTTATCATCCGCAATTGCATAGTACCATCTTTTCGCCTTGTAGACAATCGTATTATACTTACCATCTGTCAACTTACTGACGTAATTGTTATCTAAAATCGTGTCAAAAAGGTTCTTGCTATTTCTCGGAGTTATCATGTCATTAGTTTGTCTCACGTACTGTATAACCGTACCGTATAACTTATTCATAATCATACCAAACAGTAACCAGTTAGTGGTTTTGCCGGTTGACCTATCTGATAAATTAATAAACCACTTGCACTTATCAAAAGGGCATCTGGATGGGTTATAAAATTCGGTTGGTATCTTTAGTTTTCTAAATTCTTTCCGGATGGTTGGATAATCGTAAATAATGCCATTAGTACGCTTTCCATCAATAAATTCTTTCTTCATACTTATCTTCCTTTCTTAATTCGTTTATCATTTCAATATAATACTTATCCAGTGACATCTTAAACGGTATGTTATATAAACAAACGCTAGATAATTCGTACATAACAATTCCGTCAACTTCTTCACTGTGAGGTTCATCATTATAAGCCGTAGTTAGTTTGCCGCTAAAATTCACATCTAAGGACATTCCGGACGTAAAAAATTCAAATGGGTTTAATTTATTACGTTCACAATATTCTGACAGAATATGTTTTGGTAAACCGGCGATAGTCTGTTCAATTTCACCACCTTTTTCTGATATATACCTTTTCGCCCCTAAAGTCTTGAATCTGTCATATGTACCCTCATTATCAAATGTTCCTAAATCGTAAAAAATAGGGTCATTGAATAGTGTTTTGTTTTTTGATATTATCATATCATTGTATTCGTCAATAATATGTTTATGCTTGTCATAATTTAGTAATTTGATTGAGTCCGTATCATTATATACAACATCATCAATTGCCCCGCTAGAATTGCATGATATTTTATATACATTCGATAGCAACGCATATCTAGCATGTGAAGTTACATATATACCCCATTGAGGTAACAACACTAACTTTTGTATTTCATCATAATAACAAAAATTATTATCGTCATACCCCCATTCATCATCACTATAAGTAACCTCTCTTTCTACCATTCTAGTAACCGTCATACCATAAGCCGAATTCACGTTACTTTTTGATATGGCATATTCTGTAGTATTCTTTTTTCCACTCTGTTTCAATATTGCTTTATTGTAGTATTCTTCATTTAACACATCTAAAATATAAGTTGGTAAACGTCCTCGTATCGTATGATAAAATACTTGTATATCCATACTATCCCATTTATAAAACATACAATATAACGAATAGTCAACTTCATTAATGAAAACCGTCATTTTTTCAGCGCTAGCGACACGTCCATTATCTATTAAAGGATTTATTAATTCAATGCACTTAGAACTACTTTCTATGGAGTGGTTCGTTGTGCTAGTTATACCATAAAATGTTACTACCATCATGCAGCATTCTTGTTCTATCAGATGATTAAACTTTTCACTATCTATATTATTAATTCGATAAAATTTTCCCATTGGATAATAGCCATGGTTCATCTGGGCCGGGTAAGAAGATGTTAAATCTAATGATGTGACATTATGTAATATAATATCCGTGTTACATATATTTGCATGGACATATCCACCCCTAAAAAGATACTTCATCATAAGGTGATATAATTTTTCTGATGGCATACACGCAACTATAGCGTCACTAACTCCCTTTGGTGCTTTATCTTTAACTTTACGTCTAAGTATAGCCGTTTTAGTCAAAGGAACGTATTTTTGCGGTATTATGTAAGTCCTAAATATAAATTCAGACCATTCCTTTAAGATTACTACGTCATTTATAGTATACTGCAATTCACCTTTTTTTATAGGAGTGTTTGAATTTCTCAAAATGCTATAGTCTAAATCGCCCACTAATTTTTGTGTTTTTGTAAAGTCTTTTGCTAGTTGTGCTAAACTTCCACCAGATATAGGAAGTGGGTCCCTCAATTCAATACATTCATCAATTATAGCATAAAGAGGCTTACGTTGTTCTTTGGCAAAAATCTTAGTAAAATTAAACCTTTTACGTATAAACTGGAACTCAAAAGAGAGGTTGGCAATCCATATAATCACCCGTTTACTACTGCATAAATCATTATACGTCTTTATAATATTAATCACCAAAATAAATTCTTCCCAATTCCTACCCAGTAAAACTATGTCATTTAATGCACATTGCCATATATACATATAAGCATGTTTACTATCTATCATATTAGTAGTCTCAATGTCAAACCCACTATAAAGCAGCATATAATTTATTGGTTTTCTACCACCTTTTATATTTACAATGTCTACATAATCAAATGTCAATAATTTAACTAACTCGTCAAATGACAATTCACTAACAAAGTAATACATAATCATAACCCCTCAAACATATTTTTGATAGAAATATCTGTATTCTTTGATTCAGATATAACACTTGTCAGCATGGCATACGATTTATTCCCTTTTTGTTTCATCCGGTCTATCACGTTTTGTGCTAATTCGTCCTCTCGTCCATATAAAAGGTTTAATGCACCTTGTAGATTCCGTTCCACTTCCCATCTATCCCTTATTCGTTGCTGTATCATTTCATTAGTGATTTTAGTACCTTTCGGTATATCACTGCGCAAAGATTGCCTTGCTTGTTTCCGGACTTCCGCAACTGTCTTAGTTGATTTTTGAACCCTCTGTACATATTCATGCGATGAAGGGTTAAAATATTTTTTAGACCTAGACAATTGTAATTCCCCACGGCTGTTAACATTAATTTGCTCCTTTGGGAAAATCCTAGATAGTTTATTTTCATATTCCATATACAGAGGACTTTCTTTTCCAAATGATTTAGCGACTTGTACTATTCTTTGATTTAGTCTCTTTATGTCTTTTATATAGGTTTCGTAGTTCATACGCCCACTTCCTTTCTTGTATGTTCTTATTTCTAAAAGAAAAATAATCATAATCACAATGATATTCAGTTAAGACTTTATCGTGATATATTACAATCATTAGTCGTATCTCACGATATGTTATAGCATTTAATATATCTGTTATAGATATAGTTGTTATATCACGCATAATATCAACAACACACTCATCACCGTACCATGATACCATAAAGCCTCTGTTATACTCATACATTATATCACCTCACTTTGATATTATTTTATATTATTTTGTTGATATATGCAAAATACATTTAACACGATATTATATTTAATTTTTGTGAAATATCCACATGTGTAATAATATAACTGTCAATATAACCAAAGAATATTATTTTTGTTTGTGCAATTTATCCAAAACGTATGTTTGTTTGTGCAAATTGCACAAAAAAAATG
>ERZ780157.4179-NODE-4179-length-11183-cov-10.396837_pt1 | contig 11183 bp, 9 predicted proteins | sample MGYA00511169_ERZ780157 | MGnify/ENA primary metagenome ERZ780157 (study PRJEB29588, sample SAMEA1965149) | human gut metagenome | biome: human gut; feature: human-associated habitat; material: faeces | place: Denmark | collected 2008/2010 ... | reverse complement strand
TGATGCGTCTAGTGTTGGATTGACTATTAAGATAATAAGTGCTTATAGAAGTTATGAATATCAAAAGAAACTTTATGAAGGATATTTAAAAAGTGATCCGGTTGAAATAGTTGATACATATTCTGCAAGACCAGGACATTCTGAGCATCAAACTGGTTATGCATTTGATTTATATAATGTTTTAAAATCTTATACTGATTTTGGTAGTACTAAGGAATATGAGTGGTTAAAAATAAATGCTCATTTGTATGGTTTTATTATTAGATATACTAAGGATAATACGAATATTACTGGATATAAGGATGAACCATGGCATATTAGATATGTTGGTATTGAGAATGCAAAGTATATATATGAAAATGGTATAACATTAGAAGAATATTTATTAAATAAATAAAATAAGAACAATCGTTCTTATTTTAATTTGCCTTTACAACCTTTTGATCCATTGTAATTGCTTAATATATTACTTTCAAATGAGAATACTTTTGTTTTTCTTCTTTTGTATGCTTTTATAGCAATACCAATAATTTCATCTAACATTTCTTCATATGTTTTTCCTGATGCTTCCCATAAATAGAATGAAAGTGATCCAGGAATTGTATTCATTTCGTTTGCATACACTTTTTTAGTTTTTTTATCAACTAAATAATCTATTCTAACTACGCCTCTTGCATTTAGTATTTTAAATATTTTTTTAGATATTTCTTGTATTTCTTTTGTAATATCATCATCTAATCTTGCTGGTAATATTCTATTAGTTGAAGCCATTCCTTTGGTTGATTTACCTTTTGTTTTACCTCCTCCTAAGTATTTATCTCTATAACTTAGAAATTCATCAACACCCATTACTTCTTCTAGTTTACTTGCTTCTTGGTATTCGTGATTTCCTATTACACTACAATTTACTTCAATTAAATTATCGACTACTTTTTCTATTAGAATTTTCTCATCATATTTAATTGCTTCTTCAATTGATTCTTTTATACCTTCTTCGTTTTTTACTTTACTTATTCCTACACTACTACCTAATCTTGCTGGTTTTACCATTACTGGATATCCTAATTTTTTTATTTCTTTTTCATAATCTATTTTAATTACACTTTGAGTTTCTTTTATATAACTATTCTTACCAAAAAAATCATTATATATATCTTCAAAGTTAACAGTTTTATTCATAATTACTCTCCATTCAAAGAAAAGCATAAACAATTATGCTTTTTTAACATTTATTTCTAATAATTTATCTTTCAATTCTTTTTCAATTTCTGTTAATTCTTTTTCTGCTTCTTTTCGTTTTACTCTACCGTCTTCATGAATTTTAATAATAGAATCTAAAGTTTCTACTATATCTTTGTTTGTTTTTCTTAATGTTTCGATATCAATTATAGCTTTTTCACTTTCCCTAGCAATATCTATAGAACCTTGTTTTAAAGTTTCACTATTTTTCTTCAACATTTCATTAGTTAAATTTGATACAGCTTGTTGTTCTTTTAAAGCTTTTTTAGCATTATTTATTCCAAGCGCTAAAACGATTTGATTTTTCCATAACGGAATTGTATTAGTAATTGAACTTTGAATTTTTTCAACTAACTCGGCGTCATTACTTTGAAGTAATCTAATTTGTGGCGCCATTTGAATAGATATTATTCTTGTTGTTTTTAAATCATACAATTTTTTTTCAAATCTATTGATTTGCGTTTCTAAATCATTTACCTTTTGAATATCAATTTGGTCTCTTGTTTCTTCTGCTTTTTTCTTTAACTCTGGTAAAGTTATTTCTTTTAATTCTTCAATTTTTTTCTCTCCAGCAATTATATATAATGAAATTTCTTTAAAATAATCTAAATTTTTATCATACATAGTATCAAACATAGTTATATCTTTTAATAATTGAAGTTTATTTTTTTCTAAACCTTTTTCAATTGAATCTACATTATTTTCAATTTTACTATATTTTGCTTTTATATAATTTACTTCTCTTTTAGCGCTGTAGAATAGTTTAGCAAGTCCTTTAGGTTCTCCATTAATAGATGAATCAAATGCTTTGATTTCAGACACTAAATTAGCAAGTAAAGACCCAACATCTCCTGTTTCTTTTGTTTTTACATTTTCCAACACCGAATCAGAAAACTCACTAATTTTATTTTGAGCACTTATTCCATATTGTAATATTTGAGTTTGATCAGTTATATCGATTTTTTTGTTAAATTCTACTACTGCCGCTTTTTCTTCTTCGCTTAATTCATCATAGTTTAATGATTTTTCAATTTTTTCATCTGTAATTTGTTTTACATTTCCTTCAAGAATTTCTTTTTCTTGCTCTTTTAACTTTGTTTCTAATTTTAATTCCATATTCTTCTCCTTACTTTTTTAAATAATCTATTAATTTATTATAATAATCCATTTTTAAACTTGTTACTGTACTATTTATATTGTTTGGAATTCCTATTTGTAGTTTTGATACATCATAAACTCCTCCAGTTACTCCAGTTCTAAAGCCATACTTTTCCCAGGCAATTTGACTTATTCTTGAATCATTTATAGCTTCATATAATTTTTTACCATTTTCACTAAATATTGCTAGACAATGTGAATTCCATATTGTAGGTTTTGGATAAAGTATTACTATTTCATCTTTTACTTGATTAAAACCTGCTTCATTTGAATTAGCAAAATCAATTATACTTTTTTCGTAATCTACAATCATAGGTTCTCCACCCATACCAGTTTTTAAATATCTTTCAAACAAGTCTGCTGGAGTATTATTCATATAACCGGATTTTTTATAAAACTCTTTTAATTTAGATAAATTCTTCTCAAGATTTTCATCGTTAATTTCACCTTCACTTAAAATTGATAGTAATAATCCGTAATATGTAGCTCCTGGTGAGGAAGAGACTGGATCAGTTGATGATATATTAATATTTCCATATAATTCATCTAAACCAATATCTTTCCATTTTTTACCACTTAAAATATAGTTCATTAGTTTTTCCATATCAGTTATATAATAAACTCCATCGATTTCTGTTACTATATTTTCTTTAATTAGGCAATTAACTACTTTTTTCCAACTATAAACTACGATTGGAGTATTTAATGTTAATCCACCTTCTAAAACAGTATATCTATCTGATTCACCATTTTCTTTATTTGGTTGAAGTTTATAATAGTCATAAAATCTTTGATCCGATGTAAATAACGCATCATATTTTGTAACATCCGAAGTATTTATAGTAACATTAGAACCATTTTTAATACTATTAATTATTTTTTCATTTCCTAGATTGATTGATTCCCTAATTAATGGTTTCGTTACTGTTTTACCATTGCTCCAAGTATCAAAAACAACATTGATTTTATACTTTTCTCTAAATATTTTTTGTACTTCTTCATCTTTTAGAAAATCTTCTTTCCCACCACCTGTTGCAACATATATGGTAGTTAAATTAGAATCTATGTTTTTATTACTAAAAACTTTTATTCCAATGATTAAAAGAATTAATAGTACAAAAATTCCGATTCCAATAATTTTCTTTTTTTCCATCGTCATTCATTCCTTTCTTTTGCTCTATTTTTTAGAGCCAATTCATTTTCATTTAAACCATCTGCTTCTAACATTGATTGAAAAACTTTCATTTCTACATCCATATCTACTATTTTTTCACGGTATAAGTTATTTAATATATTTTTAAAAGCTTCATCAGCTGCTTTCAACATATCAATTGTTTGACTTGTAAACTCATCTACTTCTCTTGAAGATAAGTCTTGATTCTCAATTTCATCGTATCTATCTACTATTTTTACAGTCATAGGTAAATAATAATCGAAGAAATTAGAAATATTTTTTAGTTTTTTAGGTTGTTTTTTTATTCCATCTATTATTTTTGATGTAGTATTATTAATATCTTCCATATATTTTTTAAGTTCATTATCTTCAATTTGCTTCTTCATTTCTTTTATATGATTGTTTTGTTTTTCTGCTTCTTCTAATGCTTTTTTCAAATTATAGTTTTTATAACTTAATTTGTCAGTTTTATTTTTAGTAAGTACTAACTCTCCTGCTACAAATGCACTTGTTCCAATTGCAAGAGCTGGTAAGAGTGGTACCGATAAAGCTAGATAAGGTACTCCAAAAAATACACTTCCTATTACTGCTGATAAGGTATCTTTATTCTTCATCTAAATCACCACTAATTATATCCTCTTACTTCTTTAAAAGCAGTTAGTAAATCTCTTTTTCCATCAAATACTTTGGCATTAGTAAGGTCAGCTATTTGTTCTAACTCATACTCTTCAGCACTTCCAAAAGTAATACTATAAACAGGTATTTCTTTTTCCAATTTTTTATAATATGATGACAATGTATTAAAACTACCAATATTAATCATACCATCTGTCATAGCAATTATTGTCTTAGTATAATCATCACTTTCTTTATTTAATATTCCTAAACCTTCAATGATTGCATCATATAAAGCAGTACTGCCACTAGGACTAGTATTTTTAATGTTTTTTATTAATGTACTTGTTTCAAAGCCACTAGAAGTATTCCAAATATTAGTTACAGTATCACTAAAAGTTATTATAGTAATTTTATCTTTTTTAGAAAATTGTAAACTATCCTTACTTGCTTTTTCGTAGTCTAATATATAATCCATTGCATTAGTAAGTTCAGAAAAACCTTGTCCATACATACTACCAGAAAAATCTAGACAAAAAACTACATGCGTTGGCTTTCTTAAATTTTCTATATATAAGTTTAACGCTTTTGTTATTACTTTTTTTGAAGGAAATTTTGTTACTGTTAAATATTTTGATGTATCAATTCCCCAAGCAGGATTAAATGTTTCTTTATCTATATTTAAAGATACTCCACCATACCAAGTTCTTCTTCCAACACTTGCTAACATATTTTGTCCTTCATCACTAAGTAAGTATGATTGTAGTTTCAAAAAATTCTCTTCTTTATTTTTATCATTAGAAATAAATCCGAGTGCTGAATCATTTAGAGCAACACCATCACTTGGATAAATTAAATATAACTCTTCTTTATTTTTACTTTTTAATGTTTTATTTATATTTATAAGCGAAGCTTCATCAGAGATTACAGCTTCATATGAATCATTATTTAAAAACATTTCTTTTAAGAAGTCCTCATCGCCGCTAACTCTTTGAACACCCGTAAACAAATCAGTTAGTTTTTTAATTAAAACATCATCATCTAACGCATCTTCAGTTAAAGTTACAGGATTTCCAGCAAGTGAATTTAAAAATCCAATATATGCTGTCGCACCAGTATTTGTTTTAGTAACTGACGGCATAACATATTTTAGTTTTTTATTTACAATTAAATCTAATATATCATCATTAGTTAGTTCTCTAGTTAAATTTAACTCTTTTGCTTTACTCATTTTAACACCAAATACAACAGGGCTTATACTTATACTTTTAGAATTTGATACTAAATATTGATTATCTAACATATAAAGCCACATTGAATTTGAGAGCCAAACAGCATCATATCTTTTACTATTGTTATTTAACTCACCCACAATATCTAAATCACCCATATAAGTAAATCTTAATTTCATCCCATTTTTTTTAGCAAATTTATTGATATTATTTTCTAAATCCGCATTATCATAAGATGATAAAATATTAAGTGTTTTACTTTCTTGTTTTAATATATGTGAATCTATTGAATCTTCAATTATATTACCAAATATAGATAAAATGAATAATACAACAAAAATTATAAATACAACACGACCTTCAGACATTTTTTTTCTTTTTCTTGTCATAAAACCAACTCTCCTATTTAAAGTATAACATTTTTTACTCTAAATGACAATTTTTTCAAGGCAATTTAAGGGAAAATTTTTTAATTAGATAAAATATGTTGACAAGCGTAAAAATAACGCATATAATATAATTGTGAGGTGGGAATAGTGCAGATTAATAATCCTTTATATAAAAATCAAGGAATACATGTCATATGTTCAATATTCACAGTTGAAATGGGAATAACAAAAGTCTTATTAATTAAAAGAAAAAATGAGCCATATAAAAACATGTGGGCATTAGTTGGCGGAGCTTTATATAATAATGAAGATTTGTTAGATGGAATGAAAAGAGAAATATTTGAAAAAACTGGAATTAAAAATATTGATATTTATCTATCTGGTGTTTTTGGGAAAAAGAATCGAACTGAAAATATAAGAATGGTTGCAATATCTTACATTGGCGTTATTGATAGTGAACGAGTAAACATTTTAACAAATACTTTAAAAACTTCTAACGCTAGTTGGTATCCGATTAATCAAGTTCCTAAATTAGCTTATGACCACAACGAAATTTTAAATGAAGCAGTTGAATGCTTAAAGAAAAAAATAATCGAAACAAATATTTTAAAATCATTATTTCCAAACGGATTTGTTATTCCAGAAATTCAAAAAACATACGAATCTATTTTAAATGTTAAATTCGACAGAAGAAATTTTAGAAAAAAAATACTTAATATCGTCGATGATACTTTTAGTTACAAGGTATTTGAAGGCACTAAACCCGCTAAAGTTTATAATTTTAAAGATGTATCTTAAATACATTTTTAAAAGCATTAGTCAAGCGTAAAAAATACACAAGGAGGAATTTTATGACTATTAATGACATTTGGGGACAAATAAATGTTGAACCTTGCTATGAAAAAATAATAAATAGCAAAGAATTTGTTTCTCAAAAAAATAAGGTTCAACTTGGACTTAATTGTAACGATAATGCTATTCATACACGTTACCAACACTCTTTAGGTGTTTACTATTTAGCGTGTAAATTAATTAATCTTTGTAAAGCAAAATTTTCAAATATTTTGAATATAACTCTAGAAGATGAACAAGCGATAAAATGTATGGCATTAGTACATGATATAGGTCATGGTTGTTTTTCTCACGTTTCTGAAAAATTCTTAGATGGAACACATGAAGACAATACCGTTAATATACTATTAGATGAAAACAGTGAAATAAATAACGCTATTGTTAGTACATTTGGAAAAACAGTATTAGATAAGACTATTTCCTTAATAAAAATGAAAGAAAAAATTAATGGTAAAGAATTACAATCATCTGAGCCAAGTTTAATTTTTATAGTTCGAAAATTATTATCTGGCGGAATTGATATAGATAGAATGGACTATATATTTAGAGATTCTCGATTTGTAATGAGTGAAAATAATGATTTTTCTAGTATTTTAAATAGTATTAAATTAGAATATATCGATGATGATTTAGAAATAGTATTTGATAGTGATGCAGAATACAAAATTGCTAATTTTTTCAATAAAAGATTTGAGTTATATGACACACTTTACTTAGATAATAAGACAAGAGTAATGGAAGCAATTTTTGGCAAATTTTTAGAATTAACTAACAATCATTTAAGTTGGAATACCACTGAAGTAGAAATGAACAATTTATTTAGGCAATATATGAATCACAGTAATGAAATAATTAAAAGGTACGCTACTATATTAAGTGGTAAAAAACTTGATGATGGTTTTATAATAAGAGAAATAAACAATGCTACAAGTTATGATTTTTATAAAAAAAGATTATATCGTTTAGTTCCGGAATTAAAAAAATATGATAGTTGTATATTTTTCTCACATTGTAGTGCTAGTATTTATAATTCAAAAAACAAAATTTTTATTGACAAAGATGGATTAATCAGAGAAATATCCGAAAGTTCAAGAATTTTAAATTCCGAATTAAAAAAAGAAAAATATATTGTTTCTATTGATTTAAAATTACTCAAAAAATGTTTAGAATTAGATTGTATACCTTCGGATGAAATTGAAGAAATTATAAAAAGAGTTAGAAATGCTACATCAGCAGAGATAGAGCAAGAAAAAAAATATACTTTCAAAGAAAATTCTAACCCTTGTGAAGATTTTAAAAAAATAATTTCTGTTTTAAATTTAACTGAACCAAAATTCATAGAAAATGTTGATACTTACTATGATTGTGAGAATATATTAGAAACTTGCCGAATAAATGTAAGAAAAAGAGTCAATAATGATATTGTTGAATATACAGTAAAACGACCTTTAAGTGATAAATCATCTATATCAAAACGTGAAGAAAAAAATTTTTCTTCGTTAGAAGAGGTTATTGAATTTTTACAAAAAGAATGGAAAATACCAATTAAAGAATTAACTGAAAAGATAACTTTAAAAACAAAAAGAGCAAGATACGATTTAAAATATTTTGATGGTGTGTTTGAAATTACGTTTGATAAAACAACTCCAATAGTAGATGGCGTAGAATATAAAAGTAATTACATGGTTGAATGTGAGCTTAAAAATGGAAATTCTGCTTATTTATATTTCATTAATCAATTTATTAAATCTTTTGATTTTATAGAAGAATGCAAATTATCAAAAAAAGAAATTGCTATGACTATCATTTCAAAACAAAATGATTCTGAAAATCCTGATTATAAAGGAAAAACAAAAAAATTGGTATCGATAAAATAAATATTATTTATGTCAAGATAACCAATTAAACAAAAATTTTACATAATATTTAGAGATTATCAAAAAATTTGTTTAATGATAATCTCTTTTAGTTATATTAAATTCTATATTATAAACCCTAGTTAAATTTTAACTAGGGTGTTGTTTCATTTTCTATTTTTTTTAATTTTAAATATGTACAAACTATTGAAAAGATAATACAGCACGTGATGTGCCTCCGCTACCATCATTTCTTCCATAACTAAATATGCCATGGAGTAAAGTATCATATCTACCACCACGGGCAAACCAAGAACGGGTAGATTCAGGCAAATAAGCATAAACTCCTTTATTTTCCCAACCTTTTGTACTATCTCCAAAAACAGTCAATGTTTCTTTTGTTGCATCTCCTAATTTTCCTCTTGTATGAGTATTTGCTAGAGATGCATCATACTTATAACTATCATAATATTTAGTGTCTGGTATCGATGTAAAACCAGCATTACTTGAATAAAATCCATTGTTTTCGTTTTTCATGTTTCCCATTGTATAATCCCAGCCACCACCTGACATATCATATACTCCATAAATGTTTCCGGTTGTACTGGATTTTTGTCCGATTGCTGTATCGTAAGTATTACATTTAGTACTAGAACTACTTCCTGCTTCTGAACCACATCCTGTTATATTATTACTATTATTATTAGTTCCCATACTTGTTGTTCCAAGTCCATATTTACTTTGTTTTAAATAAGCTACTGCTCCCCATTCCATATTTTTAATCATATGTGAATCAGCATTTGTTATTCCATACGTATTTTTCATTCCTTTGATTGAACTAAAAAGTACTGAAACGGACTTTCTTAAATTTGTTACATTAGGTTTAATAGTTACTGCACTCGTGCTTCCGCTTACTTCAAATTTTCCTACCCAAAATCCTGTTAATTCGGTATTTCCAAATTTGAATGCAGGATGGGTGTATGTACTTACATTATTTTTTATATCCTTATTTGTAGTATCACTACATATTTCGCTAATACCTGCTCGTTCAAAATTATCAACGCAACTTACAGTTCCAGTTCTTGATACACCCGATTCAAATGTTACATTAATTAATTGTTCTGATGCACTTCCGTTATTTCCATTGAAAATTGTATACTTATACCTTGGAATCCACACCCACATTGTAGTTATATCATCAATATTTATCGTAGTTCCAAGTTCAGCATTTAAATATTTTTCTCTAGTGGAATCTGTTACTGTTACCGCATTTGCCCACATTTTACTATCATAATCATACCATTTGTAATCTGATACTAACGCTGTTCTTGTTTCATTAATATCATCAACTTTTTTATTATAATATTTAGTAGTTTTTATAAGATTTAAATCACTTTCTGTTATAACTCCATCACCATCTACATCAACAGCTAACTGAGATATCGTATCAGCAACTTTATTGTAATTAGAAGCATTTTTTAAAAAATTTATATCGTTAGAATCTACAACACCATCAAAATTAGCATCTCCAACATTATAAGTTACAGTAGTTTTTAAATTTTTAGAATTAGCTTTTTTCCAAACTTTAAAATAACTATCATAATAAACGGGAAGCATATTATCAAACAATTCTGGCTTATTTGCTCCACTATTATCGCTACCTTCAACAAATTCTCCCTGTTTAACACAACTCTCATCATATTCTACATCAAACCCATCAGTTAATGAATTATAGGTAACTACCATACATCCTAATAAATTTTCACCTGTTTTGGGATTTATAATATCTTCCTTTGAAACAAAACCTTGTTCAAACAGCTCATTAAATGATAAATAATATTTATAGCCATTTTTTATTTCTAAACTATCCATATTTTTTGTTACCCATGTATTTGCTAGTCTCACTAGTTCACTTATTTGTTTGTCGTAAATTTCATCCTTGCTGTCACTTACTACATTATTAATAATAGGATATGTTATCAGTGCTATAACTGATAAGAGTATTATTATTGCTAACATTTCTATCAATGTAAATCCTTTTTTATTCATCATTTGCCTCCCTTTAAATAAAAATACGAAAATCTAGACTTTATCTAGCTATTTCGTATTTAAATTACATCCTTTATTCATAAGCATTCACCTACTATAAAAAGTATAAACCATTTTTTACTTATTGTCAATGTCAGGATATTGTTTCTTAGCATCCAACATGAAGTTTGTAATTGTACTTTCTAACTCTGGTAGTGAACCTTTATCTAAGTTAGATAGTTGAACTACTTCTTTAATTGTATCAATACATAATTTACCCCAAATTATTCCTGTTTTAATAGTTAAATCATTATACATATCTGGAGTAATTGATTTAAAGAATGAACCAAAGAATAATCTTTTTTGAGCTAAAATAATTCTTTCGCTTGTAAGTACTACAACATAAGTCATAAATATTTCATATGAAAAATGGTTGTTTTGACAAGCAAATGCGTATAATACTTTTTCATTTTCGCCTATATACCTTGAAGCTAATTTACTGTGTGCTTTTAATCGCCATGCGATTGTCATTGGATATTTTCTTTTAAATTCCTTTACTTTTGAATAAATTTCATTATAATTCTTCGCCATAATTTCCTCTTCCTTAATTTATTACTATATATTATACCATATATTAAAA
>ERZ780157.4177-NODE-4177-length-11191-cov-3.180945_pt1 | contig 11191 bp, 21 predicted proteins | sample MGYA00511169_ERZ780157 | MGnify/ENA primary metagenome ERZ780157 (study PRJEB29588, sample SAMEA1965149) | human gut metagenome | biome: human gut; feature: human-associated habitat; material: faeces | place: Denmark | collected 2008/2010 ... | reverse complement strand
ACTCTCACAAGGTGACTCGCGAGGAGGCCATGGAGTGGTTCAAGAAGCAGTACGACGGTATCATTCTCGACAAGGCCAAGTAAAGTAGTGTTTGGATAGATTATCTGCCTTTTCGCCTCCTTGTTCAACAAACCCAGTCTTTCACAAAAGGACTAAATGCGATAGTACTTGCCTCCGTCAAGGAAGATCTGGTTGTCGTCCACCATCCGATTCAGACAGAAAGCGATCTCGTTCTTCTCCAGCTTGAACTGCTTGCTCAGCGCTATGTATCACTCCCTGTTTCCATCCCCACCCTCTTCCATCTCATCCTCCGGAATCACGTCCGATCGCGAGTTCACGTACATCTTGCTCACCGCGCTTCGCACCGACGCGTACACCTCGTCACTCACTTCCTTCGCCGTGTTCTCTTCCGCCGGCGGCTCCACCTCCATCTCCTCCTCCTTCTCCGTTTCCCTTTCCTTCTCCGTCTCCTTTTCCTTCTCCTCCACTCTCGGCTTCTTCGCCGTGCCTTCATCCTCCTCGTCGCTGACTACGCCTCACACCGCCAACTCACACCCCACACATCACCTCCTTCTCCTCCGCAGCCTTCTTCTTCTCCACCTTCTGCGGCTGCGCGTCGTGGTACAGCGCGAAGTTCACCAGCTCCATCGCCACCCTAATCCTCACACCCAACACACACACGCACTTGCAGTCACTCAACTCCACCTTCGCACTCAGGCGCAGCTTCGCGTGCGCCGTGCTCAGTCGAATCATCGTCTCCAGCAGACGCGCTGTGATGGGCAGCGTGCGGTTGTCGCTCTTCTGACGCAACTCCGCGTACTCGTTCACCAGGTACTTGATCGCCTCGTCCGTCAACTCCTATGTGTCAGAAATCGGCACAAAATCGACGGTGTTTTTGGACTTGGCGAAATCGATGTACTTTCGCAAGAAGGTGGTGGTGAGTTGAGGGAGCTGTCCTGAAAGTGAAGCGATTCAACAACCCACACCCTTCTTCTTCCTCTCACTTCCCTTCACGTACATCTCGCCGCTATCAACCTTCTCTTCCTCGTCTTCTTCGCCTCCTGTTTCTGGAATGTTCTCGTGACCGGGTCGCACGTAGCGGTGCATTTGAAGCACGTGGGAGGCGATGTCGCGGTCCTTCGCTGCGTCCATTTCATCGCGCACTGGGTGGGGTTAGGGGATGTTGTGGTTTGTCATTCCATTCCACATGATTACTTGACTCACATCACATCACAAACTCACAGTTCACAAACTCACACACAATCACACACAATCACACCACACTACTCACCAATAAACAATAAATCAAAACGAGAAAGCAGAGAGTCGGGAAGACCCACGTTCTCCTGCGGACGCTTGCTCACATCATACTGTCCATACACCGGATTCGCCGCCGCCAGCACACTACGCCTCACACACACCCACAACCGTCACCTGCAGCGCGCATTCAACGAACAGTGAATACCCGCCTTCGCGATGGTGACCGTCTGTTGTTCCATCACCTACCCCTCACACACACACACCACACACACCTCGTGGATCGCCACGCGGTCCGTCTCGCTCATCTTGTCGAACTCGTCGATGCATACAATACCCTTGTCCGCCAGCACCATCGCGCCCGCTTCCAGCTTCCGCTCGCCCGTCTCCTGGTCCTTCACCACCGCTGCTGTCAGACCCACACCACTGCTACCACGACCTGTCGTGTTCACAGCGATCGGCATCGTGTTCAGCACGAAGCGAAGAAGTTGGGATTTCCCACACGACGGATCGCCCACCAGCAGGATGTTGATGTCGCCACGGAGGTGGATGCCGTTGTCGAGATTGTGTTCCTTCCCGCCAACCATCTGCAAAACCAGGGCTTTTTTGATGTTCTCGTGTCCGCGGATGGACGGCGCCACAGACGCTGCCAGAATGTCGAACACGTTCTTGTTCTTCGCGAAATTGCGCATTTGGGAGATGGTCTTCGCGTCGATCACCAGACCCTCGGTATTGGCATTGATCACCTCAATGTTGTTCGCGGTGATGATCGTTCGGAAACTGCCTCCCAGAAGAGACGCCGACGGCGCGATCGCCTTAAACACGCCGTACACCTGTCATTGAGAGAATGCACCACACGTACTCGAACGCGGTCGCCAGGCTTCACACGGTCCACCAAATCGTGGTCCAGCATAATGTCGACAGAACGCGGCAACTACTCCTCAGAATCGCAACATGCAGACTACCTGACCGAAGGGGGCTCTCTCGGGCATCTCCTGAACCGTTATCGTTTGGACGTTAATATATGAGGAGTACCCGTACTCGAACTCGAGGGCGTCCTCTAATCATGATCACTGACAGAAAGACAAACGGTTTGGACTGGTGAGGGGAATCGCCGTGCTCGTCGGAGCAAGATTCTCGGATGCAGACAGCATATCGACGTAGTCCTTGTAATAGTACTTCTGCTGGCCCGCGGGGCAGTAGTGAATACTGCGAAGAATCTAGCGATTCAAAACGAAACCGAATGTCACACCTTGGGACGGACCAGCGACGTCTTGGTGACAATGCCCTCAAGACAAATCATCTGGTTCAGAAGCGTTGTGTTCAAGTCGCGGGGACTCACCACGTTGCTGCCGAAGGCTCCCGTGAATCCAATGTGAAACGAAGCGCCGATTGCAGACTGGGAAAACTTGGTGTTCTTGTTACGCGCGTGCTACGCTGTCAGTGACAATCAAACGGAACCCACCTTGTTCACCTCATTCTCAAGCATTTCAACGTACTGAATAGGATGACGAAGGATTCTATCTCTAAAAGCGAACAAAGGAAGAAAACTCGGTTTGGGCGTTGTTGCCGAGAGGACCCACGTCGCCAATGTTGATAATCAAGCGCCTGTCGTCCGTATCAAGCATCTTCTCCACAATGTCTCGATAAGACGGATGTCCATCCTAAACGATTACGGCCAAACAAAAGGGAAAACAGAATTCCTCTCGAAGAAGGTATTAAACGTGTTGAGAATATCCAGCATTCCTGTACGGTCATTCCTCCTCTCACTTGCAATCTACTTAACGAGACGTTGATATCCCACCGATCGAATACGAAAGAAGTGAGAAAAGCCTCCCAATCGATGAAGCGTTGAGTGGTTCCTTGACTACCAATCGAGAGACAACTGCACACTCACATTCAAATACTGAATCCAAACAAACACGGCACAACAGAAATGCTTTGAAAATTGTACACAAAAGACCTCGGAAACGAGATTACTACACAGTAAACCACAACGCACACCACTCACCGACAACATGGGTCCCGCCACCCCAGAATGCATCAGATACGTCAGTTGGTTGGGGTCCACACCCTGCACATCCGTCACATACGCTTGACGCGGAGGAATCATCTCCCCCATGGGAAGGTTCCCGTGCATGTCATCCACGATAGGCTCGCGCACCATCATCGTCTGGCTCTGCTGGACGAGCTTCTTGCGGAGCGCCTCCTTTGACGCCTTGTTGCGAAGAAGCTCGTTTGCCGATCTCCTCACAAACGCGAGGGTGTCCTCGTTTATGCTCGTCACCGTCTGTTTGTAGTAGTATAGACACACGTCGTTAATCAGGTTCTCGTACCTCTCCGACTTCAGAATAATCTCGTTTGGCAGACTCAGCCACTCGATCATGTCGTTCCTCTCGTGGTCTCCCACGGTCAGAATGCACGATGTGATCACCCTCTATCCTTTAGTGCATTTCACCACGCCATACCTTAATGGCCTGGGTGTTGAACAATTCGATGGTGACGGACACGCCAATATCCTTGCACAGACTCTTTGCGGCACGGTCCAAATGATCTCCATAGCTCGTTGGCATCAGACTGCCGTTCTGGTAACGGCGAAAACGGTTTGAGAACACATCCAGCGGCTCTACGCAATAATCGCACAACAAGAAAGGGCACCGTCAAACGCTTCCGGCGGGATCATCTGGTCTATTTCGTTGATGATGCCCTCCAGAGCATTCACCGTCAGCACGCCAAACAACTTTGCACGAATAATGTGGCTGTAGACCGATTTGACAGGGACTTTCTTCCTTTCCTTCCTCGTAGTTATGGTGGAATTCAGATTCATCATGCTCTGACTACTCTCTGATTTGAGAATTGAATTGGAGTGAAAATGGGCCGATTTCTGGAATCCTGCTTGGGAGTAGTTTCGAGCTAGACTCTTGCAAAAATGGATAGAAGATGGATGTACAAAGAGGCGGAAGGGAATGGGAAAGGAAAGGGAATGGTTAGTTGGAAAGGGAGGGAGGGAAGCGTAATGGAAACTGTAGGTGTGTAGAAGTATACTACCTGCGTAAGAATCGCCACGCGCTCATGGACACCAACCTCACAACAAACACTCCATCAGTTGATCTTCTTCACCTTTAGCACTCCCTGCCGCACAAGATACTCGATATCTGATAACCGGAGATAGTGGATGCTGTTCTTCTCCAACTACGATCAAGAAAACAAAAGGCAATTCAAATCGGATATGTTCAGAACGCCCGAGGCCGTCACGATCTCTCCCACATCCTGCATCGCCACCACTTCCACGTAGAGCGAGTGAGGAGGGTACATGTTCTAGCCATCACTCCGACACAGAAAACGAACAGCCGTGAGGTCAAATCCGGTTCGCTGCATATACGAGCTGAGCAGTTCATCGTACTTCTGGAAGAACTGGAGCTCGCCTTTACTCAGCAGCGATTGGACATCGTCTGACAGAAGGTTTCCCTTGTCCCAACGATACTCGCGAATCTTCCCTAGTCTGTGCTTTCTGCATATCACAACGACCAACACATAAGTACAGATACGCAAGCAAGCATCGCTTGTCGTGGTAAAACCCACAGTGGTGGATGTTGAGTATTGTGTTGAATCCGTTAAGTGTTTGCTCCTTTTCCCTACACGCGCATGATGCAGTGATCATGAATCCCTACTCCATTGCCTTCTCGTCTTCAGCATCAGGCATCTCCGAAGCCGCTTCCTCCATCTCCATATATGTATCAATAATCTTCTCCATTGTGTTGTCCATTTCGTCGAGAACTGTGTTTATCCCGTCCTCCTTCCCATCACAACGAAACGAATCCCATACATTGTACTTGGGTATCCAGTCACTCCGCTTCAGCTCTTTGATTAGCTCGGTTGCTCGGTTGTTTATGGTATACGCCATTTTTGAAAGCGAGGAGGCAACCGAAATCCCCGCGTTTCTTGGAATCCGGTCTTATTCAAATCCCCTTTTCTCCTCCATCCTTCCTCTTTTCACAGTGCTGTGTGTGCCATTTTCCTCTCTGTATCGTACACTCTGATGTGGGTAAGAGAGGGAGGATAACTCGCATCTCTTTTATCACGTGGGGGTCGGATCGTCCTAGTGCTCTTAATCCTCCACCGGAATCCTGCTCATGATGTCAGATGCAGATCTGTGCAACTTCTTCTCCTTCGGAGTCTTCTCCGTCGACTCGCAGATGGATGCAAGAACGCTTCCCATCACTCACCGGATAGATCACACTCACAGTCAACAACCAACTCTCTCTGAGCATATCCACGAAAGGAATCCCTGTGCGCTCCCTTCTGCTCGGTAAACTGTAGATGCTCACCATTGCGCTCACACACATCGCCGGATTCGTTCAGAACGTCGTGAACTCCTCGTCCATGACGATTTACTACAAGAAGTATCCACGCCGAGTTCTGTTTCACCCTAGCACCTTCCTTCCTCAGTTCTTTCAAGCCTCCAGCGCGAGAGTCTGCAGTCTGATCGTCAAAACGATGAACGGTTTTCTCCGCTCGAGTGCATTCACGCGATAGAGTTCATTCACGCCCACTCCGTGTACATCTCCAGCTGGTATTTCACAGTGTATGCCAGCTGCATTCCCCTGTCTCGTAGATTCAAAGAGGGGCCCTCGGAGAAGCAGGGCAAGCACCACTGGGCTTCGCGCTATCTCGCACTGGTTGGATCGCGTCTGCTCGTCTACCGAAACTCGATACGCCAGCTGCAGGGAGACGAGAACCTCCCGCTGAACGTGATCGACCTCACCAACGCGCTGCTGGGCACGCGAAGCAAAGCCGTCATCACCATCCAAACACACCGTCTCGTGGGAGAACGACCGCGTGCTCACGTATAGTACGAGTTCCGCTTCCGCTCCGACGAGGAGGGCGTCGCGTGGATGATCGAGCTGAAGAAGGCGGTCAGTCGCGGCATCTCGCTGTTCAACCAGCCGCAGGCACCTCCGGAGAGCGAGCCGAGCAAGCTGGAACTGCATCGTCCCGCGCCGCTCAATCTGCAGTCCCCGATTCTCAGCGGGGAGATGGGAGAAGAGTCTGGCAGCGTCTCGCGTCCGACCACGCTCTCGTCGCTTCAGTCCGAGCAGATTCGACAGAACCCTCTCCTCCACCCCCTTCCCTCCAACATCGGCAGCGACTCCGCTCATACCGACAGTCACGAGCCTGTCGCCGTTCTTCCTCTCTCCCTCCCTCACGCTTAGCTCCGCGTCCTCTCGTGGGGCAACAACTCGCTTCACCAACTCGGTGTCAGCACGCCCGACTTCGTCTCCTTCGGATTCCACGCCATCCCAGCGCTCGCCTCGCCTCTGTGCGTCCCTGTAGCCGTCAGCGCAGGCAGCTGCCACTCGCTCTGTCTCTCCGACGAAGGCGAGCTCTACGCCTGGGGCAGCAACAAGTACGGGCAGCTGGGCATCGGGGAGCAAGCCGCCGGTGACGCGCCGCAATATGTTCGACGTGGTGGGCTCGCTCAACGGTAGGTCGCTTCGCTCCGGAGTCACACAGTGGTCGCCATGAGCTGTGGGGGCTATCACTCGGCGTGCGTCACGTCAGACGGCAGGGTGTTCACGTGGGGCTACGGCGCGTACGGACAGCTGGGACAGGGTCTGGACACGACGGTCTTGTACGAGCCTCGCGAAGTGTCGATTCTCCGAGACAAGAACATCGTGAGCGTGGTGTGTGGGCAGAGTCACACCGTGTTCCTCTCCAGAGACGGTCAGACGTACTCCTGCGGCAACAACTACTACGGGCAGCTCGGCTTGCAACAGGGCGTCGACTACGTTCTTGTCGCTTTCCGTCTTCACTGGTAGTTCGTTCCCACACTCATTCCTGCTCTGAAGGACCAGGTGGTGACGCACGTGGCGTGCGGCGAAACCTTCTCGCTCTTCCTCACCCAGCGCAACCGTCTCGTGGTCGCGGGCATGCTGGAGTGCGCAGAGGACGCGTACGACCAGCTGAAAGACACACTCGCCGCCCCTCACGAGGTCCCCTTCGGAGAAACCGTGTTATCCATCGCCGCTGGCTCGCGTTACGCTCTGATTCTCACTCCTTCGCAGCGCGATGTGTCCAGCGTGTATCTGTGGAAAGCCGATCCCAACACCACCGCGCTGGCAGTACCACTCGTCTGTCTTGTTCACCCATAGCGACCGCGGCTGCTGTCCTCGCTCTCCGACAAGATGATCACGCACTGCGCCTGCGGGGGCTCCCACTCCACCGTCTACAGCACCATCACCTCCCGCGCCTTCGCGTGGGGCGTCAACCTGTCGGGCGAGCTCGGGGTGGGAGGGGAAGGAGGAAGAGAAGCGGAACCCGTGGAAGTGTTCCCTCCCGAGGGAGAGAAGTTCGTGCAAATCAGTTGCGGGAATGCCTTCTCTGTCGGCATCGCGCTCCCCCTGCGAGCGAGTTGCGAGGTGGGCTTGTCCCGAAGTCGACTCAGTGTGCAACACCGCCTCCACACCCTCGATCCCGTTCAGATTCCGAGCGAGTCATCGGGACTGGAGAGCAGTCCGAGCACCATTCAGTACGTGAGTGACTCGCTGGACGGCGCGCCACGCACGGCTCGGTTCATTCCCACGCCTCTGGAGTCCGGGTTGCGGAACCATCCGCTGGGAGCGAATCATCCGGACTGCTTCACCTTCAACAGCTCGGAAGTGGAGAGGATGAACAGTCTGAACTCGAACGGTAGTTGTCGCTGACGTGTTTCTTGCACACCTTTCCAACAAACAGCACACATCATGTACGGATTCGCCATCGCATTCTGCTGGTCCTGGAACTTCGACCACGCCTGATTCAGCGCGTCGAACACACGCTGCGCGATGTACACCTGCTCCGGCGACCCGTCCCGGTTCTTGTCCGGATGCACCTTCTAAACATCACTCCCCATCCCTGCTTTGACCAGCATCGCCTTCCGGTAGTACAGCTTCACCTTCTCCGGCGTCAGCAGCTGACTCATGGGAATGGGCTTGAAGTCCGCGCCGTCCCACAGCACCGTGTGCATCTATCACTCACACAACACCTCTTCTCCCACGGTCGTCAGCAACGTGCGAATGTTCTTCTTCTCGCCCGACAAATCGCACGACCACTCGTCGAGCTTCTTCCCGTACAGCTTCTTCGCCTCCTCCTTCTTCTCCTCGTTCAGCGCCGTCGTGATCTCTCGCTCCTTCTTCTCCATCAGCGCACGAATCTGCTTCTCGCGCAACTGTTTCTCGCGGTTCTTCATCGCCTTCACCACGTCGGCGCTCTTCCCCTCGTATGAAGTGGCGGTGAGTTTGCTAGAGATTAGCACGTGTGTGAAGCGTGACCTCGCATCCTTGTCGATCTTGATGTCATTGCGATTCACGTGGGTGATCCTTCACATCACACAAATGAATATCCCCCACTCTAGCGGTGCCTCCTCCACAACGACTGGCGCCGTGTTCACGGGCATTGGGAGCGGATCGCACTTGTCCGTGCACACTTCACTCACAGGCGTCTCGTTGCGCTTCGGTTGTGGCGACTCACTAGCAGTGATGCATGGGGAAGGACATAAACTTGAGGAAATCAAAAGTCGTGTCATTCTCACTCTCCTTCGACGATTGCGGTGCTTCCATAAAGTCGAACGTCGTTTCGGGCTCCGGCTGCTCCTTTTCCTCGAGCACCTCCGGCTCTTCCTCCTGGAAAACGTCCGTTTCCTCCTCCGGGTAATCCTCGTAGTCTTCATCGGGGATGGACTCTTCGATGGGAATCTTGGTAATCCCTCTTTCCAACTTGTCTATTCCTAATCCGATCCAGGAGACTCGCACCCAAATCCAGAACCTTGAGAAAGATACCGCCATTATACGTTGGAGCGGGCATACTCTCATCCAGCAGCTCCGCCCATTCGTAGGAGTCGCTGTTGTTCTTCCTGAAACGGATGTGATATCTGCCGAATTTCGCCAGCGGGAACGCGTTCAGCACATCTCCCACGGTGACTGTCGAGTCCCTACTCGTGATTCCACTCCCTCTTCTCTGGACTTGTCTATAGCGAAGCAATCCGGATGCTGCAAACAGGAGCCCGCTTCTTTCTGAATATAGTAGAACACTAACTTTGGCATGAATGAGTATCGATTTGATGATCGTTGCGTTGTGGGGTGACGCAACAATTCAAGATCACGCATGTCCAAAACGCATACTTTCCATGGAACGCGCAATAATCGACCGATTTTCGCCCCTCTTTTGATAAGGTATTATTCGTGATCCATGGATACAACACAGGAGAAAGTGGATGTATTCGATTGACAGAGGAGCGTAAAATCCTAGAAAGCGGAATTCGACATTGATAACCTACTCACTGGTATTGAAGTCGTTCCGGACGATATCGACTTCACGGATGATATTGACGTAGCGAACTACGCACTATGGAATTACGCTTTAGAAAGAACTACTTGAGGATGGAGCGATAGGCGACTTGGGCGTGGAGGGTTTCTACGAACCCGACTCGGCAGAGGACCTACTCAACGATGGCACGGACAAATCGTCTGCGGCATGGAAGGAGCGATTTTCACAGTACAAGAAGAAGATGAATCAAATGGAGGACAAGCGAGCAGAGATTTCAAGGTACAAGAAGAGTTTGACACGGAAGGGATGCTTCACGAACAGAGATCTGGAGAATGAAGCAGAAACAAATGGGCTTGACGAGCCAAATCACGGTCCAACAGAACGAAATCCAACTCAACGAGGAGCGCATCCAGTCGCTTCAGAACCAACTCGAAGAGGCAGATCAAGCGCGAATGAGTGCTGAACAGACGGCTTCTCGCATCGAAGCCTCCACCGCGTCTCTGCGATCCATCATCTCGTCCAAGAACCACGACATCGCTGTTCTGGAAAGACAACTGGCGGAAGCCAATCGCAAATTGGCGTTGGCTACGTCCTTTGTGAAGCCGGAGGAACTGAACTGCGAAGCGCGAACTGCCTCAGAAGAGTCCTCAAAGGTGGAGCGAAGGGACGAGAGCGTTGAGCAAGACGAAGAATCGCGATTGGAGGCGCTCGAAAACTTCGTGAGTTTGGTGCGCTCCTTGTCCTCTCTGTCCTCTCGAGACGAGGCCATTCACATGCGTAGGCGGTTTCGTTCTGATGTGAATCGTAGTGCGGTTGTCGCAGGGCACCTGCTTCCATTGCGGCAGACAACTTTCTGAAGTGGGCGACAATCCTGACGAGTGCGGATGCAACTACTGCTCCATTCTGAGCAACATTCTGAAGGAGACTCCTGTTGAGACGAAGACATCGAAGATGGACGCTTCTGTGCTGCTCCTTTTTGTTTTTATTGTTGCGTGCATTGCAATGGCGATCTTCGTCTACAATTGGAGGGATGAAGCATTCTATGCACTGGGCGCTGTAAAGGAACGAATTCAATCCAACATCTACTCTTGTTTGTGCGATCACTCAACCGTTATTCGTTTGTTGATGAGTGGCTATTCCGTGCTTTTGACATCGATTCGTCACGTCTAGGACAGTTGCTACCGAACTGTAGTCGGAGAAGCCAATTATCGAAGACTTCTCCACATGGAGGAGGATCGGATTGTGCTGCCCAAATCAGGTAGCAGTTGATCCTCACGTTCATTCACAGAGGTCACTCCTCCCGAATCCTATAGTCTGGAGTTATCCATGGCGCAAGCGTCTCAACCAACAAGTAGGATTCCGATCTGTTTTTGACGCAAAGCCAATCATGATTTGTTGACCATTCAGGAGTCTGTCACGATGGCTCATTCCTAGTGTGTTTATTTGAACCCACTTGTGTTGCTCTCCTTTCACCCAGTAACTGCCATTTCATAACCAGGATTACAAACAAACAAACGAAACCTTAATGAATACTCAGCAGGGGCAGAGCCTCCACTTCTCTTTCTCTCGATTTCATCTTGTTCATCACCCTTCCAATCAGCTTCAGCACCTCGTCGATCACGATCACGGG
>ERZ780157.4173-NODE-4173-length-11205-cov-3.587623_pt1 | contig 11205 bp, 13 predicted proteins | sample MGYA00511169_ERZ780157 | MGnify/ENA primary metagenome ERZ780157 (study PRJEB29588, sample SAMEA1965149) | human gut metagenome | biome: human gut; feature: human-associated habitat; material: faeces | place: Denmark | collected 2008/2010 ... | reverse complement strand
CAACAAAGTATTTCAGGCCGGAGGCCGTGTGATCCGCACCGTGGAGGACCGGGGCGTGATCCTTCTGCTGGATGATCTCCGCCTGCTTGATCACCTTGCGCTGCTGAGGAAGGCGCATTTCCTCTCTAGGAATCATCCACGCGAAATACACCCAACCGCACAGCATCCTCCTCGAGACGCTTCACAATCTTGTCGTAGGCGTCCTCTCCCTTTCGCGCATAGAGATTACGGTACGCCTCTTCCGTTTCTTTCATCTACTCGTGAAAATCCGCTGTCGGTGAATACTTTTGCAATATCGTATCCTTCCTCGGCTTCCTCCTCCTCTTCATCCAGATCATCTTCCTCGGCCTCGTCATCGAACACGCTGAGATATCGCTTTTCGCGTTTTGACTTTGAGTCTTTATCATTTGTACTTCGTTTCATGCTTCTCCGTTTTGGTTTGTCCTCCTCCTCTTCTTCTTCCTCTTCCTCCTCCTCTTCTTCCTCTTCCTCGCTGTTCATATCCTTGTCACTTTCATTGCTATTATCCTCTTCATTCTCTTCCTCGTCCTCGTTCTCCTCATCCTTGTCAGATTCGTCGTCGTAGTGCTTTGTTACTGGAGGGTAATCGTCCTTCCCCACCATTTGCCGTTCAGAACGATTAGAATTGGCAAAGAAAGAGGATCACGGTTATTTTTCAATTCTAGCACCCGTGTTTATGGCATGCATCGAAACGATTGTGGGCAGTGGGCAACTCGTTTGTCAGACAATCCGACCGTTTGTGAAGAGGATAGTGATTGCCGAGTCAGTAGAGTGACTCTCTGTGCAGGACTCACTTCATCGTCAAGGGCATCATATCATCGTTCAAGCAGCAAAAATGGATTCAGCGATGAAGAGCGGAGCGATTGGAGTGCGTACAACACGACGGGCCGATGCGAACACGAACACCGAATGCGATAATAAACCCCTTCATTACACGTCCTAAACACTCTGCTCGGTGAAAACACACACTCCCGTCATCATTCATTTTTCGGCAAAAGGATGTATTTGGTATTCCTCTGTGATTCGGACTAACACAAAGAACTGCTGCAGTAGGGTGAAGTACCAAAGACTGAACGAGACCACTCGCAAGTACTCGAACCTCACTCTCTTTTCGGTTTTGCTGATCGTGATTGCCGTGCGCTCTCCCTGTGCCACTCTCATCCGTAGGTGCTCAACTTCATCAGTCCGTGCGACGGCCGGGGCGGTAACATTTTCACGATCGTTTACGGACGAATTATGGGGACGTATAATGGCACGTATCCTCCTCGTACGCAGCTGTGTGTTGTGTTTCTCACGTGTAGTCACCGAGCCCTTCGAATACAGCATTCTGGATATAGAAAAGGAAGACGATCAGCATATTCGTCTCTCCGCCTTCGTCTCGTCCGTGTCGAAGATCACCTGCGCCCTAAACAGCAGCGACAGCGACCCCGCGCAAATGGCATTCGAGGAGCAGTCGAATACGCGCTTCTACGTCCGGACCAAGCAGAAGACCCCTCTCACCTTCTACGTGGAGTATCTGCGTGCCAGTGAGCAGCGCTTGTTCTGCAAGATTTCGGGGCTGTTATACGACCCCTATCATGTCGAGTACTTCAAATCACAGCCCCTGCAAGTGTCCTGTAGTGGATTGGGGAGGAAATGAGCTTGTAGTCGACGACATCGCGATCGATAGCAAGAAGACGAGCAAGGACGCGGTCATCTTCTCATACCTTCCCAAGAACGTGAAGTGGAATGCGCCTCTCGCTCCCGCAAAGAAGCGCATCGTAGTTTGCCAGGAAATGCCGTTCCAGCCCGTGAACACAGTTCAGTCTGTCGACGAATCGCGCTCTCTGTTCTACTCCGTCGTTGACGTTCCAGTCAACGTGTATGCACAAAGAACGAATCCCAAGGTGGATACTATCTACTGTGGGTGGCTGGAAAGCGTAGACTCCTCCTCATGGAAGGTGCTTCACTCGGACTCCATTCCATTCTTGTAATTTAGCGCGCTCTTTGTGGAACAAACACGGCTATGCATACTCCTCTATCAAGCTAGTCTTGACAGTGCGACTAAGGGTATCGCGCTTCTCGCTACGATGCTTTTGCGCATAAATGAAAACAATGAGCACCAGCACTAAAACGACAGAAAAACAAGTCACCACCGTGATCACCACTACGCGTGAATCCCTTCCATAGCGCCTACCTCCGGACCAGATGCCCTCCACCTCGTAGTTCCAAATGCAGCTGTGCTTGTCCGGGAAGTACTCATCATACTGGGGATAGTTGTTCTCTACCGATTACTCCCCACTACCGCATGTACCGTCCACCGTTATGGTGTGCTTCTCCTCGGAGCCGACAGCAGCTCGCTCCGTCGCGAAGGGATCGGCGCCGGCAACGAGGCAATGCAGTTTCCTAGGCGTCATCACCTGCACGCAGGACGTACGACACGTCGATGTACTTTTCACTCAACTTCTTGCTGCACTGCTCCAAGTACTGCTTCACCGTCGTGTCCGATAAGTCGAACACCTTCACCCAGACAGAGCGAGTCGTGGAGGTGCAGTCGTACACGCGCTTGGTGCTCGTTTCCTTGCACGAGAGGATGTTGCTAACCATGAAAGCAAACAACAGCAACAACTGGTAGAGGAAGGAGTAACGCTTCCTCTCGCACTGATTCTCGTTGAAGAACGAAGTGACCCGGTCCTCGTACTTGGGCTTCCCAAACGCGTTGATGTTGAACTGCATCGTTTGTTGCCCTAACTGTCACATTCTCTGAAGAAGGGGACTCGTATTGCGACAAGCGCCAGCCAAACTGACGCACTTCGATTGCACCGCAACCACTAAAACGCAAAAGAGCACAAAAGAATGAAGGAATCGCATGGCAAAGGACAATTATTACTGGTTTCGGGACGAAAAGAAGGGGTTCTACGAAACGTAATCGGTGCACAGCGACTACGTTGCAGCGTCTGATTGGCTGGCTCGTTTCAGCGATTCTCTCTTGTACTCCTTCCATTTCTTGACAAAAGACAGTTTTATTATACCCAAGTTCTTCGCACCACTGAACTCCATCCATACCCACTTGATGTTGCCGTCTTCGTGAGAGAGAATACCATATGCGATTTCCCGCGGTGATTCTTTGAACCGATCTTACGCTTCTCATTCGAGGCAAAGCAAAGATTGCGTGATGGAATCCACGACGTTTCCGTTCGGAGCGAGAGAGAACGATGCGAAGGCCGGTTCTCCGTATGACATTGCCGTGATGTGCGACAAGTACAACCATATTCTGTGCGTCGTTGCTCCACCCGAATGACAGCATAGCTACCTCCTGTATGAAGTGTATTCCCGTCCTATCGACGAAGAGCGCTATTGCACAATCGACGATTACCTGAGTTTCTTGGCGGATTATCACATCACTCCCGATTTCCTGACCAAGGACTACGCCGTTTCGCTCTTTATGGCGATCACATCACGACGCGACGACGGAAATCACCTGTCCGTTGCCAACTACTTGACGTGGTGTGCGCGTAACTGCTCTGAATCGTAGATATGAGGGGTTTGTCGAGTGCATCTGCAAAACGGCAGTCGCCATCTTCAATCTGCCCTCCCTCAATAACATGTACGACGCTGTGCAACCCAAAATCGCCATGTTCATCGAGATGTGGAATCTGGGAGACGAGCAGGCCCGTGTGGTACACCGAGAAGAGCGGAAGCAGATACTGAATCCTCCCTTGAAGTGAATCGATGATGCCCTGTTTTCTCCAGAAACCATTCCAGTCCTTATGTCTCCCGTTCCCATATCACAGTTCCATTCCACCTTCCCTCCACAAACGATGTATTGAAACGAGAGTCCTCTCCAGTGATCCCATGATCATCAATGCTCTACCACACTGCACGATTCGGGTTTTGTGGACTCGTGTTGAACCCTGAATTGAGCAAACTACACCAGGTGAATATGTCTGAAGCTGCTGTAACTGTTCGTGTGAGAAAGTTCATGAGAAACCCTCTTCTTAAGCGTCGTCAGATGGTGATTTGCTTGTTTGGGCTGTGAGCGCGTAGACCATTGAGATTATCCATCCCAAGCGCGCTTCCGTCTCCAAGGACGAGCTTAAAAGCATCCTCGCCAAGAAGTACAACGTTGCCGACGATAAGTGCATTATCCTCTTCGGCTTCCAGATTGCTTTTGGTAGTTGACTCGACATCGGCGTTTATGAGCTAGGTGGTGGTCGCTCCTCTGGTTTCGCTCTGATCTACGATTCCATCGACGACGTCAAGAAGTTCGAGGCCAAGTACCGTCTCGCTAGAGTAGGAGGTGAATAGGAACGGCTAACGCGTGTAGTTCGGAATCCAGGAGCAGAAGAGACAGGGCAGAAAGATGCTCAAGGAGAAGAAGAACCACGAGAAGAAGATCTGGGGTACGGGTCGTCGTGCTGCTCTCCACAAGGCTAAGAAGGCTCAGGATGATTAAGCGAGCAACCCTTTTTGCTTGCTAGTATGGTGTGGCTATATTCGGCTGTTTGTTTTCATTCGCCTTCAGTTCCATTTTGGATGGTTCATCGATTCCTGCAAGGCTCCCATGACTGCAACTAGAATCAAACTCGTCCTCGTTTTCTCAGTTGCAATCGTCGTTAGTGTCCTATTCCGCGCTTCCGTTCATTCCGTGTACAATCTCTCTCCTACTGGTTTACGTGCGTAGCAGTATCTGCGGTAATGCATCATCGCCACTGAAATGCATTCGTGACCGTGATTCGTTCTCCGAAGTCAAACTCATCCTTTTTCGTCATATCTAGCAATCCCATCACTATGTTATTGCATCGAGTGAAAGCAAAGGCGTTACGGGCTCCCTGTCGATCGATCCTGTCCAACAGGAGCAAAGCGATACGATCATTCCTGCTGTTCCGATGGCTGTATCGTCAGAAGGAGCGAAACCCGAGTCCACGGCTCCTCCGTTCATTTCGCTTAGGACTGCAATTCCTACGTCTATTCCGCCTAGAACTGCAACTCCTCCACCAACCCCGCCCATAACTGCAACTCCCCCTTCTCCACTCAAAACTGCAACTCCCCCATCCATTCCTCTCAGAACTTCACCCCCTTCACCTCCCCAAGTACTAAAGAAAGAGCAGCAGGGTACCTATTCTCGCCATCGTCGAAACAATGGTACGCGAACCGCATACAACGACATCTTGCTCAACATACGGAAGAAAGTGCTGCCGATGCCCTCCACGTACGGTACGATTCGCCAGAACTACACTCTGCAGTACTACGAAGGCAGTAACAACGTCCCCTCCTTCTCGTCGTCCCACCCCACCCGCTCTGACTTCACGATCATCTCGCAATCGACGTTCGCTCCACACCCACCACTCACCTCTAGTCCAGAGCGCCTCTTCTTCCTTCCCCACCTGCTGGCACGCTGGCAAGGGTCGTTATGCTGTCTCCGCCTCACACGTAGCTCCATGAGTATCGTGATCTACGCCGACGCCAGCCAGCGCCAGGACATCGCGAAGCAGATCGCGGAGGCTGCCTTCCCCAGCCGACTGCGTCTTTCTCTCTACACCCACGGCACATCCGCGCAGCCAGACTGCGTCTTCAAGCCCATGCGAAGTGGGCTGCGCTGCGTCGCGCGGCCCTTCTACCCCATCAACCGTCTCCGCAACATCGCCATTCGCGGCGTCCGAACCACGCACTTCATCGTCTTCGACAGGGACATGTGGCCTGCACGTCGGAATCGCCCTCGCCACTCACGCGTAGCCCACACCTACCGCACGCTTATGGCGCTTCCCTCGTCGTACCTCGACAACCCGTTCATTGTCACCATCGTTCCCGCCTTCTCGATCTCGCCGTCGCTCCTCAAGCACTATCCCTGCTCCTCCTTCAAGGAGTGCGTGCTTCGGTTCCGTTCGTCACACTGCGTCACCATTAGATCGATCCCACTGATGCCCGCGACCAAGCAACAACTCATCCAGTGTGCGAATGCGCACAACTGCTCCGTGTTCCGCCCGCGCTCTCGCACACACGTCCACACTCCCTCTCTCTCTGACCTACAGGACTACATTTCGTCATCATGGTACAAGCTCCCGCCCAACTCCAACGCACGCTACATGAAGTGTTTCCGACAGCGCTTCATGGAGCCTTACGTGATGGTGAGAAACACGCCCGACCTCCCCCTGTTCGACGAGCGGTTCATCGACTATGGGTTCAACAAGGTGGAGTGGATCGAGACGCTGCGCTACCTGGGCTATGAGTTCTATGTGCTATCCCAAGCTTTTGCGGTGGACGTCCCTCACGAACCGTAGGGGTCGCAGGGTCGTTTGACGGGTAGATCTGCGTACGCGGAGACGTACACGCGGCAGTTCCAGGACGGGAAGATTGACATGATCGAGCTGTATCGGCGCTATCTCATGGATCTTCGTCGGTCCAGGAAGGACGAGAGTCGGCAATTGCTGTGTCTCCCCCACTCGATTCGGTTGAAGGAGTATCGGAAGTGATGTGTTTTGTATAGTATTGAGAGGCTTGTTTGTTGAATGTGTTCGTTCCGTTCGATCGTTCATCAAGTGCATGCTTATTGTACATCAAGCACACACTTATCTCACTACAGCAAGCACACACTCCTCTCATACCATCAAACAAACACACATAGAAAAGGCAACACTTACCAATGCAGAATCAACTCCGGATAACGCTTCATCAAATCAATGAGCATATCTCCGAAGAGACTGTTGGCCCACGCAAACCACGGACGCGTGTACGAATTCACATTATCCAAGTGGAAGCTCTCATGCATGTATCCGTTCGTCGCGCTCTTCTTCAACACCTCCAAGCACTCCTTAATCTCCTCCTTGTCCTACGCATCATTACCTCCCTCTATTCTCACATCGGAAGTGTACGCTCGCATGATGATGGACATCGGCCAAATGTAGCCCGGACCTACGTGCGGTCCGCCAACGCCTTCTCCGGCAGCTCCCTTGAAGAAGTAGGGGTTGTTATCGCTGAGAAGGAACTTGCGCGTGTTCACATAAAGTGGGTCATGCTTGTCCATATAGCCCAAATAGGGTAGGGACAGCAACGACGGAATGTTCGCGTCATCCATGAAGTACGCGCTGCCAAAACCGTCCACTTCGTAGGCAAACACCTTACCCGCCACAGGGTGGTTCAAAACCGCTACAAATTATGGAAAGCGTGTTTCAGCCACCAAAACGCTGCACAGCGTCATCGATCTCCTGAGCCAGCAGGCGCGCTTCCTTCGCCACGTCGGGGGCCTACGCATTACCGCGGAGAACAGCAACGACTCCGACAACATCTTCGAGAATTGATGAGCAACGACGCAGACCAACCAACAGCATGATGTTACCCGGGATGAAGTAGGGAAGCTTCGTCGCATCGTCCGAGGGACGGAAGGCACTGCGAATCTACGATTCACAATGACACGAGCAAACCCCACAAGACCCGTGTATTTGGATGGCCATCCCTCTCCGTCCATCAGCGTCTCGGTAGGACGATTGCAGCTGCGAGTGAATGAGTATTCGTAGCTGGTGTAGGGACCGCTGCCAATCTGGTTCTTGCGAGCCGTGTCAATGATCAGCTTCACAGCCTTCACCCAACGCTTGTTGAAAGGAGTCGCATCCTCGGTAGCATTGTAGTACTGGTGGGAGAGAGAGAGCACGGCGGCGAGGGAATCGATCTCGAACTTGCGCTCGAAGATCTCGGCCGTCATCGCGTTCTGGCACGTTCCCTACGCATGACCCACAGCGAAAACCCAGTACCAGCGCTGCGGGTCTCTTCGTGTTGTCGTCTGTGTGCGAATCAGGATGTCCCGTTCGGTCAAAGTTGAAGGCATTCGCGTAGGGGTCGATGAGCACAGACTTCACCTGTCTGTTGAGAACGCCGCGAATCATCGCCTTCAGGTTGGCGTCCTGGCGCGCGAAGCGCAAGTACGGCACAATCTACGGGATAAGGCAGCACGAACGACGCATCACCTGGTTGGTGCTGTCGCGGAGCCACATGGCGGTGATATCGCCGGTAATAAGGAAGGTATCTTCATCGCCAGTCGAACTCGGAGTGTAGGAGTACACGGTGGTGTCGAGCGTGTTGGGGTAGCAGGACTCGAACAGATCGGCGAGCTCTTTGTCCTGGAAGTTGGGCTTGATTTCCTCGATGAACTTGTCGACGACTTCGGAGACGAAGGTCCTTTCTTCAGGGCTCACGCGGGCAAACGCGACGCAGAGCACAACGCTAATCCAAAGGAAGGGGAGCATAAGAAAAGAGTGACACAATTGCTGAAACAAACACGACACATAACTACTCCTTGAGACCTCTAAACACATCCTTGTAAATCAAGTAAGCGCATACGGAAAGCAGGGCACCAGCGACTTCAGCAAGAGGGTAGGAATACATGTTACCCCACCAATCCTGAAGCAAAGCGCAGAATACATTGGCGAATAAAAGAAGGAACAGCAGCTGTTTCAAGAAAAGGATGATAGCGGACGGCAGACCACGACCGCACGCCTGCAAGCAAGGGAACACCGACATGGTGACGGCGTTGAAAATCAAGCCCGACGTGACATAGCGGAGCGCCTCGTTGAACACCTGCTTGAAGAAGAGAGAAGACGAGAACATGACGGCGGTGTACTGTCCGACGAAGGAGCCCAGAATCGTCAGGATGCAGCCCATAATCATTTCGGCGAAGAAGTGGATACGGGTGGTGTTGTTGAAGCGCTCGAACTTCTTGGCTCCGTAGCAGTACGAGTAGATTGGCAAGCAACCGTGAGACAGCGACATCATGGGCATGAAGCAGAAGAACGACATCTTACCGCACGAGCCCACCACAGCAAGAATCTCCGTCACCTGAAGCGTGTTGAAGTTGATGGACGAGTACTTGAGGAGGAGATTGTTCATGATGACCGTCACAATACTGCCGGAGGCGCTGGAAATGAAGCCGGAGACACCCACGTTCACCACCTCGCCGATGATCTTGATATCGGGAATCAAGTCCGACCAATGCAGCACAACAGCACCGTGCTTCGACGTGAAGTACCAAATGCCCATAATCGACGACAGGAGGTTACCGCACATCGTAGCGTACGCGGCACCTCGGATGGAGTTGCCGGTCAGACGAATGAGGATGGGATCCATGATGATATTCAAGATACCGCCGAGCAGCATGCACAGAGCGGAGAACTTGGAGTTGCCCTCACCACGAATGGCGTTGTTGTGGCACATAGCCAGGCAGGTGAGAATCATACCGAAAACCAGCGGCGTCAGGTACTGGCGCGCGAGCTCCAGCGTGCCATCAGCGTCGCTGGCACCGGCAATCTGCAGCAAGGGAGTGATGAACCAGTAAATGATAGCGGGGTACAGAATACCGATGAGGATGCACATGAAGTACATGTTACCGATGATGCGTCTCGCCTTCTTCAAATCGCCCTTACCCAAGTTCTGTCCATACAGAGCGTTGGTACCAACACCGATAAGCAGACCGATGGAAATGTGGAAGAGCTGATCCACGGGCATAGCCAGAGTGCAAGAAGCGAGGGACAGCGACTTCTCCTGCTGGTTGTTACCCGCCATGTTGCCGATGTAAACAGCGTCGACCAGCACGTACAGCGCCTGAACCATCTTTCCGATGAAATCGGGCCAGGTCAGCGACCAGATGGTTTTGCCCAGGGGTCCTTCGCCGAGGAACGCGGCCTTCTTGGCGGCCTCGAGGTCCTGATCAGTCAGCTTCTTCTCGGGGTTGATGATGTCAACAAAGGACATCGACGCCTGAGACACACCCGTGCTCGCAACAATGATACCTTCCTGAGGCCCGAGGTTAACGATTTGATCACCCCCTTCAGTCATTTCTTTATTCTGTGTTTTCATACAAGGGAAACGTGGAACTGTAGAAGGCAACCACTCATTTCCGAACCCCCTTTCCGCTCTGAAAACAAGAGTTGCTCCTTTTGCTTCACACGAATCATAGCATGATAGGGTAACGCTGCAAGCAATCAGTAATGCTCCCCATTCTCCGCTTCCGTGTTATGTGTCCTAGGAGGATGGACGAGTGGAGAACATCCCGGCGCCATACCCAGTACCTGTGAAGAAGACGCATATTCCATACTGAAGAAACGTGTATTTCAAACCAGATAGTTCTATTTCACCCCAACACATATGAATCCCCATCCTCTTTCATGCCACGATAGCGTCCCCTCTTTCATGGAGTCAGAGTAGAGCACACTCCCGTAAGAACAACAAACACCAATCCATGATGTTCACTTCCAACGCTCTGTGCAATGTACAATACAGCAGGAACTCATAGGAAACGACAAACACCCATTTACCTTGATTATCATCAGTTCATCCACCGATCGGGTTTTTGAGGATACAGCAACCGACAAGAGCGCAGAAACGGTTTCAACAATGAGCGACAGCGCGGAAGAAGTGCACGTATTGGAGCACAAATGGGAAATTTCGGAGCAGTACCAGCTCGATGACAAACAGGAGAAGGGTCAGGGTTATGAGAATTCCTTCGAAAAGATCTGCACATTTGATACAATCGAACAGTTCTGGGGTTACTGGAATAAGATCCCTGGAGTCTCGTAAGCAATCCCGTAGTGGAGACTCATGTCATAGGGATGTGTTCTATGACGGAAACGAGAAGGTCGTCGTCAGGACCGATGCCAGAAATCCTGAGATACCGCCCAAGAAGTACAAGGTAGGATGGAGTTGCGAGGGACGTAACGGCGCAGATCCAGGGCCAGTGCATATTCAAAGACGGAATCGAGCCCAAGTACGAGGACAAGCAGAACATGAACGGAGGGAACATGCGCATTGTGTTCTTAAGTGGATTTCCCGTCTTTGCTTGATGGGTAGAAGAGGATCATGAAAAGCTCTCCACCTTCTGGGAGATGATCGTTCTGAGTCTCATCGGCGAGACGCTCGACGACGCCGACAGCATCACGGGAGCGCGTGTCATCGACAAGTCGAATCCCTACAAGAAGCAAATCAACCATCGTGTCGAGATCTGGTTCCGTGACTGGAAGGACGAGGGCTTCAAGGAGCGCTTGCAGGAGCGTGTAGAGAAGCTGATGAAGGACTGCGGCATCGTTCCAAAGGACCTCATCTTCAGCCAGAATGACTATAGCAAGTGGCAGAAGTGGTGTGTTTGTGGGCAAACACGATTCATACCCGCGCAACGGCACTTCCTTTTCCACCGTCACCCTGCCCAGCACCATTACAACA
>ERZ780157.4168-NODE-4168-length-11224-cov-3.223834_pt1 | contig 11224 bp, 7 predicted proteins | sample MGYA00511169_ERZ780157 | MGnify/ENA primary metagenome ERZ780157 (study PRJEB29588, sample SAMEA1965149) | human gut metagenome | biome: human gut; feature: human-associated habitat; material: faeces | place: Denmark | collected 2008/2010 ... | reverse complement strand
GCCTTTCCGAAACCGAGTGAAAATTTTCATAATAAACTTTGTATGACGTTGGATAGTTTTGAAAAGGAGAATGTAAAAATGAATGATACTATCTACAGAGGAATGAGAGACCTTGTCTATGTAGCTCTCGGAAAAACAGCTTACAGTAACAGTTCCGAGTACCTGGAACTGAAAAAGCATTTCAGATACCCTGGTGAGGTACTGGAGCGTATGGAACAGTACGGGTATTCATCCAATGACGATTATATCTCTGCCATGGAGGTCGTACTGTGGATGAAGGAGACTCTGTCAGCAAAGCAGATGGAAGAGATGTTCGTCGGAACCCAGTTGGAAGACTTTGTAAAAAGGACAAAGGAAAAAGCAGGAGATAACCTGTATCTGCTGTACGAGCTTTATCTTTATGAAAAGAGTAGCAGAGAACAGATCCTGACATCTGTCAGTAAAACTCCGCTGGAAACAACCGCCGGATTCCTTGACTGGATGACATCCAACAGGCTTTTTGGAGCTGCGGACTATTCCCTTGCAAAGGATATCGTCCTTTCCATGGATGGAGAATTAAAGGCACTGAACAGACTGGATGCCGTAAAAGATGCCGATCTGTTTATCCATCTGATCAAATTTGCTTTCAGGCTGGTATGCCATGATTCCAGGTTTAAATCTGACGAGGATTATAAACGGTTGGGTTTGACCGGACTGCTTGTTGCCTTAAAAGATCTTTATTCAGAACCAGTAGGCAGATCTTCCAAAAAAGTCCTGGAACAGATGGGATTTTCCGAAATGGATATCCTTAATCTGAACTGCGGGATCTGGCTTATTAAGGATCAAACTCCGTATACCTATAATTCCATAATCAAATGGTGGAGATTAAAGAAACGCTGGCTCCAGTCTTTGTTTGTACAGAAAGAAGAGATCACGATCAATCCAGTTATTGAAAAAATGATGGAGATGGAAATGCCCAGAAAGATCGATGGGGAAAATCTTACAAGAGAATTCTATCTGGAAGGATTTTCAGCAGAGATCCCTAATATCCAGAATTCCTATCTTTTGTTTGATCTATTGACCAGACGATTAGATGAAAACGGATATGCTTCCGATAACAGCATGAATAATGTTTTTAAATGGAAGTATATATGTAAAAACCATGATCTTTCAGTTATGGGGGATGTGCTTTGGCTGAAAGGCCTGCTGGCGTATCTGAATCCTCAGGGGATCTCTTTTAACAGAAATATCTCAACAGGAGCTGATCGGAACAAACAGATCTATGCAGAAGTGATCAAGAACTGTGAAAACCTGGAAGAAAAGCAGGAAATATTAAAGGAAATCTTCCAGAAAGATGTAAAGGAATTCATTTACCAGAATCCCGGTTTCTTCAGAACAGAATTTCTTGACCCGCTGTTTATTTCCGGTTTTCTGGATATGGACAGATATTACAAAGAGAACAGCAACGCTGCTGCGGGGTATTTAAAAAACATGGACTATCCTTTCCAGCTCATTTTTTTGCAGAAGTTCTGCGAGGACAGGAACTGGCAGTTTACTTCCGATGAGTCTGCATTTTTAAAAAAGGCTACTACAGGGGGATGGGTGATAAGTCTTGCTTATTCAAATAAGCCCGCCTATACCTGTTTCCAGCGTTTTTCATCGGAAGAAAAGAAACTTCTGCTGGGACTTATGTGTGAACTCTGTGTCCGTATCCCTTCTATCTGTAGGCTTGATCTTTTGATGGCAGGATTAATCGTAAATACGGAAACAAGGCTCATTCTCGGGGAAGAAATTTCCCAGGAGTGGTATCGGATTTTAAAACAGCGCGATTTTGTATATCAGGACGCTCTTGACCGGGATTTTCTTTCCGAAGAGGCTTATCAAAAGATCCAGAAACAGAAAGAAGAACAGAAAGAGAAGGAAAGACGGGAACAGGAAGCAAAAGAAGTAGAAGTACAGAAAGCTTCCCTGGAGGCAAAATTCCACGGACTTTCTGCAAATGAAGCTATTGAGATATACGCAGGTGCTGTTCCGACCTTTGTTTTTTCAAGGAGAGAGCAGACGCTTGCTTCCCTGGAAGTATACAAAGAGCAGTTTGATCATAAAAAAATCTTAACGAATAAGAAAGTGATCTGTAAATTAATGAAGTTTTTCTTGGACTGCTACGAAAACAACTATATTACAAAACCAGTCCTGATGGATAAGCTGGGACTGCTTAAGGAGGAATCATAATGAATTACTTAGAAAACATGAGCGAAAACCTGGAACTGTTAGATCTTGTCGAAAAAAATTGTCTTTCTACGGCTGCTTTAGAAAATGTAAGTAATAAGACAGAAGCCGTTTTAAATCTGAAAGAACTCCAGCTTATGCTTACGGCACCAAGTTTTTTTTATACATCGTATGGTATCATGGTTAATGTTTTTGATTCCATTTCAAAAGAAATTCTAAACCATGCAGAAGCTGTAAAAACGATCAACCTTTTTGAAGATGAGGGAAAGAACAGTCTGGGTAAGGAGGAAATAGTTTTACTTTCTTACTTTTTTATGGAACATATCCCGTACGATCCTGGAATACTGGCTGACTGTGTGAAAACAGTAGGAGCTCAGGAAAAAAGCAAATACATGCGGATATACTATGATCTGCTGGCAAATGGAAAAAAGAACCTGTTTAACAGGGTGTTAACCTGCCCGGAACTGGCAGAATCAGTTCTTCAGGAATGTGATCTTTCTGAAAAAAAAAATTTTGAGCACATCCTGGAAAAATTCTACATTTTGGATGCACTTCCGGATTCTTGGGATGCTCGCAGGGAATCTAAGCGGATACAGCTATTTATTGACATCCTTAACTGCCCTGGGGCAATGGAAATCTATGACCATGCAGGAAGATATGCAAAAAGTGTATCTCTGCCAGATGTCAGGGATTATTCATCTGCCGCGGAGATTGTTGGGAAAACCATGGATCTGCTTGCAGAAAAGCTGTCAAAACTAGATCCTAATGTGAGGATAAGAAGTGGTGTCTATGAAAGATATTTTGAAAATGCTTCTTATATAGAATTCGACCAGAAACTTCTTTCTGGTTACCTGAATAACCTGGCTGACATGGATCCTTATGATGCCGGAAAATCGGTATTCTGGAGGGCTGGATTTCTTTCCGTCTGCACTGGGAACCGGTATACAAAACTTATTTATCAGGTGGCAGGAAAAGCCAATGAAGAGGCTATTCTGGAACTGATTTACGAAGCTATTGTAGGACATAAAAAAAGTTTTCTGCGGCTGATGGAAGATGATCTGGATCTATTTCTGCAGATGCCGTATGCATCGATCCTTTTTGATCAACATTTCCGTAAGCTTCTCAACCTGAACACGCTTCAGAAACAAGACATTTTGACTTTATTAAAGAAAGACAATGAAGTTGGATGGCTCTATACATATAATACTATGGACTTCCATGGACTTAGCGGGACTTATACCTTTCAGGAACTACTGGCCGTCTGCGGACAGCCGGAATGGATCAGGAAAACTTATGCAAAACTGGATATGCGTGTGGATGAAAAACTCCGCCGTATCCGCCAGATCTTTCGTTTTGGTTTCCTGAAAGAAAACAGGGATCCTGCAGCTATAGCAGCGGCTCTGTCCAACGAATCCTTTGAGGATTATTGTACCCGCAGGGGTATCAAGGATGCCTCAAAATCAGATTTGTTCTTATTGATGGAGTTGGAACAGACAGATGAAAGAGTTTCTTCTGTTGCCAATTCAGCAAAGACAGGGCAGGATGTAAAAACGATTCTCCGCAACCGGAAGCCGGAACTGTTTGAGGTGGGACTGAATGCATTTAAAAAAGCGTTCACCGATCTGGATACGGACAGCAGCTGGCTGAAAGAACAGATCGAGATCCCCAAAGAGCACCAGGATACCTTTACTTCCTTCTGTCTGGACGGATGTGCTTCTATTGTACATGATTATTATGAAAGCAACTGCGGACAACAGACAGAAAATATCCTTCTTCTTGCAAAAGCTGCTGTTTATGGGTTGCTGGACGAGGTAAAGTATAAGGATCTCCACAAAGAGATTGGATACGCGATAACACCGGAGCAGGAAAATGCCTGGAGAGAAAACATCACGCTTGTGGACGGTAAGGTAAAAACAGGAGAATATACAGATTTTGCAAGCTGCATGAACATCGGAGTATTGCCGGAAAGAACCTGTATGAACTACAGGGATGGGGCTTACAATGAGTGTCTTCTTTCTACATTTGACGCGAATAAAAAGGTCATCTATGTTATGGAAGAGGATGAGATCATCGGAAGAGCTATCCTGAGGCTTACCAAGCTGTCAGATGAAGGAGACAAGGATTTGCATTTTGAGGATGTAGCAGAAGATACTCCTGAAAATAAAGAGAATCTGGTTGTGTTCCTGGAAAGATGTTACAAAAACGGATTTTCTGGTAAAAAAGCAGCCATGATCTACCGAAAACTTTATGATCTTGCCAAAAGGAAAGCCGAACTCCTTGGAGCCGGACTCGTCCTGGCTGATGATTATAAGACTGTTGCCGAGCTGAACGGTTTGGCAAAGAAATGTTCGTATATCTATGTTTCTGAAAGTAAAAATGGAAAACAGTATCTCGATTCCCTTGGAGGCAACTGCGAGAGCGGCGGATATTATGTCCGCGGAAATTTCTTTTTTGCCTCATAAAATTACCCGGGGTATCTGCCCCGGATTACTGTAGATGTTCTTCCCCCGGATCTTTTCCGGGGTTTTTTGCATTCGAAAAAGGTTGAGTTTGATCAAAGTATTTGCAACTTACACCAGAACTGGTTTAAAATAAGGGCAATCATAGATTAGCGAAAGTCCGCCAAAATGTTTCCTGATGCATTGGTGTCTTTCGCAGAAAGGCGGATTATGAAAAACCTGTCCATATTTTCTACCGTTTTGATGGCGGTATATACGATTTTTCTGATACTCGCAGATCTGCGTCTTTTCTCCGTCTCCGCGGCTTTTGGCCACATGTCAAAAAGCGTAACCGGATGGATAATAGACGGGGCAGATCTAAGCGTAATCGCAGGCACACTCAGTGTTAGTGTTTCTTTCCTGATCCTTATATTTGCAGTCGTCTTTCTTTTTTTCTGCATTGCCTGTGTGATACTGACTGTGCTCTCTTATTGGCTTATCCGCAGAAAAAAATACAAAGCCGATGCCTGGATGAAAATTGTCGTTTTCGGTTTTGCATTGGCGGGGTGTCTTAAACTCGTTTCGTTCTGGATTTCCATTCTTCTTATACTGCCGGTTGTACTTTCAGTAATTGTCGTTTTTGGAAAAAAATAATTTTGGGCTCTTGTTGTTTATTCGAAAACAAAAGCCCGGCCATATAGCCGGGCTTTAAAATATATTGGCCGGTTTTGACAGCCTGCTTAATTTAAGACCATTCTTGCTGTCAGTTTGTGCGCGGATGGAGGCAGCTCAAACAGGATATGGACATGGTCCGCCTCCCCGTTGAACTCTGTCAGATTTCCCCTGAAACGCTCCTCTATCAGATATTTCGCATGAACCTTAAAAAATCCATGATCCCGGGACTGATGACCTTCCTCCTGTATTTGACTACAAAAACGGCATGGTATGTAAGACAGCATACAGAGTGTGCCCTCCTGCTATAAACAGTTTTCTTTTCTGACATAATATCCCTCCTGAAATTTTTCCTGATAAGCCTTGTTGCAAACACATGTTTGTGTTATAATGATATTAACATATAATAAAAGCGTTTTTAATATGACCGATTATGGAAAGCGGGGGATATAAATGGATATCATAAGGACAGTAAATGCAGACAGGCGTTATTATCTCGACGAAGATAAGATCTACAATGCAGACTCCCTGGTCGATACGATCCGGAGGTTTAATGACATAAAGATCCAGATGTATAACCATCTGTATGACCTGAGATACGATAATACCGGTGTCTTTTCAGATATGACTTATTCCCAATGGTGCACGGATACCTTCGGGATCAATGCTTATTATGCCTGTGCCATTTACTCCGCTGCTTCCGGGGCACTCGCATCCCAGAGCGAGCTGAACAAGATATATATCCGTTCCAAAGAGGAGGATCTGAAAGCACGTGACACAAAGATCAGTTCCGTAAAGGAACAGCTTGAGAGGAAACAGGCTGTCAAAAAGTCTCTGGACCTTTACCGTACCAACAAAAAATGGAAGACGCCTTATACCGGTTGCCAGCTTGCAATAGACAATGGGACGGTACATCTTTCCGGAAAAAAGACAATGGACACGGGGTCCTTTGAACGGATGGTCGAACAGAACATCCGTGACCTGAAGCACCGCCTGAAGATGCTCATCTCCTCCCGGGAACGTGCCGGCAAGAAACTGGAGGACCTGAAGAGATTCCCTCCGAAACGCATCCTGTTCGGGACAAAGAAACTGTATTCCCGGAAAGATGCCGTAGATAAGGAAGGGAACCCCGCTGTGGACCGGGAGGAATGGAAACAGGAACTCAATGATAAACGGCATGCCTCCATCAGCCTTCCGGGACGCCATACCTCAAAGGACTGTAACTTCCTGGTGAGAAGGGCATCTGTCAAAGACCTGAAGGAAAAGAAATACCTGAAGGGGGACAAAGACGCCCTGATCATCCGGTGCATGGATGGTACGGAAGCAGTCCTTTACGGTTTCCACCCGGCACAGCTGGGAGAAGAATGGCTGAAGGCCCTTTTTACGGCACCCGTCAGCCGGAAACCGGTATGCTACAGCATCCAGTTAAAGCGTGACCCGGATGGCAGGCTGTACCTGATCCCTTCCGTCACCCTCCTCTTAGAGAACCACCATTGCAATGAGTCCCTGGAGGACGGCTGTGTATCCATCGACCTGAACTATGACCACGTGGCACTGACGGACATCGATAAGGACGGAAGGTATATTTCCGGCGAGATCCTGAAGTTCGATCCGGAAAATAAGACCTCCGGGCAGATCTCGGATGAGATCGGGCGTGTCATGTCCAAAGTCGGAAAGTTCTGTGCAGACAGAAAGAAACCGCTCATCATGGAGGATATCGACACGGTCATCTCCAGGGGCGGCATGCGCTACGGGAATGCAAAGGGCAACCGCCATGCATCCGTTTTTGCCTACCGCAAGATGACTTCCTGCCTGGAGAACCAGGCTTACGAAAGGAGCTTCGGCCTCATAAAGATCGACCCTGCGTATACAAGCCAGATGGGGAAATTCCTGTTCATGCGGAAGATGGGTATCTCCATCCACGCCGCTGCCTCCTATGCCATCGGGCTGAAAGGAATGGGACTCCTGGAACTGCTTCTCCCGGATAAGGAGATGACGGAGAGGCTTTCCCCTTCCATCCGCGAAAAGATGCTGCAAGGGAAGGACATGCCCAGTCTTATGGCCGCCTGGAGGGAGATCACAAAGAAATTCAGCGGTGTATATACCCACAGCTTCTACCGTAAGATCCCCTATGCCCATAAAGAAGAACGGACAAAGACCGGGAAGCTGAAAAAGCCAAAATCCCTGGGTGCCATCGCAAGGGAGATGAAAGGCTGGACGGTCCGTTACTGCTGATCACCTGTAACTTAAGACAATGTTTCTTTTACATAGATTGTAACCATTTCTTATGGTTTTTGTAACTGTCAACCTCTCCGGGTATCTTACCAGGGATTCTGTACGTTCCAATTGTATGGGGCGGCAGGTACCTGGATGGACGGGATATCCGGAGCACCCGTCCGGTATGCTGCCCTTTCCTTCGGGTTTCGGGGGGCATATCGGATAACTGTAAGCTGGACTGAATCAGTATTTTGTGGGCTTCGGCCCACAGAATCCCCATCCGACGTCAGTCGTTTGGGGTAGTTCAAAACACTGTCCCGGTCACGAATCATAAAAGTAAAGACCATGTCCCAGAGACATTCAAAATAGCAGCCAAAATATATACATACAATTTTATATTTTGTACTTGCTAATTAATAAATTGTCGTAATACATCGCCTATTTGTATAAAGTTTTCAGACGTTGCACCAGCCTGAACATGTTGATTATTTTTAAGTTCTTCCTTGGCGAAAGTCCTAACGTTCGTCGTCCCCCATCGGGGCATTGCCGCGGAGCACGTTCATTCGCCCACCAGGTTAAGCTCTCTGAGTTGTAGTGTAGCTTAAAATTCCAGTTGCCGATGTCCTGAAAGCTGACGAGGCAGGGCTGTTGGTTTGAGTGTCAGATTTCGGCTGCGGAAGGTTATGTTGCAGACGAAAGACTGTCTCCCGGGATTCTGCGTTACTGGCCACTGAAGTCTATGAGACGTCCTTAAAGTCAAAAGTAAGACTCTGTCGTCTGTGTGATACTCTTTGGCTACGGATATGCCTTTGAGATACTGCGGATGGTTCAGGTAACATGAACGGACTGTATCCCGCTCCGCGGATATATATGGGGAGATACTTAAAACTCTGAAAGAAAGACAGCTGTAGAAGTTTATAGTGTGTAGTACTCTATGTGCAATAATCCGCTATTAGTGTATTAGCTTAATGACATGAACTGTTGATTTGATATCTCTGGTTCTTCTGTTTGAACTGAGGTCAGCATGGATTCCGTTGGTTCCTTACAGTGCAGGGGATTTCGACTGTAGAATGGCTGCGGATAGAGAGGTGGAGTATCTTAAGGGTGTTGGCTTTAAGATGGATCCTAGGTGTGTAGATGTTTGACGGTCAGTAATTGGATGATCGGTGGCTGCTGTCTGTCAATTGTGATTGCATACAATCTGCGGATGGGAATGATTTTAAACCCAGATGAAGGCAATGAAAACCATGTGTCGTACAAAAAAGTGAATTCGAATTCACTTTTTCCAGAGACGACGAAGGACTGTCGACTATTCTGTAATCCTTGATGTGAGCTGCAAGAATGGTTCCAAGCAAATATTTAATAGAACAGATAAATTATTCTGCCATTGTATACGGAAGCATCAGTATCATTGCCACAGTAAATCGTACAATCAATTCCAATAATGGTGGCAATCGCACCATCAATCTTTTCTGCAGATTTCTCTTTGTCGGCCTTAATATTTCCGACCGGGTATGTGTCGTTCCTTGTAAGAGTAGGAATGGTGTCATATCTTTCTATGGACTTCCCATAGAGGTATTTGACACCATTCCTGAAAGTGCCTTGAAACTCTTGATTTTACAAATTGAGCCAAGAATGCTTGTGACTTCAGTCATGAGATGAATTGGCTCAGGAGGCTGCTGTTTTTTCAAAAAAGTATTTTTCTTCATATTGATCTTAATCAATATGATTAGGAAGGAAGAATCCTTTATGCATATGCTCAGACTAAGGCTGCTGGTGGACTACCGTACAGAACCGATCGTGGAAAAACGTTTCCGGATCCTTGCGCATATCAGCAACCAGCTCCGCAAACATGTTAAAAAACAGCTGTCCAGGCTGGAGAAAGACAGGGTATACCAGGAATTAAAAAAGAATACGGACGACTGAAAAAACTGGATCCCGACAATCATAAGGAGGTGGCTGCAGACTTATCGCGCATCTCCGGTCTTATGAAAGAGACCATCAATGAGCTGGGACTGACCAAGAGCGGGCTGGAAAAATATGCCAGTGTCATGCAGAGACGGTATAAGAAAAATATCTCCTCCCACCAGGTGCAGGCAGAGGTCGCCCATATCCTTAAAGGCCTTGAGAAAGTACTGTACGGGGACGGCAAAGATATCCATTATAAGAAAGAGCGTGACTTCACTACGATCCCGGGAAAAAGCTGTTCCAATGGCGTGATCCTCCATTTTGACCAGGACGATGAAAAACATGAGATAAACTGCTATATCACCTGGAACGGCATCACCATCCCGGTAAGATACGATCTTTCAAAGGCCGACCTGCCGGGCGGCAGGAACTATGTCAACGAATCCCTGTCCTCCGGTAAGATCTGCTACTGCGAGATCAAAAGGATCTGGTTCCGTTCCGGATATAAGTATTATGTGGACATTTATATGAAAGGGGAGGCTCCGAAGAAGGTGGAACCCGGAAAGTCCGTCATGGGCATTGACGAGGGGACTTCCACGGTCGCTGCTGTATCCGGGGATGCCGTATTCCTGGAAGAACTGGCTCCCCAGTGTGTGGATTACAATAAGGAGATCGCAAAGCTCCAGAGACAGATCGATACCTCCACCAGAAAGACGAACCCGGACAAGTTCAAGGAAGACGGCACCTGCAGGAAAAGATCCGAGTGGAAGGAAAAACACTGGACATTTTCCAAAAACTGTCTCAGGAAAAAGGCGAAGCTGCGGGAACTGTACCGCAGAAAATCGGCATATGCCAAATGCCGGCATGAAAACCTGCTGAACCGGATGATACAGTCCGCATCCTCTTTCGTGAACGAACCCATGGAATTCTCCGCACTGGCAAAGAGGTCGAAGAAGACGGAACGGCAGGACAAACTGTCAGAAGTAAAGAAGAAGGACGGTTCCGTAAAGATAGTCCGTAAGTATAAACGTAAGAAGCGGTTTGGGAAGTCTGTGAACGACCGCAGTCCGGCCCTGTTCCAGACCAGGCTGAAACAGAAATGTGTCCAGTATGGACTTGCCTATATGGAAACTGATAAATGGAAGTACCGTGCAAGCCAGTATGACCATGACCTGGATGCGTATATCAAAGTAGAGCTTTCCAGACGGTTTAAGACCGTAGCAGGGCAGGTCGTACAGAGGGACCTCTACAGTGCGTTCCTCCAGTCCTGCATGGGCACCCCGGAAAAACCGGACAGGGAAAAATGCCTGCAGCTGTTCGGACAGTTTGTAAGGATGCAGGCGGAACTGATCATGAAGATGAAGGCCTCAGGACAGTCACGTCCGGCATGCTTTGGATTCTGATAAACGGCAGATCCTGCCGGAATATCGCGTAAACCACCGTTTCCCAGAAAACATGTTGATCCGGCCACAGGGGGCAGAAACCACTCCTTCGGTTGCAAGTACAGGACACAGGCCTCTGGTCTGTGACCCCTCGAAAGCTTAGTCCGTAAACTGGAAGAGAGTCATGCAAAACTAAGGGACAGACCATGCCTGGAAGATCGGCCGTCTGCCACCTGGGGGCTATACCTGCAGGGGTCCGCCTGCTGTAGTGAAGCTCGGGTCCTCTTCAAGTACTTCCCCTTCGGGGAGTGCGGGAATCCCGCGACTTTAGTCGTGTGGAGGTTTCAAGATTTGTATGATCTGGTTTGTAGGAAAATTATTTGTTTTTGGGTTAAAAGC
>ERZ780157.4162-NODE-4162-length-11236-cov-3.754405_pt1 | contig 11236 bp, 10 predicted proteins | sample MGYA00511169_ERZ780157 | MGnify/ENA primary metagenome ERZ780157 (study PRJEB29588, sample SAMEA1965149) | human gut metagenome | biome: human gut; feature: human-associated habitat; material: faeces | place: Denmark | collected 2008/2010 ... | reverse complement strand
CGGGGGATTAGGCAGAGGCCTCAGAAGGATATAATATTTGTTATCTGTTCGATCGGCAGTATCATTAAACAGTGTCCAGACAGATGGTGTTTTACCGACGGACATGCCAAAAAGCACATTACTGCCTTTTTCAATTCCTTTGCAAAACAAAATTAGTCCAACAAGTACAAATAATAATTTCATATCCTATTTCCCCTCATTTTTCAAAGGTCATTATAACATATATTGGTAATCTATGAAAGAAAAAGCCCCCACTGCATTTTTTTAGTATACGCCCCCTCGTCAAAATTGCTTTCCGTTTTTTTATCTCAGCCAAAACTCCTCCCCTAATACATTGCTCTTTACAGATTTCATATTTACGTTATTTAATTACGTTATTTTACACTGCTTTATTTTGCAATACCAAGTATAATATTATTTATGAATTTACCTAAGAAAGGGGTTTGACAATGAATGTATTAGACCGTATCGTGGAATTACGGCTGGAGCGTGGCTGGACCGAGTATCAACTATCCCAGCAGTCCGGCATCACCCAATCAACGATTTCAGCCTGGTATCGAAAAAACACATTGCCGTCCATTCCCTCTTTGCAAAAAATATGTAACGCATTTAATATTTCGATGTCTGAATTTTTTATGGAGGAAGACACCACTTCTGTTCATTTGAATGAAACGAGGTTTCGCTTACTCCGCTATGCAGAGCGCTTAAATGGTACACAGTTAAGTTCTATGCTTAAATTTCTGGAATCCCTTTGACTTATATCATAAAAAAGAAAGAGAGGTACTTTTATGCCATTTATTGATTCAAAAATTACCGTATCGCTCACCCCGAAAAAAGAGGAAGCTATCAAAACAAAACTTGGTGAGGCTATCCAAATTTTAAACAAATCGGAAACGTATCTGATGGTTGGATTTGAAGATAATTACGATTTGTACATGGGCGGTTCGAAATTGGACAAGGGAGCATATGTTTCTGTCAGTCTGTTTGGTCAGGCATCTCCGTCTGCCTATTCAGAAATGACAAAAGTTATTTGCGACATTTTAAGTGAAGAGCTTTCCATCCCGGGAAATCAGGTTTATGTCACTTACCACGGTGTGAACGACTGGGGCTGGAATGGCAGCAATTTTTAAATGTAACACCAAGGGAAAAGCAGAGAATTCCATTTTGTGAACTCTCTGCTTTTTCATTTAACCGTATTTATTGGCAAGTAATTTGATGTACTTTTTCTTTCTCGTACGAGGAATTTTAATTTTCGCCGCCGGATAAATTCCAATAAACGCTTTTTTGCCAATGGCTTTCAGTTTTTTCGTTCTAATATCTATGTACCTCAACTGCTTTGTACCGTAGAACGCCATTTTCCCGATTGACTTTATGTTCGTGCCAATTAGAGCACGGCGAATTTTTCTGTTTTTATAAAAAGCACGGTCAGCAATTGCTACGACATCAAAACGGATTCCTTTGGTCTCGCGGCATTTGTAAAATAATTTTTCGTACTGCCGCCCCCATTCAAGTCACAACCGGTATCCTGCCATCCCTTTTCCTCATAACATTCTTTTGGATAATATACTTTTACGTCGGAACAATTATAATCTGTGGTTGGAAAACATCCAAACAGTATTCCTCCCTAATTTGTCCCGTCCAATTTGCAAGTGGTATATGAAGCATCTCTCCAACTATTAACATACTGTGTTTTACCAATTAAACCTCCAACTGTATCACCACCAGAAACCTTGCACTGTGATTCTGTTTTTTCCGTAATCTGACCACCCCCACTTTTTTCAGTTTTCAAAAATTCTCAGCGCAATACGCCCCTCTTTACCATCAAGTCGTTTTGCGCCTCTCTTTTCTTACGTTTTTTCGGCTTTTACACCATTTTTAGTTCCTTTGCAAGCGGGCGTAAGTCGCTTTACAATTGTAATGAAATATATTGACTTTTTCTTCATTGCGTGCTAGTATATTTACAAACAAGGGTGGGAGCAAAACCGTTCTCCTTGTTATTTCTATTTAATAAAAGGAGGCATGCTATTGGGAAATAAAGATTTAGCAGAAAAGAACTTATTACAATACAAAGATGTTTTTTCCGACATCGTTAATGTAAACTTATTCGGAGGCAGACATTATATATCTGCAAACGAATTGTCACGAGAACCCGGTGAACTGATTACTAAGTCCTCTTCTGACAACAAACTAAAACAACTGCAGATGGATGTACCGATGAAGTGCATTAAAAAATATAATACCCGCTTCTTTGTCTGTTTGGAAAACCAAAGCGACATCAATAACATTATGCCTGTCCGCGACATGGGATATCAACATGCAAAATATATGGAGCAGGTTAGGACAATCAAAGAGACAAATCGACAACAACAGACGTATCCATCCCCTATTACCAAGGGGATTCATGATACTCAAAAGCTGGATCCGGTTATTACGCTTGTTTTGAATTACAGTCAGAAAGAGTGGAAAAAGCCTAAGCAGTTACAGGATGTACTTAACATCCCCGACGATATGCGCAAGGAATTTGAGAAGTGGATTTCACCCCATTCAATTGGTATTATCAACTTAGCCAATCAATCCGAGTCCACGATGCAGATGTATCACTCCGACTTTAAATACATCGTCCGGTATCTGTCATGCAAAAATGACAAAGAAAAATTAGAATCTTTTTTCCGCACAACGGATTTTAAACTTGACCATCCAGAAGCCTTTTCAGATTGGCTGGTCGCTGTCGCAAATGACGACCGTTACATAAAGGAAAAACAGTTAATCGATAAACAAAACGAAAAAGGAGGACATATCAATATGTGTGTACTTTTAGATATGTATGAAGAACGTGGCGAAGCTCGCGGCATCCATGAAATTAACACCTTAAATCTCCGTTTACTAGACGACAACCGTTTGGAAGACATGCAGCGTGCCATGGTAGATACTGACTATCAAAAAGAACTTATGAAAGAATATGGCATTGGAAAATAAGCAATAAAATAGGATGCCCGAGCAAAAAGCTTGCCCCTGACATCCTTATATAACACAAGATATTTCATTTATGTATCTTACTTTCCAAGCAGTTCTTCTACAAACTGGTTGTAATCCTGCATCGTAGTACAGTTTGGCGCATAATCGCTGAGCAGTCGTTTTTTCAACTGTGCTTCTTTTGTTTTGACGCACTCGCGAATTGCCGTTGGGAACAATTTAGTGCCAAGCTGTGTGGCAACTTCCTCGATTTCCTGACGCACATCTTTTTCCAAATTGGAGCGGCCGGCGTACTTCACAAGCAAAAGACCGGCGATCTGCAAATTGCGGTTTTGGCGCTTTTGAACAGCATGAATTGTATCGCTGAGTTTTGTTAGTCCCTGCAGTGCAAAGGCATCCGCCGTGACCGGGATAATTACTTCGTCCGCAGCAATCAGACAGTTATACAATACAATATCAAGAGATGGGGCTGTGTCAATTACGATGTAATCATAGCCGTCTAACATTTCAAGTGCATCCTGCAAGCGGTACATTCCTTCCACATTTCCATCCAAAAGTTTTCCGGCCTTGGCAAGCAGTGGGTCCGAAGCTACAATATCTCCGTTCTCCATATGCTGAACCGCCTCATCAAGCGGCACCGGGTCCTCATCAACCATGACATCATAAAGAGTTGCCGTATCCTCAATTGCTGCCTGATAGGTACTTGTGCTGTTCCCCTGCGGGTCCGCATCAATTAATAAAGTTTTTCCTTTTTGATTCAAAATCCCTGCTAATGTTGTAGCGGTTGTCGTCTTACCAATACCGCCCTTTTGGTTTGCAATTACATAAACCGTTGCCATAATTTTCTTCCTTTCCGACATTCTTGTCCCACATCCTTTTAGAATGCAATCTGGCCTTCAATTTTCTGATTCACCACATAATAAACTGCTTGTTCTTCCGGTTTCACGTAAATATCAAGCTGTTCAATTTCCTCTTCTGCAACTCCTTTTGTTAAAACATCATCGTGAATCAATTCCAACAAATGCTTTGTCGAACGTTCACGTCCTTCGTACTGAATCACCATATTTTTCTTTGCACTGGCGAAACCGCCAATTTGTTTATTTGCTCTTTCCACACTGCATCTTCGAGCCATACAATCACCTCCGTATTTTACTGTTCTTCCTCTTTCGCTTTACTGCGTTTTATCATATGATTTACGGCAAACCCAAGTCCCATAAGGATCCAGAACAAAGGTGCCACACATACACTTGAATCATTTGCAAGACCAACTACCATGTAACCACTGGCACCACAAAAAATTGCCATTGCTGTTTTTTGAAGCCATGTCTTTTTCTCTGCATTCATGCAATTCTTCCATGTTGCAATAACAAGCATCACGTACAAAGCAATCAATGCCAGACAGGCAAGCATACCGTCCTGCGTCCAAATCTGAAGATACATATTATGCGGTTTCGTAATAAGCTGCGCATTAAACTCAGAATTCACTTTTCCCACATAATCATTATTCGGAAATTCATATACAAAATTATCCGCACCAACACCAATCAAGGCCGTTGATTTAAGCATTGGAAATGTACGTGACCAAATATAACCACGGCGGGTCGCAAAATCGTAATTATTTTCAAAACCAATCGAATCCACTTTTCTCAGTTTGTCCAATCGTCCCTGCGGATTATAATACAAAAGTTTATTATCTTTTTTCACCAAATCCCACGTTTTTCCATCTGCACCAATTTCAAGACACGGAATCGTTGTTTTATCGACCTCGACAGCAGATGCCGAGAATTTAATCTTTTCATATCCTTTTTCTGCAATCGTCACAACATTATTATTTGTCGCAGTCTCCAGTGTTTTTCCCTTTTTATCCTTCAAAGAAAAGGAACCGATACTGTCAGTCGAAGTAAACTCTCCTACAACCGTCTTTCCGCTGCCGGTCACAATTTCAAACGAATTTTTCTCTGTCTGAATGGACGAAATAGTATTCGTCGTTTTTTCTCCCTCGCTGCCCGTAAATCGGTTTAAAATGCCGGGTTTTGCAACGAGCACGCAGACCACCGCAGCAATACACACAACAACCGCTCCAACCGAAACAAGCAGATGCTTTTTCGCATAGGGAAGCAGAAAAATCAGTGCTGCAATAACAGCTCCGGCAACACCAATCAGTCCGGTCAATGACTGTGAGCCATACAGCATAATCAACTGGCAAACGGTAGATATCAGAGCCAGTACACGAAATGTCATTTTCTTTGCCGTAAAAAGCAAAAGAATCGTAATCGGTAAAACAACCGCTACATATGAACCAACATAGTTCGGATTGTGAAGTGTAGAATATGCCATGCCCTTGCCAAATGTCAATTTAATATTAAATCCACTTCTGCCAGCCAGTTCAGTCGTAACCAAAGGCCTTGCCCATGCACTCTGAATCCAGTCCAGACCAAACGTTTGGAATGCACCGAGAACACTGACAACACAAGAACCGGCAGTCAGTCCGTTAAGAAGCCACTCCACTACCTCTTCTTTCTTCACGTAACCGTATACAAATATAAAACAAATTACATAAATAAGAAGGACAAACACGCCCTCAAACTGCTCATAACCGCCTAAGAACGCATCCTCTGCATGCACCGCTCCCATCGCTGAAAACAGCGAAAACAGGGCAAACACCGATGCCGGAATCAACGGAATCCACGCATTTTTATCAAACAATCTGCCATTTTCACCAGTACAAAGCCAATATGCCAAAATCACCGTAACAATAGCACCCAGTATCATCAGAAAATGTGATTTATAATACAAAAAGAAATCCGTCACCTGACCATTTGCCGATGACCATAATTGTTTACTCAATCCATTATCATAAATATGTGCATTGGTAATCAATGGAAGCACTGCCAGTATAAGCAAAATTGGCACAAAAAACTTTTTCCCATATTCTTTTTGCTGCTTTTGTTGTTTCATTTGCAATCTCCTTTATTCCTCAATAAACCTCTTGATTTTTTTCATCTTTTCTTTTGTCATGCGGTAACCATGCCAATAAGCCATTTCCAGTTTGCGCACATCACTTTCAAAGCTGTTCAGTAAATGGTTCGGCCGTAGAATCAACACTTTTCCTTCCTTCGCTAATGCCTCACACTCTTTGACCATGGCATTGTAGTGGTCCGGTCTCTCCATAATCACGCGCTTAATCTCCGGATATTTATGTCCTAGCATTCTGGCACCCATTTTATCATATTTGCCATAACGTTTCACAAAACCGCGTGGCTGCGTAAGCACAACAATTAATTTGTCACAACCGTCATCTAACGCTTTTTTAAACGGAATCGGGTCAACCAGCCCGCCATCGTAATACTTCTGCCCGTCCAAATCAATCGCCGGGAAAAACATCGGCAGTGCACAGGTTGCACGAAGCATTGTAAATTTCTCGTCCATATCCATTGCATTTTTATACTCAATCTGTCCGGTTTTTGCATTTGTCACACCAACCAGACAAGTTCCCTCATATGAACGAAAGGTGTCCCAATCAAATGGAATTAAGTGGTCCGGAATTTCTCCAAAAACAAAATCCAGTCCGAAAATACTTTTATTTTTTTTCCAGTTGCTCCGGCTCATATATCGCTTATCATTACGGTATTTCTGCATAATTTCCAAATTTCTCTGTGGTTGTTTAGAAATATACGAGACGCCATCCGCAATTCCAGCGGAAACACCAATACAGTAAGGCAGTAATATATTCTCCGACAACAGTGCATCCATCACACCGCAGCTAAAAATCGGTCGAAATGTCCCACCTTCAAAAACAATCCCTGTCATATGCATGCTCCTTTCACGCCATTTACTCTATTTTATCACAGATAAAGAGACGCCGCAACCAAAGAGCGGCATGTCTGCGTATAAAATAAAAATAGCAAAAGAAGTTCCATTCGTTTATATCGAACAAACTTCTTTTGCCATCTTTAGACTATTTTATTATAACAGCCCTGCTTTTCAACAATCCATTTTCAAATCTTACTCAGCGTTATTGTATTTCACACCTGTCATAAGCTTTTTGCCTTTAATAGCAAACAATTCAGAAACGCCAACTACCTGATATCCTTTGTCTTTGCACTGCTCCAAAATTTCCGGAACTGCCTCTGCTGTCTTATCATGAACGGAATGCATGTTAATGATACCGCCATCTTTTAAGTTATTGATTACATTGTTTACCAAATCATCTTTCGTTGTTTTATCCTGATAATCCTGACTCCAAATCGATACATCGATAAACGGTTTCTCGATTACTGCATACATCGCCTGACTATAAGCAACGTTTGGCGCACGGAACAAGAAGTGTTTGTATCCGGTGATTTCAGAAAGAAGTGCATCTGTCTTAGCAATCTTCTCTTTGATTACCTCTGGTCCTACACTATTCAACCCATTGGAATCATAAGAATGATTTGCCACCTCAAATCCAGCCTCTTTCGCTGCAAGAACTTCATTTCTGGAATCCTCATCATGCTCAATATGAGCACCGATGTAGAAGAATGTTGCATGAGCGCCTGCTGCAGTTAAAGCTTTCTGAATCTTCATACCATTATCAACAAATCCTGTATAACCTCCCGGGCCATCATCAAATGACAAAGCAACAACCGGTTTTTCAGGGTCAATGTTTTTGTCAATCCAATTCTGATCAAGACCATCGTATTTGAACTCAGAAGATTCAAATTCCGGTGCTACTGTTGGTTTTGGTGTTGGTTTGCTTGCTCCTGCTGCCGGATAAGTAGCTCCTGCTCTGGCAACAAATACAATGCTTGTAATCTTAACGGATTTCAACGTTTCCGGCCAACCATAACTAGCAGCCGCATCCATCGGCTGGATGTTCAATCCAACGGCAGGACCTGTTACTTTCTCATCAAATGCTACCGATACGGATGTAGCACCCGCTGCCATGTTATAATTAAATGCTACACCATCATCAAAACCTGTCAACTGCTCTGTTGTACCTGCTACAGCAATTTTACCAGCTGTTAATTTGGAAGTGTCTTCACCTTCAAAAGTAAGTTCATAGCCAATTTTTACTTCCTTAAAATAAGCCAAATCAAAGCGTGCATCCAGCTGGCTGCTAAAATTAATCGTTGCCGGTGAAGAACTGAATTCGGTATCGCCAACTTTTGTCATATCAATTGTAATGTCTTTTACTGCCTCGCCCTGTTCCGGAGTAGCGGTTGGTGCCGGTACTACAGCTGTTGGTGTTGCTGTCGGTGCCGTACTTGGTTTATTCGTGTTTGGTGCAGTAGTAATTGCCGGTGCTTTTGTAACTGCCGGCTTCTTTTCCTTAACAGTAACTTTGCAGGTCAGTTTTTTCTTTCCAACCTTTGCTAATACAACTGCCTTTCCTGCCTTCTTACCTTTTACTACGACACTTGTTTTCTTTTTCTTCGAAAGACTAACAACCTTTTTACCTGACTTAATGGACCAAACTGCTTTCTTTCCATTCTTCAGCTTAATCGTCTTTTTCTGTCCAACCGAAATGCTTACTTTCTTTGTGCTAAGTTTCGGTGCCTTTTTCTTTGCTGCTGCCGGTGAAGATGGCATTGACACGCCAAGAAGCAATGCTGCCGTCATCACATAACTCATTGTTTTACAAAACTGTTTTTTCAACCTTGTGTCCTCCAATCATTTTTTGTTTTTGAAACCGCCCCGTAAACAAACCCTGTTTCGTATACGATCCCTCTCTTTGAGATTATTGTAACACCAAGGTATAACTTTGTAAATATATTCCATACGATATTATAACATTTTACTTATAGCAATTTTTAATAAAAGTATAAGATTACGCTTATACTTTTATTCATCTTCATACATTCGGAATAATGTTTTTAAGATATTCTGGTACTCTTTCTGCTTTTCTTCGTCCTCCAACTGCTTTAATTCCTGAATCGGCTCACGAATCAAGCGCTGCAAAGAAGCATGAAGCACCTTTTTCAATAATTTCTGCTCTCTGTGATTCAGAGAAATTTTTCGATTTAAATATTCATAACTGTCCGTCTCAATCTGTAAACACCGTTTCTGCAATGTCTCAATCGTACCATCCACACGGCTCAATAAAAGCCATTCCATCGTCTCCTGCACCTTTTCTTCAATAACCTGTTCACAGTCTGCCGCCAGTTTTTCCCGCTCATTCTGATTTTTTTCGGTAATTTTCTGCAGCGTATCCATATCAATCAACTGCACCCCCGGAACTTCTTGTAACCGGCTGTCAATATCCCTCGGTGATGCCAAATCCAAAAACTGCATTTGTGTGGCACCCGTCTCTTTCCATTTGTCATACAAAACAACCAGATGTGGCGATGACGTTGCTGATACAACCGTTTCACACTGCTTCATCACATCATAACGCTCATGATAGTCCACCACTGTCAAATTTTCATGTACCGCTAACAATTCTTTTGCGTGCGCAAGCGTCCGGCTGCACAGATAAATCTTTTTTGCTCCGTATTCAAACAAATATGTCAAAGCAAGTACCGCCGTTTTTCCGCTTCCAATCACAAGAATATTTTTCCCGCTAACGCCACCGGCACGGTGCAGCTCTTTCACGCCAATATAACTGACTGACAACGGCTTTTCGCTGATGCGGTAATTCGTCTTAATCCACTTGGCACACGTCACTGCATCCCTTACAATGCGCTCCAATTCTTTGCCGCTGTGCCCCATGGTCCTGGCAAAATCCATCGCCTCAACAACCTGCCCTAAAATCTGGTCTTCACCTACGACTAACGATTCCAAGCCTGCCGCCACGCGGAACAAATAAGAAACCGCCTCACTGCCCTCTTTTTTCTTACAGCAATCCCCAAACGAAACATTCGGGAAAATGTCCTGGTAGCAGGACTGCACCTGCTCCCCCGTCACCTCATCCGAATGAGAAAAATAGAAAATCTCGCTGCGGTTGCAGGTCGAGACAATCACACACTGTTTTAAGCCAATGACAGAAAGCCGCTCCCATAATTCAATTTTTTTTGAGTCGGGTAACGCCACCTGCCCGCGCAGGGCAAGTGGTGCTTCTTTATAGCAAATTCCAACATAGCCAAAAATCATGGTTACTGCTCCTTTTGTTCTTCCTTAAGCCACCGAGCTACATCAAGCGCATGATAAGTAATAATCATTTTTGCACCGGCACGCTTAAACCCAATCATGTGCTCCATCACAATTCGTTTTTCATCAATCCAGCCTTTTTGCGCAGTTGCCTTCACCATCGCATATTCTCCGCTGACGTTATACGCCACAATCGGAATATTATAATGAATGGAAATATCTTTTAGCACATCCAGATATGCCATCGCCGGTTTTGCAATAATTAAATCAGCACCTTCTTTGATATCCTGCTCCACTTCCCGCAGAGCTTCTTCTCCATTTGCCGGGTCCATCTGATAACTTTTACGGTCACCAAATCCCGGTGCCGAATGTGCGGCATCACGGAATGGGCCATAATATGCCGACGCAAATTTTGCACTGTAGGACATAATCGGCGTATTATATAGGCCTTCTTCATCAAGAGCCTTGCGGATTGCCTCAACACGTTTATCCATCATATCACTCGGTGCAATAATATCTGCTCCTGCTTTAGCATACACAACAGATGCCTTTGCCAAAAGCGGAAGCGTCTCATCATTTAAAACTTCCCCATCGCAAATCAGACCGCAGTGTCCATGTGATGTGTATTCACACAGGCAGACATCCGCAACAACAACAAGTTCTTTGTAATTTTTCTTAATATAGCGAATCGCCTGTGGCACGATTCCGTCTTCGGCATACGCACCACTTCCCTGCTCATCTTTGTGTGCCGGAATACCAAACAATAAAACTGCCGGAATCCCTGCCTCACGCACTCGGTCAAGTTCTTCATGAAGTCTGTCAATCGAATACTGGCAGATGCCCGGCATCGACGGCATGGACGCCGCCCGCGAGATACGTACCTTTGACGATGCCGCCGACATCGTGTTTCTCACGTCCTCCCCGGGCTTCGCCTACGAGAGCTACGGTGTGCGGGCGCTGGAGTATCTGCTCAAGCCCATCAGCGGCGGCCTGCTGTTCCCCGTACTGGACAAGCTGATGCTGCGGGAGCAGCGTCCGCAGGACGGCCTGACCCTGAAGGCGGGTTCCACGCTGGTGCGGGTGCCGTTTTCCCGGCTGTCCTATGTGGAGGTCAACGGAAAGCATCTCTACTTCCACCTGGCCGACGGCACGGTGCGGGAGGTGGCGGGTTCTCTGAAGGACTACGAGCCGCTGC
>ERZ780157.4159-NODE-4159-length-11245-cov-3.593208_pt1 | contig 11245 bp, 14 predicted proteins | sample MGYA00511169_ERZ780157 | MGnify/ENA primary metagenome ERZ780157 (study PRJEB29588, sample SAMEA1965149) | human gut metagenome | biome: human gut; feature: human-associated habitat; material: faeces | place: Denmark | collected 2008/2010 ... | reverse complement strand
AGTCGGGGTGGAGAAGAGAGGAGTCGGGGGAGGGGGAGTCGAGGAAGGAGGGTTGCGGTGATTGTTGAGAATTCTCAGGGAGGGGTGATTGTTGAGAGCTGTCGGGGAGGGGTGATTGTTGAGAACCCCCAGGAAGAGATGCCTGCTCAGAACGAACAGGAAGAGACGTCTTTGAAGGCGATTGCTGCAACTTCCCATCAACAGACGCCTCCACAACAACTCCCTCATGACTATTACAACTCTCCTCATGAACAGCCACTTCTTCCTTTGCTCCCCGCGCCAACGATGACGATTCCACCTCCACTTTCCCAGAACCACCCTCCTTCACAACTCCAGACTGCTCGCAGAGAGGTTTTTCACTACCAACAACCGGGTCCTTTCCATCCTCTCCCACTGTCACTCTCTTTGATCCTATATCATCCTGACTCACAACATCGGATTCCCTCTTCACCTGAGAATGGGCTTGAACGAAACGAGCGAATCGACTGTTGCTCTTTGGCTTGGCAGTCGTTGAAAAGTCGAACGTCAACACTCCCGCTTCTGCCTCATTTGGGTTGTTTTGAGGGTCAGGCGCTTGCTCTACACCGAAGTTAGCCAGGACGATCGTTACACAAGCCAGTTCCTTACCTTCCGCAAGCACTTTGAATTTGCTGTCGTTCCTCCCTTCCATCTCCTCGTCCTGCGTTTTTGGCACCGATGCCTCATTACCGTCCATAGCACTCATGAATGACAATGTCCCTTCCTCTGAAGCGGATGTGCAACAAACAGCGAGGGATATGATACAATTGTGAAAACGACCTTACTTCTCGTTGCGGATGCGACGCGCCAGCTGCATATCTCTGGGCATGATGGTCACACGCTTCGCGTGGATGGCGCACAGGTTGGTATCCTCGAACAGAGACACCAGGTACGCCTCAGCAGCCTCCTGAAGAGCCATGACGGCAGAACCCTGGAAACGGAGATCGTTCTTGAAGTCCTGAGCAACCTCACGCACCAGTCTCTGGAAGGGGAGCTTGCGGATCAGCAGCTCCGTGCTCTTCTGATACTTGCGGATCTCACGAAGAGCCACGGTACCGGGGCGATAACGATGGGGCTTCTTCACGGAGGCGGAAGCGGGAGCGGTCTTGCGGGCAGCCTTGGACGCCACCTGCTTGCGAGGAACCTTTCCTCCAGTACTCTTACGAGCAGTCTGCTTAGTACGAGCCATCTTTCAAGAATAATGTGAGTTGCGAGGCAAAAAGCGTGGGAAGGAATGAAACGGTCGTTGTTCGTCATTCCAGAGAAACAATCATGGGTTACGAGATTTGTTACGGGAGAGAGTGAAACGCACAGTCATGCCGAACAGACGAAACGGTCGAAAGGGAGCAAAAATCGCCCTCTCTCCATCCATCCAATCATTATCAAGCCCTCTCCAATTCAAGTCATAAAAACTCTAATTCAATTCAATCATGTCTGGTCGTGGCAAGGGTGGTAAAGGTCTTGGCAAGGGAGGTGCGAAGAGACATCGCAAGGTGATGCGTGACAACATTCTGGGTATCACGAAGCCCGCTATCCGCCGTCTGGCGAGAAGAGGTGGTGTGAAGCGTATTTCGGGTCTGATCTACGACGAAACCCGTTCTGTGCTGAAGACGTTCCTGGACGGAGTGGTTCGCGACGCTGTGACGTACACGGAGCACGCGAAGAGAAAGACGGTGACTGCTATGGATGTGGTGTACGCTCTGAAGAGACAGGGCAGAACCCTCTACGGTTACGGCTACTAAGCATCCGGTGTTTGTGAATACCTTGATTGTCGGAGGTGTTTGTTTGAGTACAGTTGTTGAGAATCCTTCTGAGTTGTTGAATCCCTAACTGATCATTGCTTGAGTACCATTACATCCCTTGATAAAACAAACGCACACTAGAGAGACCAAATGCGAATGCTCCCCGAAGAATAGCCTCCAATCACATTAGAGGAGGTGACAAGGAGCGACAGACACGTGTCATTTGCAACACACTTCTTCCTCAGCTCGTACTCCTTCTCGACATCCCAAACGAGAAGGGTCTTGTCCGATGCAGCAGATACAAGCTGCGCGTCACATCCCACCTCAAACCTCACCGTTTTCCCGTCCTGAGACAACGCCAGTGCGTCCACCCGTTCGCTGTGCGCTTTCAGCTGACCCACGAGAACGCCCGAGTCCGCCCTCCACACCCGAATCACGCTGTCGCTTCCGCCCGTGAACAGAAGCCCCTGCGACGCGCCGCTCCCGAAGACAAGCGTGTTGACGGACCTACAACATCACATCCCCACCTGACGACTCACCCGTTGTGCGCGTTCTCCTCTCTCCACAGCAGCGCCAGCTCGCCCTTCTTCACGCAGTACACGTTCAGACGATAGTCCGAACCCCCAGACGCCACAAGGAGCGCGTCACGCCACTGCGCCATGTCCACTGCCAGCGCAACGCCGTTGTGCGACGAGACTGAGGCGAGAGGCGCCAGACACGGGGAGTTGGAATAGAGCGCGGGTGCAGCGGGAAGTGAGAAGAGAGACACCACGCCCTATGCGATGAGCGAGTGAGGAAGGCGTCACGTCACTGCTGGCGACAGCGAGGAGCGAGTGTGCTGACGCCACGCTTGTCACTCTCGCCGCCACGCCGCCAAACCGGCACTTCTACGCCTCAAGCCCCCATCGCATCACGACCTCGCAGAAGTCAGGCGAAGCCTCGTCCGCCACCAGCAGACGCGTGGTGTAGTCGCTCCCGCCCACCAGCAGCGCGTCGTCCACCTACACTCAACTTGTGGCAACGGTCATACAGAGAGCAGCGTGTTGAGTGCCGTGTGCAACGTTTGGGAGCGGAGCAGAGCGTACGTGGAGGAGAACACGTGCAGGGTCGTGTCCGCTGAAACGGAGACGAGTTGGTTCTTCTGGGAGTGAGAGGAGGTGTCTGACACAACGTGGAGCGCCAGCCCCGTGACGGCTGCGGAGTGTGACGCGAGTGTGAGGACGGGAGTGAAGTGGGGATCAAGGACGAGGAGCTGAGTGGGTGTCGTCAGGAGCAGGTAGGGAGAGCAGTAAGCGCCCTGCTGGATGCCTTCCGTCTAGGGATGATCATGGATCACTGGACAAACGTCACTGAGTGTGACGGAAGAGAGAAGGGTGTCCGTTTCCTTGCATTCTTCATCCAAGTCACCTCTCAGTAAGTGGCCGATGCTTATGTCCTTCTCAAATAGACCATCCACACTCCTCTCCTCGAACAAGCGATCCACACTCCTCTCCTCCTCGAACAGACGATCCACACTCCTCTCCTCCTCGAAGAAACGATTCATACTCGCACTCTCCGCCACCTGAAACACGCGCAAACACCCATCCCACGAACCCACCACCAACCTCCCGTCCAACCCCGCCGACAAGAACGTGATATCCCCGCGGGGAAGACTACCCATGAAACCCCTCGCAGAGGAAAACCAGTTCGGATCCTCGCACCTCAACGCGCGGAGGAAGACGCGCGCAGCGAGGTCCCACAGTCGCACGGAGTGGTCGCGCGCTCCCGAGAACAGGATCCGTTCGTCTGGGGAGAGGGCGAGACGCGTCACGTCGCCGCTGTGGCCCTCGAGGGAGGTCTCGCGCACCAGACGACCGTGCTGCAGCGAGAGGAGGTGGATGGAGCGGTCTCGTCCCGCGGCAACGAGGAGATTGTGGGTCTACGATGGGAGAGGAGACGGGTGGGTACGGGAGAGAAGAGCAGGGAGGTGACGGCTCCATCGGACACGGAAACGCGATCGATCAGCGAGTAGCTACGGATGAGGGAGAGGAGAAGCGCGCCACGCGTGACCCACATCGAGCAAAAGGACCGATCCATCGGCACAGCCCGCGCAGAGAAAGGAGGCGCTCTGCGCCCAGCAGACACAGTGAACGGGATTGGATCCCACGCGTGAATCGGAAGAGACGCTACGGGTGAGACAACCGATGAGAGGAAACGATCGCTCGAACAGCATTGTGCCGGAATCCACGTCCCAAACCCGGACTCCCTCTTCTCCACAAGAAACGAGTGTATTCGACGTCGGGTGGAAACAAAGGCCGCATATCTTACACGAGTGCGAAGGGAAGCAATGCGAATAACAGAATTGGTTCTTCGCATCACGGCGGTAGAGGACCACGTCATTACTGCCATTGACATAGCAGAACCTATACTTGAATCGAGAGAACACGCCGTACGCCTCGCCCGCTCCCTTCCAGGCAACGGGGGACTGGCGATGAATCCCGACCTCGAAAAGGGGCTACGCGCATTACGCACCTCCGCTCCATATGCTCACCCGTGTGCAGGACTGGATTTGGGAAGCATCACAACGGGACAGCAGATTCTCGTCATAATCCTGTGGATTAGCGTGGATAGCCAGCGCAACCTCGGGGATGATGTCGTGCAGCGAAGGACTCCTCCTGATGCGAAGCATCGCGACTGGGTGGCAGATGGATGGAACGAGACGATTCGAGTCCGAAAAGATGAACGACGCTGACGAGAGCGCTCGATCCAAAACCGAATGGCGACGGGAGGAATCGCGCCATTCCGGGATCGGGGCCGATTTCGGTGCTCTTTTGATAATTCTTCACTCGTGGAAGTCGTAACAGGATGTCTCGCGAATACGATGGACGTACAACAACCTTTTCGCCTGAGGGGAGACTGTATCAGGTGGAATACGCGATGGAGGCGATTAACAACGCCGCGTGCGCAATCGGCGTTCTCACGAAGGAGGGCGTCGTCTTTGGAATTGAAAAGAAAATGATTAGCAAATTGTTGGCAAAGGTGGGCGACAGCGAGAAGGTGTACCCGATCGACGACCATATTATGTGCGCGATTGCCGGCTTGACGTCGGACGCCAGCATCCTGCTCCAGAACGCCAGGAAGAACGCGCAGGACTATCTTTACAAATACGGCCAGCCGAAGCCGGTGGAGGAGCTCGTGGAGTACATTTGCAAAGTGAAGCATTCGTATACACAGGTCGGAGGGCTTCGACCCTTCGGCGTCTCGTTCCTCTTCGCGGGCTGGGACAAGGAGAGCGGCTACCAGCTGTACCACAGCGATCCCAGCGGCAACTTCAGCGGGTGGAGAGCGCACGCGATCGGCTCCAACAGCACGGTACGACGTGGCGTGTGATTCGTGATGCGTAGCTTGCGCGCGACATGCTGAAGAAGGAGTTCAAGGAGGACATGACGCTGGAGGAGGCGATGATCCTGGAGGCGCGCATCCTCTTCAAGACGATGGACGTCAACGAGCTCTCGACGGAGCGCATGGAGTTCAGCGTTCTTTATAAGTGAGTGGATGCGTGGCGGAGTCAAGCGTAGAAGCGACAGCGGCAAGGTGAAGCAGCACGTGCTGACAAAGGAGGAGACGCAGGCGCTGTTCGATAAAATACCCAAGGAGAGTCTGCGCAAGGAGTAAGCGTCTGTTTGTTGAATCAAGCGTTCCGTGTCCGTTGGGGGTGGATTTGCATCCGTCTCGTTCCACTTCACACATCCTTCGTTTTCGCGACGAGGACTCGAATCGCACCTAACAACCAAACAATTCCTTTTGTCTTCAACGTAATCCATGGGCATTATCGAAAAGATAAAAGAAATCGGTAGGCGCATTGGAGGCTCGCGGGAGCTCATCCTTGTAGAAGCCGAGATGGCTCGAACCCAGAAGAACAAGGCCACTGAATTCCACTTCGGTGTGATGAAGGCGCGTCTTGCGAAGCTTCGTTCGGAGGTGAGGCGCGCTCCTTCCCTCTCATCGCGTAGCTGTTGGAGCCGACGGGAGGCAGTGGAGGTGCAAGCAAGGGAGACGGATTTGACGTGGCTCGTGTGGGCGACGCGCGTGTCGCTCTCATTGGCTTCCCCTCGGTGGGCAAGTCGTCGCTGTTGAAGTACGCGTGGTTTCGTTGGCGTCACCCGCTAGTCATCTCACGGATACCAAGTCGGAGGAAGCCGCCTACGAATTCACAACGCTGACCTGCATTCCGGGCAACATTTACTACAAGGGGTGCCGCATTCAGATGCTGGATCTCCCGGGTATCATCGAGGGCGCTGCGTACGGTCGCGGTCGCGGTCGTCAGGTCATCGCGGTTGCCAAGTCGGCGGACCTCATTCTGATGGTGCTGGACGCGGGAAAGGAGGAGGAGAAGAACCACCGCGAGATCCTGGAGCGCGAGCTGGAGACGGTGGGTCTGCGTCTGAACAAGGAGCCGCCGCGCATCTACTTCAAGGTGAAGAACGCGGGCGGCATCAAGTTCAACGCGACGGTGCCGCTGACGCGCATGGGCGACGACCCGTACGACACGGTGTACAAGATCCTGCACGAGGTGTTGGTGGTGGTGTGCTGTGACGTGTAGTACCGCATTCACAACGCGGAGGTGATCTTCCGCGACGACTACGGCGTGGACGACCTGATCGACGTGGTGGAGGGCAACCGCAAGTACGTGAAGTGTCTGTACGTGTACAACAAGATCGACACGGTGTGCATCGAGGACGTGGACCGGCTGGCGCGTCTGCCGTACAGCACGGTGTGCTCCATCCGCATGAACCTGAACGTGGACACGGTGCTGGAGCTGATCTGGGAGTACATGGGACTGTTGCGAATCTACACGAAGAAGAGAGGCGAGGCGCCGTCCTTCTCGGAGCCCGTGGTGCTGAGCAAGTACCGCAACGGGCTGACGGTGGAGGGCGCGGTGTCGCAGATTTCGCTGGAGCTGCTGGACAAGTTCAGCTACGCGCTGGTGTGGGGAACGAGCACGAAGTACAGTCCGCAGCACTGCGGTCTGGCGCACATTCTGGAGGACGAGGACGTGCTGCAGATCGTGAAGAAGACGGTGAACCAGGAGAAGCATGACAAGAACTACTCGCAGCAGTGCCAAGCTGTGTATGATAAGTATAAGAAGAAGAAGAAGTCCGCGAAGGGTGGTTAGGGGTGTTTTGTGGTTGTCGCGGGGTGTTTGTTTGAGTGTGAGTGGTTCATTGGAGTGATTGGGTTGGGTTTTGAGTAATCGAAAGTGTGTCATTTGAGTGATTGCGAAGGGGAGTGCTCCATGCAAGTAATCACGAAAGGGAACACTTCACGTAAGAAATCACGAAGAGAACGCCTCATTCACTAAGCACCCCTCCCCTTTCACCACAGCACACAAATCCCCACCAAAACCAATCCTCACACCTCCCGCCTTCTTTCGAAGGCGCGCTTGCCTCATGGAATGTTCTCGAACAACCCCATGTCGTGTGGTGTTTCATATTTGAATTGACTACCTATTGAATTGCATGAAGAGAGATTGCTTATCGAACTATGACATGTCCGAGCCTTTCAAGCGGCAACGGAGGGCGTATTCCTCCTGCGACTCGGACAGCTCGGACGGGTCCCTCAACGACACGCGGAACTGTTCCGTGTCCTTCCAGCCGAATCAGAGGGTGATTCCGTACCAACTACTCCCATCTCTGCTGATGAAGTACTACAACATCCAGGGTCTCTCCTTCGAGCAGTACCTCAACCAGCTCGACTAGTGGAGCTGTCTATTCCTTGTACCATAGTCTTTTGTCCTGTTTGTTCCGAACAAGCACCCCTCACGCATACTTTACACCCGTATTCAAATACTTTTCCTTTGACAGTACCATCTTCCCCTGGGACACCGTTATCTGCTTCACGATGGGCTTCTCGATGAGCCCCTTCACGTACGCGTGCACCGTTATGCCGCCCACGTTGAACCCCTTGCCGTCTCCAGGAATGGGGTAGTACTCGGTGGTTGTTCGCACATTGCCCACCTCCACCACTTTCCGAAGGACGTAGCCAAAGAGCCCGTAGCAGGTCGTCTCCACTCCTTTCTTCCCGTTACACTCCACCGTCTTCTTCTCTCGCAGCATCCACTTCACCCCACCGACGCTCACGTATACGTTGTCCTTTCCAGACAGCGACAACACCTCCCACGGCACGTGGACACCACTTCGCGTAGGAAGCACCACGGTGCGGTTGGTGTGGCGCACGCAGCCCAGACACTCCACAGCAGTCACCGTCTTCCCCTCGAACGTGGCGCAGCCATCCACCCACTTCGTGTGCAGACAGGCCAAGAAATCCATGAACAGCGTGCCCGCGCCGTGGTACTTGTACAGGTAGTCCGTCTTGGTCTTCTCGCAGCGCGCCTGCCCGATGTACTGGATGAAGTCGTTCTCGCGCATCTCCACGATGAACACCGCGCCCTTGCCGCCCTCACGCTCCACGATCCGCAGCACCTTCCCGTTCACGCGGAACTCGATGCGCGTGCCCTCGATGCCGCGCTGGTACGACTGCGCCCACCGCAGCTGCCCGAACTCGTCATACTTCAGATACCACCCGTCGCGTTTGCCTCTCTCGTAGTGCACGCGCGACTCCACAGGGCTCTTTTCCTTGTCGTAATACGTGATGAAATCGCCATGTTTCTCGCCGTTGACGAAGAAGCCGCGCAGCTTGGGGCGAGTGGACTTCTCGTCGTAGTACTCCTCGTATACGCCGTTGCGCGTGAAGTTGCTGTACTCCGCCACGCCACGCATCTTCTTCGTCAGCGTGTCGAACACCGTGAAGCGTCCCGTGCCCGTATCGTTGAAGTGCGTGTACAACGTCTCGCGGTAGTCCAGGTAGTCGCGCGCGTCCGTCTCCTGCGGCTGCGCCGTGGGCTTGCTGGTGCGGATGGTCTTTGGAGGCGTGACGGGAGTCGCTCTTAGTGTAGCTCTCGGGATTGGAGGTGGTTTGGTCGTGGGAGCTGTGTTCGCGGTGAGTGACGAGTTGGTGGTGGGTACTGCGCTAGCGGTGGGTTGAGATGGAGTTGTAGTTGAAACTGATGGCATTGACTTGGGAGTTGAAGCTGAAGCTGCCGGAACTGGCTTGGGAGACGCCGCATCGGAAGCCTTCACGGGCGGAGCAACAGTCAGACCCTGCGTCCTCGCCGTGGCACGTGCGCGCGCAGCGGGGATCAGCGTGGCGTGCATCGTCATCGGATAGCCGCCCGACTGCACGTGGTGCACGGCGAAGCACTCGCCCTCGCTCTCCTCAGAGGACGAGATAACCGATTCCTCGTCCGGCACGGACGGTAGAGTGGCTTGCAGCATGGGCTCCGCCATCGCTGAACGCGCAATCTCGCTCCAACAGTGATCCTTTCCCTCAACAATCTGGTCCTTCACGGAGAGACACAAATAGTCCTGATTTCGGTTGCACGCTCCGACGCCGAGCACGCGCAGCGTGTGTTGAACCACGCCCTTCTCCAGCTCGTACTCCATCACCACGATGTTCTCCGCCAGCAGCAGCGACTTCTCGTTGAAGTACAACTGTCCGATTGTCGCCGCGCCGCGCGCCACCGTCTCGCTCATGTTCAGCGTCCCGCTGAGCCTGTGTCGCGTTAAGAAGCCGCTGCGCACGACGAAAGGATATCTCCACGCGCGTGTTCGCTCGCAGACTCGCCTCCACCTCCTGCCGCAGGCACGCCAGGCGCACGCCGTTGCCCACCAGCTCGCAGTGCGTCAGCGCGCTCGCGGCGGGCGATCTCAGCACGGAGTCAACGAAGTCTCTGAAGGCCCCGACGAGATCGCGATCGCCGCTGCGCCCGCGCCACACCGCCTCCACCTCCTCCTTCTCCAGCTCCACCTCCTCTACGTCGCCGTCCGTGCTCAGGTCCTCGATTTCCACCGACGTCTCCGAGATGTCGTTGCTAGCGAACGACTGTTTCGCCTTCTCCGCCGCCTCGGCGAACTGTAGCTCCATTCGCTTGAGCATCTTGGACACGAGCCCCTCCAGACTCCGCTCCTTCAGGTAGAGGCGGCGGATGTGGCGGGTGGGCGCCGCGGTGAAGTCGTCGCCGCCCAGCTCCAGCCAGCGCGACTCCAGAATCTCGATCGAGTTCTATCCCTCAGGGGAGTGTGAGATGGAAACCTTTTTGTAGCGCACCAGCGTGCAGGTGGTCGCGACGGTTCCCATTTCGACGAAGAGTACGACGCGCGATTGCGCATCGAAGTCACCATCTCGATTGCAGTGGTACCCATACTCCACCGCGATGGCCACGTTGTCCCGGACGAAGCAGGCCTCGCCGAGATTCTTGCAGTCCAGCGCCATTTGAATGCCGCGAATGTGCGAAGTGGTGTAGTAACTCGGAATCTACGGCTGAGAAGGGAATGGAGTGAGTACTGCGACCAGGAGATGCGACACGCTCTTTGCATAGGTGGAGGCGATCGTAACGATATCGTCGTACAGTTTCCTTTCATTTGACGCGATATAGAAGGCGTATTCGAAGATGAGAGAGAGCAGCGCTTCAACGTCGAATTCTGATTTGTTCAGCGCAAACACGGCATGATCATCTCCCTTCACAGACACGTTCGCGCACACCTTTCGATCTGCAACGAGCGTCTCTATGTCCTTCAGCAGTCCGTTCTCACCGATCAGCAGCTTCATCCGCTTTGCAACGGCCGAGGCATCTAACGTCATCTATGTGTTCAGCGTGGAATGGAAGCATACGCTGCCGGATCCGTGGCCACAGACGAACAGCTTTCCTCTCTTCAGCACAACGGAAGAACTAGAAAATAAGCGAAAGGGGTGCAACGCTACGGCGAGAACATTCGCTGATAGTCGTTTGCGATCAACTCCGAGGAGGAAGCCAGATTCTTCATGCGGCTCTCCTTCCATCGCGCCACCCTCATAGATTCGTTGCCAATGTCAATTGCGATAATGTTCGACATGATCTATGGAATCTGTTATCTTTGCTGGACCAGAATGAAATGTGGAATAGGCAAAAGAGGGGGGATTTTGGTTGGGGTGCTACTATTTGGTGTAGGTATCTGGATTGAGACGGTTTCGATAGGAGTGAACGGAGTGGGGTTGGGTTGAAAGGGAGAGAGAGATGATTCTTTGAGTGAAGGGTATGAAAGTGGGGGAATAGTAAGCGAGTAGAGTAGAGTCGAATGGAATAGAATAGGGCGATCAAAGCGTCGATCGGTTGGGAGAGTGATCAGTGTAAGGCGGGATTGGACGGAGTGTGAGTTCTGAAGGGGTAGAATACGAATTGGGGTAATGGACGTGGGATGGCCGTGTGATGGAACGAGAGGGCAGTTTTGGATTCTTTTGTTCGGTAGGGAATGGATATGAATGAATGAAGTTGTAGGGATGAGGATTGAAGAGAATTGGGGATGAGGGCGTATTCGCTTCTGAATCTGGGGATGGAGAGAGGATGAAGAGATGGTTCTGTGATTGAGATTGAATGATGGAATCGTTGGAATGATACAGAACGTGTTCCT
>ERZ780157.4157-NODE-4157-length-11246-cov-3.539005_pt1 | contig 11246 bp, 11 predicted proteins | sample MGYA00511169_ERZ780157 | MGnify/ENA primary metagenome ERZ780157 (study PRJEB29588, sample SAMEA1965149) | human gut metagenome | biome: human gut; feature: human-associated habitat; material: faeces | place: Denmark | collected 2008/2010 ... | reverse complement strand
GTGACGCCCATACCGCACAACGGTTGCCGTCCGCCCAAGCGCAGAAGAGTTTAGTTAAAGGAGAATCGAAATGGCTAGATATACAAGTGCAGATTGCCGTCAATGCAGACGTGAAAAATGCAAATTGTTCCTTAAAGGCGACAGATGCTACTCCGAAAAATGCGCTCTTACCAAGCGTGGCAAGATCCCCGGAGTGCATGCCGACAGCAGAAAGAAGATTACCGAATACGGTCTTCAATTGAGAGAAAAACAAAAGACTAAGCGTATCTACGGATTGCAAGAAAAGCAATTCCACAAGTACTACGAAGAAGCCGAACGCACCAAGGGCGTAACGGGCGCAAACATGCTTATCCTTCTCGAACAAAGATTGGACAACGTTGTGTTCCGTATGGGTATCGGTATTTCTCGTAGCCAAGCTAGACAGTTTGTCAACCACGGTCTTATCACCGTCAACGGCAAGCGCGTCACCATCCCCAGCTACGCAGTCAAAGTGGGCGACGTAATCTCCATCAAAGAAAACAAACAAGAACAACCTTTGTTTGTAGCTCTCAAACAATCAAAGAAACCCGCAAACCTTCCCCAATGGTTGGATTTCGATCCCGCTACTCTTACCGGAAAGGTACTTGCAAAGCCGACGAGAGAAGACATCGATGCAAACATCCAAGAGCACATGATCGTCGAGTTGTACTCCAAGTAATAGGAGCAACTTTACAATCGTTTGTTCGACCTTGTTGTGTCGAAGGCAGTTGCGTAGCGTAGCCTAAAACAGGTTACATACGCAACCCCCAATTATTAAATATAAAGGAGATTGTTGTCCAATGATGGAAATAGAAAAACCGGTAATGACAGTCGAAGAAAGCGGACAAAACGCCAGCATCATCAAGATTGTCGCCGAACCGTTGGAAAGAGGTTACGGCATCACTCTCGGTAATGCGCTTCGCAGAGTGCTTCTTGCCGCGCTTCCCGGCGTGGCGGTTGTCGGTCTGAAAATCGAGGGCGTTCAACACGAATTTTCAACTGTTCCCGGCGTAAAAGAGGACGTTACAGACATCATCCTGAACATCAAACGTTTGGCTTTGAAGTCGGATAATGAAGACAATGACTTCAGAAAAACAATTTCAATCAACAAAGTAGGTCCTTGCGAGGTACACGCCGGTGACATCATCACCGACAGCGAAGTGGAAGTGCTCAATCCCGATTTGTACATCTGCACATTGGAAGAAGGCTCCACCTTCAGCTGCGAACTGTACGTGGCTCGCGGTTGCGGTTACTACTCGATAGAGAAAAATAAGGAACGTAACAAGGAACTCAAACTCAACTACCCCATCGGTTACATCCCCATCGACTCCATTTTCGGGCCTGTCAAAAAGGCAAGCTACAACGTGGAAAGCGCGCGCGTAGGTCAAGATATCACGCGTGACAAGCTGACGTTGGAAGTGGAAACAAACGGTGCTTTCTCGGGACGTGAAATCGTATCTTTGGCAGCAAAGATCATCGAAGACCACATCCGTATGTTTGTGGATTTGTCGGAAAACTTCAGCCGCGACATCCTTATCCCGCGTGAGTCCGACAACCACCGCAAAGTCCTTGAGATGAACATCGACGACATGGATTTGTCCGTACGTTCGTACAACTGCTTGAAGCGTGCAGGTATCCAAACAGTGGAAGACTTGACGCGTCGCACGGAAGACGACATGTTGAAGGTGCGCAACTTGGGTAGAAAGTCGCTTGACGAAGTAATTGCTAAGCTTGAGAGTTACGGTCTATCTTTGAAAAATAAGGATGAATAGGAGAATTGCACAATGGCAGCACAAAGAAAATTAGGAAAAGCAACCGACGCTAGGTTGGCTCTTTTGAAAAACCAAGTTTCGCAACTTCTGTGGAACGGCAAACTCGTTACCACCGCAGCTCGCGCTAAGGAAGTACAAAAGCTTGCCGAAAAGTACATCACGCTGGCAATCAACAGCTACAAAGATACCGTAGTTGTGGAAAAGACCAAAATTGTCAACGGACAAGCTACCACGGTCAAGGTTGTCAACGACGGTGCCACCAAACTTGCAGCTAGACGTAAGCTTATGGCAGGCCTTGCAGACTTGCAGGAAGCTCGTCGCGACAAGGAAACGGCTACGGAGTACAAAGTTCGCACCAAGACGGTAAGACACCCTCTTATCGAAAAGATGTTCAACGACTACGCTCCCAAGTTTGACGCCAAGACTTCCGAAAACGGACAAAAGGGCGGCTACACGGCTATCTACAAGATGAACGCTCGTCGCGGTGACGGCGCAGAGATGGCTACAATCGTAGTTCTGTAATAATACTCGGTTATTATCAAACGGGAAGAAGCAATTTTGCTCCTTCCCGTTTTTTAGCATGTTTACCGTCTGACGATAGACGAGTGGTGCGCAAGTCTTGTCAATCGGTTGACTTTATCGCACACAGTGGTATAATTTAATAAAGCTCTGGGACGAATGAAGTATTTTCGTCACGAAAGGAAGAAATAAGTATGATGCGAGTTATCGGTGCGATTTTTTGTTTGGCAGTATTGCTTGCTGCCATATTGGGTGTTATAGTGTCGTGTCAAGTGTTTAACGATTGGTTAGACAGGAAGAAAACGGAAAACAAAAATTACGAAGAAGGTTTTTCTGCTAGCTTTGACATGACTGTAAGTGAGAATGACTTGAATGTTTACTATAGGATAAAGGTGACAAATACAGGCAAGAATGATATTAGTTCCTTTGAGTTTCATGTAAGGTGTTACGACGAAGACGGTAAATGCATCAATGATGAAGAATTTACATCTCGTGGCAAAACATATACGTATTTCGAAGGACGAACAATGAAACCGGGTGAAAGTTTCACCGTGAGTGTCGCTGCCAAGAAAAGCGATGCAAGCAAGTACAAGACAATAAAAGTGGAAGACTTTGACTTGGATTATATTTCTCAACCGGACGTAACGCTTACAGATTCGCCCACGCGGAGTAAAATGTTGATTACGTGCGCACCTATGTGCGGTTGAGGTCGGTTTGTTAGAAAGTGTTTTTCGCCCCTATTAGTCGTCAACATTGCCCTTGGTCAACGCTAGGGAGTAGACGTTGTGAAGGCATTTTATTTATAACAAAAAACAGTCGCAGGCATTTAGCTTGCGACTGTTTTTTTTCTATTTTGCTAACGTAGCGAACGTTTTTTTTGTGGTATAGCCTATCGTGATTACGGACAGTATTATTTCAAAGATTGGTTTGCTTCTCATGGTTGTTCACGTTAGGTAGAGTAAACGTCAGGTTGTGCTTTACTGATGGTGTGTTACAGTAAACTAATTATCAGTGACAGCAAGGCGACAACGGCAAGTCCGCACAGCGATACGGCAATCAGCTTGGCGGAGAAACTTAGCTCCTTGCGGGTTTTGTCGTCAAGCGGCGTTTCGTCTATTGCGGTTGCCGTCATGGCGGTAGTTGGCGTTTGCTCGGATGTGATTGGCGGTTGTATTGATGGCTGTTCGTGGTCAATAGATGGCACGAAGTTGCGGATTTTCTCAGAAAGTTGTTCCGTTGTCAAACCGCATGTGTCGGCGATATTTTGCAACAATTCCTCGCTTGCCACAACGCTTGTCGATTCCCACCGTTGCAAAGTGGTTTTTGTGGTGTAGATTTTCTCGGCAAATTTGCGTAGCGACAATCCGCTGTTTTCCCGCAATGAGCGCAGTAGTTTTCCGTCAAGTCTTTCCATATAAGTCCTTAATCGTCGTTTTGATTATCTTGCATGAATAATGATTTGATTTAAGTCAAATCGTTTTGGTTAAGTTGGTTAAAACTCATATTTTTATTATATTATACTATAAATTGTGTAATCTTTCAATGGTTTGAAATCAATTGTGCGTTGTTGAGTGAAAAACGGGACAATAAGTTTGTTTTTTTTGTAGGATTGGGACATAATGTTATAAAAAACGGGACAATTTACATCAAAACGGGACAGTCGATACATTGACTTTTACGTTGCTTTGACATATAATTATCGTGTGATTGCAATCCGAATATGCACTTGTGGAAGCAAAAATTGTTTCTACAAAAAGGAGAAAATTTTGAATAGTACAAAAAGAATCATATCTATTGTCGCTGTTATTTTTGTGTTGACGTTGTCGATTTCAATCCCGTTAACAGTCATTTATGCAGGCGCAAATAATAATTTTAATGTGGAACTTGACGGTGACGGAAATGTAATGGGTGAAGTCAACGACTATTACTGCGAAATTACTCGCTATGATAGTAACGACATGTTTAATAAGGCAATGGCTTCCCGTACAGGTTTCTTTACAAATCTTACAGTCACATCTTCGGATGAAAATGTAGGAAAGTACGTGTCGGGTTTAAGCAAGAAGGTTTGGGTTTCCGAAACCCGCAAAGGCAATACGGTTGTAGATAGTCACTTAATGACGATTGAGGAAATGCAAAGCATTGAGCGAAAAACCGAAGCACAATCAGTGACTGTCGGAACCGACAACGATGACTATTATTCTTTGGAATTGTTCTTGAAAGTAATGGAAAGTGACGGGCAGTACAATGTTACGGCAAAAGCCACATGGGAAAACAAAGCCGTATACGGAGGAAAAGAAACGGCGGAAGAATCTCGCGAGGATATAATGGTTGTTACTTGGGGTGGCGAAAAATACTTGGAACGTCAAAACTTTAGTTTTTCGGGTAAGCATCATGACGGATCCGCGCTTACTGCACGTAGAACGGTTTCAAATGCTTACGGAGCAATGGAATGGAGATTTACTGAGAAAACATGGTTTTGGGGAACAATGATGAAGTATGCAACGGCTAATATTACCCTGAAAAGTACAGCTAATCCAAAAATAGGGAAAAGAACCAATGTGAGACTTACCTACATCCATACATATCAAAGTGTAGATTTGGATGTATCTATCGGAGTGGTTGGCGATGAATTTGCCGCAACGGTAAAGCCAACAAAAAAAGATAAAAATTGGCTGTTGGAAATCGATGTCCCCGGTTTAGTATATTAAAAAACGTTGGAGAATGATTGCAATGAAGAGAAACACACGCAAGAAATTGTTGATAATATTTAATGCTGTAGGTTTGGCTTGTTGTTTGGTTACGATAATACTGCGTGCAATAGTTAGTTTGGACAAATTTTGGTCGAATATGATTGTGTTCGGGCTATTGTTTTTCGGCTTTTTGTTTCTCAGCACGACGGTTTATTTGTTGTCGTTAATTGTAGACGCATTGATCGAGCGAAACAAGCTGATTGCCAAAAGTGTAGATGACAAACCCACCGACGACACGCAAAACGTATAGTCAGCCGTGCGTGCAATTAGTAACCATATTAGCAACAACAAAAAACAGTCGCAAGTATTTTGCTTGCGACTGTTTTCGTATATGTTTATTCAATCTTTAATTTTCAAAATGTAACTACGATGTCCTTGTCCTTATTTCACATTAGCCGAGTTGTTGCCACGTAGCGAGGCGTTATTTGCTGTAATTCGGTGCTTCTTTGGTTATTTCCACGTCGTGGGGGTGGCTTTCGCGAAGTCCGGCACCCGTAATACGCACAAATTTGCCGTCGCGTTGCAAATCGGCAATGGTGGCTGTACCGCAGTAGCCCATACCGCTACGCACGCCGCCGCACAGTTGGTATACGGTGTCGCATACTTCGCCTTTGTAGGCAATGCGCCCTTCGATACCTTCCGGCACGAGTTTGCGCGCTTCTTTTACCGCGCCTTGGAAATATCTGTCCGACGAACCGCGGTTCATTGCCGCAAGGCTTCCCATGCCGACATACACCTTAAATCTACGTCCTTGGTAGATGACTTCTTCCCCCGGGGATTCCTTGCATCCCGCAAGCAGACTGCCCAACATGACGCTGTCGGCACCTGCGGCAAGAGCCTTTACGATGTCACCGCTAAACTTTATTCCGCCGTCGGCAATCACGCATGCGCCAAGCTTGTGCGCCGTTTCGGCAACGTCGAGTATTGCGGAAATTTGCGGCACGCCGACGCCTGCCACGATACGAGTGGTGCAAATACTTCCCGGGCCGATACCTACTTTAACTGCATTTGCGCCTGCGGCAATCAAATCCTCGGCGGCTTGCTTTGTCACTATGTTGCCTGCAACAATTTGTAAATCGGGATATTTGTTGCGAATTTTTGCAACCGTATCCAAAATTCCCTTACTGTGTCCGTGTGCGCTGTCTACAACAATTACGTCAACACCTGCCGCAACAAGTGCGTCTACGCGCTCCATGGTGTTTGCCGCAACGCCAACCGCCGCGCCTACGCGCAAACGGCCTTTTTCGTCCTTGCAAGCGTTGGGATAATGCACAACGTTGTCGATGTCCTTGCTTGTAATCAACCCTTTTAGATGGTTGTTTTCATCAACAATGGGCAGTTTTTCAATACGGTGTTGCCACAAAATGCGCTTTGCTTCTTCAAGGGTAGTGCCTACGGGCGCCGTCACAAGATTTGTGCTTGTCATCACCGTACTTATCGGCGTGTCGTCAACGGCGGTGTATTTCAAGTCGCGATTTGTTACAATACCGCGCAAAATTCCGTCCTCGTCCACTACGGGCAAGCCGCTGATTTTGTAGCGTGCAAGCAGTTGTTCCGCCTCGGCAGTGGTAGCGTCCAGCCCCAGCGTGATGGGATCGCTGATCATTCCGCTTTCGTTGCGTTTTACCTTGTCAACTTGCGCAACCTGACACTCAACGGACATGTTTTTGTGTATGAATCCGATGCCGCCTTCGCGCGCCAAAGCAATTGCCATTTCCGCTTCGGTAACAGTGTCCATTGCGGCGGAAAGGATAGGCACGTTTAAGTAAATATTCGGCGTCAGGCGTGTTTGCAAACTTACCGATGCAGGCAATATTTCGGACTTTTGCGGAATAAGCAGTACATCGTCAAAAGTCAACCCTTCAAAAGCAATCTTGTCGTGATTCATGTTTACCTCCGAGGCGAAAATGTACAAAAAAAGCCCTTGCGAAATGTATTCACAAGAGGCTACTCTGCTTTCGTCAAGAGAATTTTAGTAGTAATTCTTGACGAATTTTGGTTATTTTACCAAAAAAACACGATTGTGTCAAATGATTTATTCAACATTTGCAAATTGTCGTTGAAAATGCAGGGGGAACAGCTCTATACCACTCGTCAACGTTAGATTGTGACGTGGCAATCCGCTTGAAAGCATCCTTGCGTATAAAAGGCAAAGACGGCTTAATACAAGTGGCGGCGTTAGTTACTAAGTGAGGATTGAAAATATAAAAAATACGGCGAGTAGATAGTATTCTTATGGGGTTGCGGCAAAAGACATAAAGTTTCTTACTGCAAACTGCTTTAATTTAAGTAGTCAACTGCTATTATCCGTTTTTAAAAAAATATAAATAGTAATACTTACTAATTTTAAAACAATAGACAAAATTTCAAATTTATGAGATAATAATAAGGTTGAAAGATTTGTCGGGATTTTGTCGATAATACATCGCAAAAGATAACGTGGCTAAAAGGGCGTGATAGAGTGTTGTTGTTTGAAAACCAAGTTGTCGTTGTAGGCGATGTGGCGAAAACAACTTTCGGCAAAAACCTAAAAGGAGTAGTAATATGTCAAAAACATGGTACGTTGGTGTAAATGACCGCAAGGTGGACTTGTTCGAGGGACAATACAAAGTACCCGACGGCATGTCCTACAACAGTTACGTAATTGTAGATGACAAGGTCGCCGTATTGGACACGGTGGACGGCGGCTTTGTGGACGAGTGGCTTGCCAATGTGGAGGCGGCTCTTGACGGTCGCACGCCCGACTACTTGGTGGTGCATCACATGGAGCCGGATCACTCGGCAGGAATTGCCGCATTTATGAGCAAGTATCCGACAACTACCATTGTCGGCAACAAAAAGACTTTTGTATTTATGGAACATTTCTACCCGTCTACGGCGGAAGAAGCGCACCTTGTAGTTGCGGACGGACAAACGCTGTCCCTTGGAGAACACAACCTTACGTTTGTTTTTGCACCCATGGTACATTGGCCGGAAGTCATGCTGAGTTACGACGCATTTGACGGCACGTTGTACAGCGCAGACGCTTTCGGTAAGTTCGGCGCAATTGCCGACGGCGAAGTTGCCGACAAAAACACTTGGACGGACGAGGCACGCCGCTACTACATCGGTATCGTAGGCAAATACGGTATGCAGGTGCAAGCATTGCTCAAAAAGGCCGTAAATTTGGATATAAAGCGTATTTGTCCGCTTCACGGGCCGATAATCGTCGACGACATTGGCTACTTTGTAGGCAAATACAGCGTGTGGAGCAGTTACGAACCCGAGGAAGAAGGCGTGTGCGTTTGTTACACTTCGGTGTACGGCAACACTCGTGCCGCGGCGGAGCAACTTGCGCAAAAACTAGCCGCCGACGGCGTAAAAACGGCGGTGTACGACCTCGCTCGTTGCGACATGTCCCAAGCCGTTGCCGACGCTTTTCGCTACGACAGACTCGTGCTGGCAACAACCACCTACAACAACGACATTTTCCCATTTATGCGCACCTTTGTACAAACGCTGACTGAGCATAATTTCCAACGCCGCACGGTTACCGTGATAGAAAACGGCTCTTGGGCTCCGCAGGTAGATCGTATCGTCAAGGGCATGTTGGCAAACAGCAAACAAATCGCCTACACAACGGGGCTGACAATACTCAGTCGCATGTCGGCGCAAAACCTTAGCGAGCTTGACGGCGTAATCGGCGAGATAGAAAACCGCGCCTAACCTGCGCTAGACGTTTATCTACAACTACATCAAACAACTGCGGCGTTTGCCTTTGCCGTTGTTTCCGACAAATACAAAAATCACGGAGTGTCCACTGCGGCGCTCCGTTTTTGGCATGTGCAATCGCAATATACGGTGTGTACGCATAACATACGTAAGTAGTGTTTACTTTTTTGCCGATATGTGGTAAAATGTTGCTACAAAAGGCTTTGCGGCGTGTGGTTGCGTGTTTGGTGCAACTGCGGTACGTCGTTGCGGTCGTTTAGGTGCGGCTTTCGTTGCCGCATATTAAGGAGAACCCGATGTATTTGATCGTGGGGTTGGGTAACCCCGAAAAAAAATATTTTAATACCTTCCACAACCTAGGCTTTATGGTTGCGGACAAGGTTGCCGAAAAACTCGGCGCAGAATTTAACAAGGGCGAGTGCTGTGCCGTTACTGCGCACACGCGCGTTGGCGGACAAAAGGTAATAATCGCCAAACCCGTAACGTATATGAACCTAAGCGGACAAGCCGTGCTGGAACTTGTCAACAAGTACAAAATCGAGCGTGGAAACCTACTTGTGGCGTACGATGACGTGGATATACCGATGGGTAGTTTGCGACTTCGCAAGGACGGGAGCGCAGGTACGCACAACGGTATGCGCAATATTGTGGAGCGTATCGGGACAACGGATTTTCCGCGCGTTAGGGTGGGCTTCAAAAAGGACACCCCCATGGCGCTTGTGGACTTCGTGCTGTCGCAGGGGACCGCCGACGACCACGCCGTACTCGACCCCGTGATAGACAGTGCGGCGCAAGCCATTGTCGAGTTTGTCGGCGGTGAAGATTTTGACAAAATCATGCAAAAACACAACAAAAAGTAAACTGAACGTTGCGTCTCGGTAAAGTAAGCGGTTAATCCCGACAGTTGGCGGGTGTACCTTGTTTGGAAGACGTACGTGAGCTATCGATTTATTCGGTTAGCTCGAGCAAAGCAAGATGATCGGTCTTAGGACAGAGGAGGAAAGGCAATGACAAACAAAACACTTAAACTTGTCTCGTTTATACTTGCATGCGTAATGCTTGCCGTTGCAATTGCTGCCATCGTGTGTCTGTACGTAGGCGACGGACCGACAGTGCAACCTGCGCCCGATGACGGCAATGGCGGGGACGGAACAAGCGACGGCGATACCGATAGCTCGGCGGCCGCTAATGCATTTGGGTTTGCGATTGCCGCAGCAATGCTGTTAGCGTTGCTGTTACCCGTGTTTTTTGCACACGTAGGCACTACCGTTGCAACTACGGTGCTGTCGGCAAGACAATACTTTTGCAACAAAAATCGTGCGGTGGCAATGCTGGTGCTAAACATAATACAAGCGTTGACGTACGGCTTTTTGTCGTTGGTAAGCATGTTGGATTCGCCTCTACTCAAACCGTTGTTCCACGTATTCTTCTACGTGACGTTCCTGCTGAGTGTTGCGGCAATAGTGTTGGACATATTAGTGTTGAAAACAAACAAGGTGCAACCTAACGTTGACGACTGCGTGTAGACACAATGCTTGTTTTGCCTTGGTATTGTGAATGACAATTAGAGTGACGTGACAATAGACTGACTGCAAGTAAACGTGGTTATAAAAACAATAACCTTTATTGTCACTTTCTACTACGTTACGTGTTGCCGCGACCTGTGCGTGGCGACAGCCCTTGCGGGGGATGTTGGGGATGCTCTCCCCAGCGTTGTGTATTAGATGCGGTGAGCAACCGCACCCTTGGAAGTCCGACTGCGATGTGGTCTTCGTGCGGTAGCACAAAGAGCCGTCTTTGCTCGACTGCGTGCGCACGTCATCGCACGTTTGGTCGGAGAATATTGGTTTATGCAGTTCTTATTAGATAAAATCACCCATACGCAAGCCTATCATGACTTGCTTGCTGACACCCGTGGCAAAGATTTTGTCGCGGCTTTTGGCGTGCAACCAAACGAAAAACCGCTTCTTGCGGCTATTGCTTCTACCGAACACACCGTGCTGTACGTATGTAGCGACTACGTGGAGTCACAGCGCATTTTCCGCGCCATGGCAAGCCTGTGCGCAGGGGACGCGGTTTACCTGCCTCACCGAGAGGACGTACTGTTGTACAAGCGTGGATTTTCCAAAAACGTGGTGTACAACCGCAACGCCGCATTGTATCGTATGAGCCACGGCGTGTCCGTTGTCGTAACTTGTATCGACGCCCTCATGCAGTGGTATCCGCCTCGCGACAAATTTGTCGGGGACGCTTTCGACGTGGTCAAGGGCGTGTGCTACGACGGCAAATTGCTCCGTCGCAATCTTGTTGCATGTGGCTACAAGCGTGTGGACGCCATCGAGGGCGAGGGCGAGTTTACCGTGCGCGGCGACATATTGGAAGTCAGCATGCCTTTCGGCAAGCGTTACCGAGTCGACTTTTGGGACGACGAAGTGGAAAAAATCGTCGAGGTTTCCGAGGACGGCGGTACAACGCC
>ERZ780157.4144-NODE-4144-length-11295-cov-3.151157_pt1 | contig 11295 bp, 7 predicted proteins | sample MGYA00511169_ERZ780157 | MGnify/ENA primary metagenome ERZ780157 (study PRJEB29588, sample SAMEA1965149) | human gut metagenome | biome: human gut; feature: human-associated habitat; material: faeces | place: Denmark | collected 2008/2010 ... | reverse complement strand
CGGCTGGCCTCCTCCGACAGCCGGATCGAGAAATAAACGAATTCCGCAGGTATCCGGAAACATCTGCCCGTCCCTACTATCACCCGACCATTCCTCAGCACCCGGCCGGACGAAACTCCATCGCCGGCATTATCGTTTTCCCCGACCGAGAATACAATATAGTATTTGATAATAGTAAATATAATATTGCACCACACAAAACAAACCCGACCGATAATACAACAAAACATTGTACTAATACAAACTAACATTGTATAATATGAATGATCCCGACCGAGAATGCAACACAATATTGCACTATGCAAAATAATATTGCACACCAGCCCTGCCGAGTCGCCGATATTCCGTTCAGAATCTACATCTTTTAAGCGGCAACCGTCACCGTCGGAAACTTTTGCGGACTATTCGCAGAACCATAAGCAAATACAGCCGTTTATGGGATTTGCAAAGAAATCCGCGTCAAACCGATCCTGCCGGAACGCGCCGACGAGGACAACGCCCCGCGGTAAACGATCTTTCGGAAGATATGCGCAAGAAGCCGGACAACCTCTACGAGGCGATCGCCGCGCGCGGCGAAGGCGCCACAGGAGCCCATCCGGAAACGCCGTCGTCCTTTGTGCGCGACAATCCGCATGAAAAAACCGTCTGCAAAAGATTTGCGACAGTTTTCGTTTCGTTCGACGCCTTGCAGCATCTTCGGATTTTCGAGCCAAAACCGAGATTTAACTTCGCTACGCTCGTTTTATCTCTTCTGCTTGCCGCAGGGGCGCTATCGAAAATGCGAAAGTCGCTATGCGACAAACGGACCGAAACGAAAAAACCGCTTTCAAGCTACCTTGAAGCGGTTTTCCCTTTCGTTCCTGCGCCTGCGGCGCTTTCGCAGTTTCGAGCCGAAACCGAGATTTGAACTCGGGACCCCTTCATTACGAGTGAAGTGCTCTACCGCTGAGCTATTTCGGCGATTCATTTCTGAATTCGGGTGCAAAGATAGTACTTTTTATTATTTTTTCGCTATTTTCGCAAGAAAATTTTATCGCCGATGCTAACTTTCCTCGTCTGCCTCACGGCGCTCGTCATCGCCTATTTCACCTACGGCCGCTATCTGGAACGGGTCGCAGCGATCGATCCGGCCCGCAGCGTACCGAGCGAAACGCTCTTCGACGGCGTAGACTACGTGCCCATGCCGCGCTGGCGGGTCTTTCTGATCCAGTTGCTCAACATCGCCGGTACGGGTCCGATCTTCGGCGCGATTCTGGGAGCGGCGTTCGGTCCCGTGGCTTTTCTGTGGATCACGCTGGGCGGCATCTTCATGGGTGCGATGCACGACTTCCTGTCGGGCGTCATGCTCGTGCGCAACGACGGCCTGAGCATCCCCGAAGTGGCAGGACGTTACCTGGGCACCGGAATGCGGCAATTCATGCGCCTCTTCTCGGTCGTGCTGCTCGTACTCGTCGGTGCGGTCTTCCTGCTCAGTCCCGCCGACATCCTCAGCGGCATGGTGCCTTCGGTGCCGCACACGGTGTGGGTCTGGCTAATTCTGGCCTACTACTTCGTCGCCACGCTGCTGCCCATCGACAAGATCATCGGCAAGATTTATCCGATCTTCGGCGTGGCCCTCATCCTCATGGCGCTCGCACTGCTGGGCGTGCTGCTCTTCGGCCCCTACCGGATCCCCGAACTGACGACGCTGGCCAACGCACAGCTCGACCCGCACTCCGTGCCGATCGTCCCGACGCTCTTCATCACCATCGCGTGCGGAGCCATTTCGGGCTTTCACGCCACGCAGTCGCCGCTGATGGCCCGCTGCATGCGCAACGAACGCGAGAGCCGCTCGGTCTTCTACGGCGCGATGATCTCCGAGTCGATCATCGCCCTCGTCTGGGCCGCCATTGCCATGGCCTTCTGGGGCGACGTCGCGGGGCTGAACGGCGCCATCGCCGAATACGGCGGCCAGGCGGCCGTGATGATCGACGTGATCGCCAACAAGACGCTGGGTCCGGCGCTGGCCGTCTTCGTGATCTTCGGCGTGGTGGCCTGCGCCATCACCTCGGGCGACACGGCCTTCCGCTCCGCGCGGCTGATCGTCGCCGACTTCATGGGCGTCGAGCAGCGCACGCTGCGCAAACGCATCTATATCTGTATTCCGCTCTTCGCGCTGGGACTTCTGATCATCTTCGGACTGCCGTTTCAGACCATGTGGAGCTATTTCGCGTGGATGAACCAGACCCTCGCGGCGGTGACGCTCTGGATGATCGTCGCCTACCTCCGCCACCGGGGGCGCGCCGTGTGGGTGGGGCTGATTCCGGCTCTCGTTATGACGTATGTCTGCGCCAGCTATATCTTCGTTTCGCCGCTGATGCTGGGCATGCAGAACCGTACGGCGGCTTACCTGCTGGGCGGGGGCGTGACGCTCGCGGTCCTTGTCGCCATGATTTTCAAACTCAAAGACAACGATGCAAAAGGCATATCTTGAACCTACGCCCGACCAGACTTTCGAGGTGGTCGGCGAAGGACCCTGTAATTTCGTGAAAGTCCTCGCCCGGTCCCGCGAGATGCAGGCCGCCGGCGATATAGAAGGAGCCTGCAACGAGCGTTTTCAGGCCTTCCAGCGTCTTGCGGAGCTGATTCCCGAGGACGAGGAGATCAATCTCGAATGGAGCCACCGCAATTCGCGCGCGGCGCTCGAACTGATCTTCGCCTCGGCCATCGACCACTTCCTGATCAACGATTTCGAAATGTCGGCGGCGCTGCTCGAAATGCTCCTCGAACTCGACCCCGAGGACCATCTGGAAGGGAGCGAACTGCTGGCCTTCGACTACTTGGCCTTGGACGAGCAGGAGCTGTTCGACGAGGTGATCAACGACGTGTCGGACAAGCATCCGGGGCGTGAGGTGCTGCTGCTGTGGTCGGCTTTCCGCCGTGACGGACGATTGCCCGAAGGGGAGTTGCAGCGATTCCGGACGCATTTTGCGCCCTTCTTCGTCGAATTTACCGCCGACGAGCATCCGGCCGACGAAGCGTATCTGCGCGACATCGGGAGCGAACGACCCTCGCCTGCCGCGCAGGCCCGCGAACTGTGGCTCCAGACCGAAAATCTCTGGGTGCTCTGGCCCGGCTTCATCGACGCCCTGCGCGCCGCCCGCTGACGGGCGCCCGCGTGCCGGAGGGCGAAGCCCCTGTCCCGCAAAACAGAACCGCAGCCCGGATTTCCGGACTGCGGTTTTTTGTCGTACCCTCCTCCCTGCGGTCGGGGGCCTACGCTTTCTCTCCGTTCATCAGCTTGTTGAAGCAATGGCGGCAGATCGGTTCATAGCTGTCCTGTGCGCCCAGCATCACCTGCTTTTCGTCGCTCGTAAGGCGGTGCGAATGGTGGGCGAGGTTGCCGCAGCGGACGCAGATGGCGTGAACCTTGGTGACGTACTCCGCCGTTGCCATCAGCGCGGGCATCGGGCCGAACGGCTTTCCGGTGTAGTCCATGTCCAGCCCCGCGACGATCACGCGCACGCCGTTGTTGGCCAGCCGGCGGCACACGTCGACGATGCTTTCGTCGAAGAACTGCGCCTCGTCGATGCCCACCACGTCGACGTCGGCGGTCATCAGCAGGATGTTCTGCGGCGACTCGACGGGGGTGGAGCGGATGGCGTTCGCGTCGTGCGACACGACCTCCTCCTCGGAATAGCGCACGTCGATCCGGGGTTTGAAAATCTCGACCCGCTGGTGGGCGAATTTGGCTCGTTTCAGGCGGCGGATCAGCTCCTCGGTCTTACCCGAGAACATCGAACCGCATACGACTTCGATCCAGCCCTTGCGGCTGGCATTTTCTAAAAACATAAGTGTAAATAACTCTTTTTTTGTTTATCAGGTTCGCCGCAGCTCCGAAGGAGTCGGTTTCCGCGGCTTATGTTTCGGCGCAGATAATTCCCCTGCCTCCCCCTCCTCCCCTTGAAAAGGGGTGACTTTGACCCCGAGGGTGTCCTGTCCGGGAGCCTCCGCAGGGCTGTCTTGTGGGGCCGGCATACAAAGATAACCGGTTTTTTCTTTTCTGCAAAGCGAAACCGGGGCTATGACGCCCCGGCGGTTCCCGAAAAACGATCCGGCCCTCCCGCGAGGGGAAGGCCGGATGCGGAACGTGCCGTGCCGGGCGGATCGTCAGTTCGATGTGGGGAACTTGTAGGCCACGGCCACGGGTTTTTCGCAGATGCCGACATACTCCTTCACCTTTTCCATCGTCTTCAGACTGTAAACGTAGAGGCTGCCGGGCTTGCGGCCGGTCGCCGTCGGGTTGTAGGTGGCGATCAGCAGCTGGTCGTCGTCGACCACCGCGGAAGAGGTCGACGGTACGGCGTTCGTGCAGATGTCCATGATCTGTTCGCCGTCGGGCAGCGTGATGTCGGGCTTGGCCCCTTCGGCGGGAACGACCGGGTCGACGCCTGTCATCGCCCAGTGATAGATCTTGTTGTCGTAATCGTAGTAGGCGTTTCCGTTGAGCTTCGTCGTGACGATCCGGGTGTTCGCATTCATCAGCATCGGCTGCACCTCGTCGTAGGTCTTGATTTCGGTCGGACTCGAAAGCGATGAACTGGTGCTGATGATTTTGACGGTTTTCGGCGCCCCTTCGATCGTACGGGCGATGCAGTAGTATTTGGAAGCGTCGTACTGTCCCGCCCCGATGCGGCCCGCTGCCATGTTGATGAATTCATACCCGTCGGGTGCGGCGTATCCCGCGATCTTCGAATTGGGGAATCCGGTGATTCCGGCCTCGGAGAACATGAGGATGTCGCGCACTCCGGCGGTTTTCGAGGCGAACAGTCCCTGCCGGCCGTATCGTGCGGGGAAGGGCGTTTCCCGCACGATGAGCATGTCGGTCGAGAATTCGTAGCGGTAGGCCCTCTCGTCGTCGCCGATCAGATAGGCCCAGTGAGCGGTTCCCGACGTTCTTTCGCCCAGAATCTCTCCGGTGCGGACTCCGTATTCGTCCATCCCCTTCATGCGATAGGTGACGCTCAGCGTCACGGGGTCGAGGCGGTAGATCGAGCCTTCGTCGTCGCCCGAGGAGATCAGAATTCCCGAAGCGTATCCCGGCGAGGAGAATACGTAGACGTCGCGCAGGCTGCGGAAGTCGTATTCCGGGTTGATCGTCAGCAGATTGTCCCAGATCTCCTGGGCGCCTTCGGCCTCCTCCTGCGGAGAGCGTTTCTTGACGAAGGCGAGCGATCCGGCGCCCTCGTCGTCGTTGCAGAGGATCAGAAAACCTTCGTCGAACCCGGCCTGCACGCGCAGGTCGTAGTAATGGAATCCGATGCTTTCGCCGTTGTCGATCCGCAGGCGCAGCACGTAGCTGCCAGCCTTGTCGAAGGCGTAGTCGAGCGTCGGCGAACTGGAAATGAACGTCGTGTCGACCATGCCGGGGAAGTCTCCCGCAGGTTTTCCGTAGGACCATTCGTAGACGAGGTCCTGCCCGCTTTCGCTCTCCACGCGGAGTTTGTCGAGGTGGAGCGTTTCGGTAGCCTTGGCGTAGATGGTCCGGTCCAGACCGCTCACCGTGATCGGGGCCAGCTCCCGGTACTCCTCTTTGTCGAGTCCGTAGCAGGAGGCCAGTGCGATTCCGCAGCAGAGCGGCAACAGATATTTCGCAAGTTGTTTCATGGCGCTTTCGGTTAATAGTTATTTGCCGGGTCTCTCCAGCCGCCTGTCGTTACGTTGACGCTTCCGGTCGTATAATACTCCAGGTCGGGGTAATTGGTCGAATAGTAGTCGAACAGCGGGCAGAGCACGTAGCGGAGCCAGGCCATCTTGTGGGGGTTCTGCCGGTTGACCATGAATCCCATGCTCATGCGCAGCTGCTGTCCGTTGAGTCCCGTGTAGTAATCGTTGTCGATGTTCTCGCCGTACTGTTCGACCATCGACGCGTAGAGCGTCGGGTTGCTCTCCGCGATTCCGTGGTAGAGTTCCAGCAGTTTTCGGTATTTGTCCTGCCGGAATTCGCCCGTGTACTGATACCACTGCTGGGTGGCGGAGTAGTACCACCAGTAGGGGCAGGCGGCGGTTCCGTCCGAGATCAGGAACCGGTAGACGTTCCGGGGCACGCCTTCGAACTCTTCGTTCTGGGCGATCTGGAGCACCAGCGACGCGGTTTTCGTCATAATCTTCTCCGTGCGCTTCAGCGTCACGTCGATCTGCCCTTCCACGGAGCCGGCCGGGACGATGAGCCTGTCGATCGTGTAGTCTTCGTTCTCGACGGCGTCGATCAGCTCGCGCTGTACGCCGCCCGTGGTGTAATTCGAGGTGGTGTCGTGAATGGCCCTTACCTCGAACGTCCGGTCGCGGTCTGCCGGCATTCCCAGCAGGGTCACGGTTACGGTCTTCTTGACCTCTTTCACCGATTCGTCGAGCAGGGCGAACGAAAAGTCGGTCGAGAGATACTGGTCCAGACTCGGATAGTTCTCGTATTTGAAATAGAGTTTGTCCTTCTGCGACGTGTCGTACATCAGCCACGTGTCGGAACAGGAGGCGAATGCCGCGACGGTTCCGGCCAGGACGGCTATTTTGAAAATGAGGTTTTTCATAAGTCTTGCGTTATTGTCTGTAATTGTCCTCTACGCTCTGCGGGATGGGCATCGTGTAGGTCGCGTCGTCGGTTCCCGCGAAATTGCCTCCCGGTATCGCGATGTCCAGCTGCAATCGTTTCATGTTGAAGAAATCCTCGCCGTCGGCGAAAAACTCCTTCCGGCGTTCGTTGATGATGTTGTTTTCGGTGATTTTGCCCGTTTCGCGCTCGGCGAAAGGCGTCAGGTCGCGCGACTTCACCACATAGTCGAGGTATTCCGTCGCCTTGTCCGGGTCTTTCGTGAGGTTGGCTTCGGCCACGATGTAGTACATTTCGGGAATCCGGATCAGACTCGGTCCGGGGATTGATTTGCCGCTGTACGTGGGGTTGCTCTCTCCCTGGGCGTACATCTTGTTGTAGTGCTTGATGCACCACGAATTGCCCGTGTCGAACCAGGTCGAGTAACGCTTGTCCGTGCCGGCCAGGTCGGTGGAGTAGATTTCGGAATACTGGCTGGAGAGCGCAAGGGTTCCGCCCTGGTAGATGTGATTCCGGTAGAAGTTGTAGGTGTACTGCGTCGAGTAGAGCCCGAAGACGGTCTCCTGCATGTTGAGCGTGCCGGTCTCCACGGCGTTCCAGGCCTCGGCGGTCGTCATCAGCGGGAATTTGCCGCTGTCGATCACCTTCTCGGCGTAATCCTCGGCCAGGTCCAGTTTGCCCATCGTCCAGTAGGCGCGGGCCAGCAGCGCCTGTACCGCGTAGAGGTTCAAGTGCGTGATGCGGCAGCTCGTGAAGCCGTCGGAGGCGTTGTTGCGGGTCGCCGTCACCAGTTCCTCGTCCGCCGCGAGGTATTTCTCCGCCTCGGTCAGGTCCGCGACGATCAGTTCGAACACCTTGTCCAGCGAACTGTACGGGGTGACTTCGATGCCGTATGTGGTCACGTAGGGAATGGCCTTGGCTTTGGCCGCGGCGTCGCCCGATGCGAACGGCACGGCGAAGATGCGGGCCATTTCGAAATGGAGGTAGGCGCGCAGCGCCAGCAGTTCGCCTTTGTAGAGCCGGATGTGGCGGAATTCGTCGTCGGATTTGGGCAGGACGTGCATCAGCGCCTTGTTGACGTATCCGATGGCCTTGTATCCGTTGATCCAGAGGTTTTCGGCTACCGTGATGGCGTTTTCGTGCTCCCACAGGCGCTGTACGACGTAGGCCAGGTTGTCGCTCTGGCTGATGGTGAAGTTGCCGGTCATCAGTTCCGGATAGGCGAACGTGAGCGCGTAGGCGAAGAGGTTCTTGTTGGTTCCCATCTCGGTATAGATGCCGTAGATGGCGTCTTCGCAGCCTTCGGCCGTCGAGAAAAGCTCCTTGTCGGTCACTTCCGATTTGGGATTGACGTCGAGATACGCCTCGCAGCTGCCCAGCAGCAGCGGCAGGGCCAGCAGGATGTAGCTGTATTTTTTCATTCGTTTCATGGTCTCGGCAATATTAGAACGTGGGACGGAATGTCAGGTTGATGGTGCGGCAGTAGGGGTAGCTCGTACCGCGTTCGTACTTGACGGTCGAGAAGCGTACGATGTCCGATACGCCGACACCTACGGCCAGACGCTTGAATCCGAGCCGTTTGAGGAATTTCGGCTGGAATTCGTAGGTGAGCGTTGCGCTCGAAAGCCACAGTTCGTTGAGCCGCTCCACGAAACGCTCCGAGTTGTGCGGGGTCGTCGAACGCCGCTCCTTGATGGCGAGGTAGCGCGACAGGTCGCCCGGGTTCTTCCAGCGGTCCGTAAAGGCGCGTTCGTCGACGTTGTAGCGCGGGTCGATGTCTTCCACCTTCTCCCAGAGGGTTTTGTTGTAGGTGTCGCCGCCGAAGGTGTAGCTGAAGACGAAGTTCAGCGACCATCCCTTGTAACGCAGCGTGTTGAGCCACGTGCCTTGCAGTTTGGGCTGCGTGTTGCCCACGACCACCTCGTCCTCGGCGTCGTACTTGAAGGTGTATTCGCCGTTTTTGTTGATGAAGATTTCCTGTCCCGTGGCGGGGTCGATGCCGGCCGAACGCACGGCGTAGATGTCGTACTGCGAGCCGCCTTCCCGGAAGCGCAGTTTCAGCGGGTTGTCCTCTTCGAGCTGATAGGCGGTGTTCTTCAGCTTGTCGCTGATCTGCTTGATGCGGTCCTTGACGTGCGAACCGTTGATGACGCTCGTCCACGCCCAGTTCTTGTTGCGGATCACCTGCCCCGCCACCGAGAAGTCGTAACCTACGTTCTGGTTCTCGCCGAAGTTCACGACGATGTCCTCTGAACCGGTCGACGCCGGGAGGGGAATCGTCATCAGCTGGTCCTTGGTGGTGTTGCGGAAGTAGTCGAAGCTCATCACCAGCCGTTCCTTGAAGAGCGTGAGGTTGATGCCGAAGTTGTTCTTCAGCACGCGCTGCCACTTCAGCTCGGGGTTGCCCATGCGGATCGGCACGGTTCCCACGCCGGTGTAGTAGATGTTGCTGTTGCTGTACTTGTAGGTCGTGATGGCCTGATAGGGGCTGCCGGTGGTCTGGCCGTTGTATCCCCACGACCATTTGAGGCGGATCACGTCGATCCATTCGACGTTTTCGAGGAACTTCTCCTTGTGGAGGTTCCATCCCAGGCCGAACGACCACATCGGGGCGAACCGGTTCTCCTTGCCGTAGGCCGACGATCCCGACGTGCGGTAGGAAACGTCGGCGAAGTACCGGTTCCGGAAGTAGATGTTGCCGCTGGCGAAGAAGCCGACCTTTGCCAGCAGCGTCTCGGTTCCGCTCGGGAGGTTCGAGGAGTCGTATCCCAGGGCGTATTTGATGTCCGAGAGGTTGTCCTTCAGGAAACCCATCGCCGTGATGTAGGAGGTCGTGGCGTTGGTGTGCTGGATGTCGCTTCCGGCGTTGATCACGAATCCCGAGCCTTCCTGTCCGATGTTGCGGCCGTAGTTGAGCACGATCTTGCCGTCGTAGTTGAACGCCTTGCCCGTGCCCAGTCCGTAGAGACCGCGCTTGGCCGGGTCGTTCTCGCCGAGGAACTGTGCGTCGTCGGGCGAAACGTATTTGTCCGACTGGCTGCTCTTGACGTCGATGTTGAACTGTCCCGAGACGTAGAAATCCTTGGTCACGTACCATTTGGCGTCGACCGTGTTGCGAAGGGTCTGGTTGCGCGAGGTGCTGAAACTCGACAGCGTGGCATTGTAGAGCGGGTTGGCCTGGTAGCCTTCGCTCGTCGTCGAGGTGTCCTCGGGGTCGAAATAGAAGGCTTTGACCAGCTCGCCGTACTCGTCGTAGGGCGACTCGTAGGGGTTGAGTTTCGTGTAGGCGCTGAATTTGCCGTAGGGCGAATCCGTTGCGTCGGTCAGCGTGTAGTTGGCCGTGTAACGGAGCGTGAGTTTGTCGCGCATGTGGTAGCCTATCGAAAAGTTGAGCGTGTAGTTGCGGCGGTTGTCGCCCTTCATGACGCCGTACTTGTCGCTGAAGCGCAGCGACGCGCGGTAGTCGATCTTCTGTGCGCGGCCGCTCAGCGAGAGCGAGTGGGTGTGGCTGAACGGTACGCGCAGCGGGGCGCGTATCCAGTCGGTGTTGACGCCCCGGCGGACGTTCTGCAATTTGTAGGCGTAAGCCTTGTCCATCGCGCCGTTGTCCGATTCGTAAAGCCCGGCCAGGCGTTCCAGTTCCAGTTTCTGCGCCGCGTTGCAGAGGTTCATCGAACTCAGGTCCGGGATGCTCAGCTCGGGCACGAAGTTGTAGCTCAGGCGGGGTTTGCTGTCGGTCACCTGCTGGCGTTCGATGACGATTACGCCGTTGGCCGCCCGGTCGCCGTAGACGATCGAGGCCTGCGCGTCCTTCAGGACGTCGATGCGCTCGATTTCGTACATGTCGAGGTCGTACAGCTCTTCCATGCTGATTTCGGCGCCGTCGAGGATGATCAGCGGGTTGTTGTAGGCCTTCTCCTCGGCCGAGGTGGCGATGGAGTTCGAGCCGCGGATCAGGATTTCGGGAATGGCGTTGGGGTTCGAGCCGAGGGCGTTGTTCTGTACGACCACCATGCCCGGGGTCACGGCGCTCAGGGCCGACATCAGGTTGGTGTTCGAGATGGCCACGAGGTCTTCGCCCTTGATCGAGGTCACCGAACCCGTGTAGGTGCTCTTGTTGCGGGTGAACATGCCGTTGACCACCACGTCGTCGATGCGCGTGCCGCCCTCCTTGAGGGTGACGTTCAGGCCCTTTGCCGAGCCGGTGATGATCACCTGCTGGGTCTCCATGCCCAGGAACCCGACTTCGAGGACCGCAGGGCTGGTCTTGGTCGAGAAGGAGAAGGTGAACTGGCCCTTTTCATCGGTCGAGACGCCCTGTCCCGAGCCGCCTTTCAGAATGACCGATGCGCCGGGGAGCACCGTCTTGCCGGCGTCGCGCACGGTTCCGCTCACGGTGAACTTGCGCATCTTGACCGTCGAGTCGTAGACCAGCACGACGTTGTTCTCGATGGCGTATTTGAACGTCGACCCGGCGATGCACTTGTCGAGCAGTTCGTGTACGGTGACTTTCTTGAATTCGCCGCTCACGGCCGGGAGCCGGCGGATGTCTTCGGGGTCGTAGGCGAATTTGATGCCTGTCTTCCGGGTGATTTCGTCGAGCACCGCCGTCGCGGGTCTCTCCGTCAGCGTGACGGTGAGCGTCGCGTTCAGGTTGATCGGTTCACCCCCCCCCCTGCGCCCGGGCCGTAGCGGCTGTGCAGCATAAC
>ERZ780157.4143-NODE-4143-length-11296-cov-3.652433_pt1 | contig 11296 bp, 8 predicted proteins | sample MGYA00511169_ERZ780157 | MGnify/ENA primary metagenome ERZ780157 (study PRJEB29588, sample SAMEA1965149) | human gut metagenome | biome: human gut; feature: human-associated habitat; material: faeces | place: Denmark | collected 2008/2010 ... | reverse complement strand
GGCGGTAGCCAAGACGTTCTAACAGTTTTGCCACACCGTATGCCTTATCCACGCCAAGAGGCATCATTTCCAGATAAAATCCTTCGGAGCGGTAAACCGAAAGACGGCCCTCAAAATCTTTTGCCGCCTTCTTCTCCAGTTTTTCCAAATGCGCAGGGTCCCCGGTCAAAATGCATTTATTACCCGCAAACTTCACATCCCGGTGAAAATCTTCCGGTACCCAAATAGGAATATCACAGCCTTTTGCATCAATTGTAATATACGGATCCGTGTCACTGTGCGCCACGATTTTCCCGGCATCATACGTTAATATTCCGGTATGCTCTTTTTTTGAATAATCATACAATTCATGAATCATCCCATCCGGCAGTGTAATATCATATATCACTTCACCGGTTGCAAAATTTGTAATGCGTCCACCATTAAACGAAATAACATAGCCGCCGAACCGGTCAAGTCCAATCGCTTTTGCCTGATGGCGGATGCCCTCTGTGCACCGCCCGGAAGCAATTGCAACCTTGATACCCTGTTCCTGACATTCCCACAAAGCCTCTTTTGTACGCTCTGTAATCTCTTTTTTTGTATTGACTAATGTTCCATCAACATCCAGCACTAACAATTCGTAAGCCATTACTCTTCCTCATTCTGCGGGAGTTCTTTTACTTCTTCTTTCTGTTTTTCCTCGCCGCTTCTCTTTAACTTTTCACCGGTAATTTCTTCGTAAATAGCAACGAACTCTTTTCCGGTAATCGTTTCTTTTTCAATCAAATGCTCTGCCAGTTTATCCATAACCGTCTGGTTTGTCTCGATACATTCCACTGCCTTTTTGTAACAGTCATTCAAAATTGCCATGACTTCTTCGTCAATCTGGCTCTCCGTCACCTCACCGCAGTTAAGCACCGGTCTGCCATCCAGATAACGGCTCTGAATTGTCTCTAAGCCCATCATGCCAAACTTACTGCTCATACCGTACTGCGTTACCATCGAACGTGCAATTGACGTTGCCTTCTCAATATCATTCGACGCTCCGGTCGTAATATCATCAAACTTAACCTGCTCTGCCGCACGGCCGCCCATGAGCGTAACAATCTCTGAAATCAGTTCTTCCTTCTTCATCAGATATTTTTCTTCCTCCGGCACCTGCATCACATAGCCGAGTGCTCCCATTGTACGCGGCACAATCGTAATTTTCTGTACCGGCTCCGCATGTTTCAAATTGGTTGCCACAAGCGCATGTCCAATCTCATGGTAAGCAACAATCTTCTTTTCTTCCTCGCCAAGAATACGGTCTTTTTTCTCTTTTCCGGCAAGCACCACTTCAACTGCCTCAAACAAATCCTTCTGGCTTACAACCTGTCTGCCATCTTTTACTGCCATAATAGCAGCCTCATTAACCATATTGGCAAGGTCCGCACCAACGGCACCGGAAGTTGCCAACGCAATTTCTTCCAAATCTACCGTATCATCCATAAGCACATCATGCGAATGAACCTTTAATACATCCACACGGCCTTTCAAATCCGGTTTTTCCACAATAATCCGGCGGTCAAAACGTCCCGGACGAAGTAATGCCTTATCAAGCACTTCCGGACGGTTTGTCGCACCAAGAATGATAATTCCTTTCGAGGAATCAAAACCATCCATCTCCGACAACAGCTGATTCAGCGTCTGCTCACGCTCATCATTGCCCCCGCCATACTGGCTGTCACGGCTTTTACCAATCGCATCAATCTCATCAATAAAAATAATACAAGGTGCCATCGATGTCGCCTGCTTAAACAAATCCCTTACACGTGACGCACCGACACCAACAAACATTTCCACAAAATCGGACCCGGACAGGGAAAAGAACGGAACACCCGCTTCTCCTGCAAGTGCCTTCGCAAGCAGTGTCTTACCGGTTCCCGGAGGTCCGACAAGCAGCGCACCTTTCGGAAGTCTCGCACCAATTTTTTTGTATTTATCCGGATTTTTCAAAAAGTCAACTAACTCCGTCAGTGACTCTTTTGCCTCTTCTTCACCGGCAACATCCTTAAATGTCACACCGGTCTTTTTTTCTACATACATCTTCGCATTTGACTTGCCGACGCCGCCCATAATGCCGCCGCCCTTGGTTGCCGAGCGCATAAAGAACCAAAGAAGAATCCAAAGTCCCGCAATCGGAAGAATATAAGAAAGCAAAAAGTCCATAATTCCCGAACTGCTCTGAATCTCCGCCGTAAACTCGACTCCGTATTTATTCAGCAAATCCTGCACCAATTTCTCGTCATTGACATACCCGGTATAATAAGTAACCGTAAGCATCGCCACTTTTTCCTTCGTCTTTGGCTCAATGACAATCATATTCGACTGAAATGTAACCTTTTTCACCTGGTCCTTTTTCAGCATTTCAATAAATTTTGTATACGTGATTTCCTTTTCCGTATTTCTTTGAATCTCGGAATTAAGAAAAAAAATCAAGCCAATCGCAAACAGCGCCGCCATTAAACAAATCAAGAGATTGGTCTTGTTTTTCTTGCGCTTGTTCGGATCCTGATTATTTCTTTCATTATTATTAAAATCCATTCTATCTTGTCCTTTCGTATCCTGAATCGCTACTTTAATTAGTATAAAAGATTTTAAATGATAAATCAATGGTTAGTATGTGAAAGATTGGTGAATTTGACACTTGAAACAAACTGGTAAAAAGGGTATACTAGAAATAAGTTTGTTTATTTTCATTAAATGATAAAATATGTAAAAAGATTAAGGAGCTGTTGGCTCCGGAATGGAGATTAAAATGGCTGTAAAGTACGTTTTTGTAACTGGCGGTGTTGTTTCCGGTTTAGGAAAAGGAATTACTGCCGCTTCTTTAGGTCGATTGTTGAAAATGCGTGGCTACAAAGTGACCATGCAGAAGTTTGACCCGTATATCAATATTGACCCGGGTACGATGAATCCAATTCAGCACGGCGAAGTATTCGTCACCGATGACGGTGCAGAAACCGATTTGGATTTGGGACATTATGAGCGCTTCATTGATGAAAGCCTCACCAAACAGAGTAATGTCACAACCGGTAAAGTTTACTGGTCGGTTCTTTCCAAAGAACGCCGTGGTGATTACGGTGGTGGAACCGTACAGGTAATCCCTCATATTACAAATGAATTAAAAAGCCGTTTTTACCGCAATGATGGTGTAAAAGAAACGCAGATTGCCATCATTGAAGTCGGAGGTACGGTTGGTGATATCGAGAGCCAGCCATTTTTAGAGGCAATTCGTCAGTTCCAGTTAGATGTCGGACATGAAAATGCAATTTTGATTCACGTTACATTAGTTCCTTATTTGAAGGCATCACAGGAATTGAAATCCAAACCAACACAGGCAAGTGTAAAAGAACTTCAAGGTATGGGAATCCAGCCGGATGTCGTTGTATGCCGTACCGAGATTCCTCTCGACAAAGCAATCCGCGACAAAATTTCTTTGTTCTGTAATGTACCAAACAGTCAGGTTATCCAGAACTTAGATGTGGAAACACTTTATGAAGTACCTCTTGCCATGGAGAAGGAAAACCTTGCACAGACTGTCTGCAAATGTCTTCACTTGGATTGTCCGGAACCGGATATCAAAGGCTGGGAAGATATGGTAAATTCTATTAAGAACTTAAACAAAGAAGTAACCGTTGCCCTCGTCGGCAAATATACTGCTTTGCATGATGCTTATATCAGTGTTGTTGAATCCTTAAAGCACGGTGGTTTCGCCCACAATGCACAGGTCAACATCAAATGGGTAAATTCAGAAGATGTAACTCCTGAAAATGTCGCTGATTTTTTAGGCGATGTAAGCGGTGTTTTAGTACCGGGTGGTTTTGGTGACCGCGGTATTGATGGTAAAATTTATGCTATCCAGTATGCACGCGAAAATAACATTCCATTCCTTGGCCTCTGCCTCGGTATGCAGTTATCCATCGTAGAATTTGCACGTAATGTTGTCGGCTGGAATGACGCTCACAGTGCAGAATTAGACCCATCTACAACGCATCCGGTAATTCACCTGATGCCAGACCAGAATGGTGTTGAGGATATCGGCGGCACCTTACGTCTTGGTTCCTACCCTTGTGTACTCGCTAAAGACAGTAAAGCGTATGCGCTATACGGCGAAGAAACAATTCATGAAAGACACCGCCACCGCTATGAGGTAAATAATTACTATCGTGATGACTTAGAGAAAAACGGCATGAAACTTTCCGGACTTTCACCGGATGGACGAATTGTTGAAATGTTAGAGATTCCGGAACATCCTTGGTTCGTTGCCACACAGGCTCATCCGGAGTTTAAATCCCGTCCAAACCATCCACATCCGTTATTTAAAGGATTTGTTGGTGCAGCACTTGAGTATCAGGATAAGTAAGAATAAGTAATCTATATAAAAAAAAGAAATGATAATTGGCTCGAAACAAAAGATTCGCTTCACGAATAAGGTTTCTCTCCGATTATCATTTCTTCTTTTTTATAAGTTACTTATCTTACTTTACTTTTCTGAACTTCCCCGTACCACTCTCACAAAAGCTTCTATTCGTTCTTTACTCTTTCCGTTACCATCTGTGCGCTCTACACCGGAACTGGTGTCCACACCATCAATTTTCCCCGCGCAGGCAGTCAAAGCCTCTCCCACATTGTCCGGATTAAGCCCACCGGCAAGTAATACTTGTTTCTCTGTCGAAGGAAGCTTTTGCAGCAAATCCCAGTCAAATGTTTTTCCGCTTCCCGGAACTGCAGCATCCATAACAAATCCAGCCACTTCATCCATTTCTTCGTAATGTGAAAAAGCATCCATATCACTTACATTAAAAGCTTTAAAAACCGGAATCCGACAGGACGTAATAACCGAATCCTCTATCTTGCCATGAATTTGAATTGCTAAAAAGCCGGCTTCCACAACCGCTTCCACCTGCTCTTTTGTCGGGCTTACCGTAACCGCAATCGAAACAACGCCTGCCGGAAGTTTCGCAATTAATTTCTTGGCACACTCTAGGGAAAGATTCCTTTTACTTTTCGGGAAAAACAGCACAAAGCCGGCATAATCAATACCGGCTTTTGCAATATATCTAATTTCTTCTTCGGAAGTAATACCACAAATTTTTATCAAAGGGTTCTTCATCCTATCCACCTCATTTCATTCAATCATCCATGTCCTTTCATTATACATACAGAATGATTTAATGACAACCCTTACATTTGCTGCAGTCACCGCCGCAGCTTCCTTTTCCATTTTTACGGTCTTTTCTCATGCAAAACAGAATAGCGGCTACAATCACCACAAGAATACCTGCTACAATAATTGTTCCCCACATATTGACACACTCCTTTCGATTCAAAAGGCTAGACCTGCATTCCAAAAAATGCAGGTCATATCCAAATGGCTTATTTATGTTCAAAATGTTTTTTACAAATTTTTGAGATGATTACTTGGAGGCAGCAACACTCGTTTTGCCAACTTTTAATGTCTGGCTTTCTTTATAAGGACGAACCAGAAGGTAAATCATTCCAATAATTACCAAAATAGCAACTACTGTCCAGATACTGAATACGCCCTGTGCAAGCAAACCAATGTTATTTACAATCAAACCAATCAAGTAAGCAAATCCACACTGATAACCAACGGCTACGAAGAACCATTTACGGTTATTCATCTCACGTTTAATCGCACCCATTGCTGCGAAACATGGAGCACACAAAAGGTTAAATGCTAAGAATGCATAACCACTAACTGCGGTAAAGTTTGCTGCCATGTTCTGATATACAGTACCATCACCGGCAGAGTACAGAATACCAAGTGTACCAACGATATTCTCTTTTGCCACAAGACCTGTAATCGAAGCAACAGTTGCCTGCCAGTTGCCCCATCCAAGAGGAGCGAACAACCAAGCGATTGCTTTACCAATTACTGCCAGAATACTAGCATCAATTTCATCCTCAGAAAGCATACGGAATGTTCCGTCTACTACACCAAAATAGCTTGTAAACCATACAAAAATTGTGGAAAGAAGGATGATCGTACCTGCCTTCTTAATAAAGCTCCAGCCACGCTCCCACATGCTGCGAAGTACCGTACCAACGGTTGGCATATGGTAAGCAGGAAGCTCCATAACGAACGGTGCCGGGTCACCGGCAAACAATTTCGTTTTCTTCAAAATGATACCAGATACGATAACAGCTCCAATACCAAGGAAGTATGTGGAAGGAGCAACCCATGAAGCACCACCGAAAATAGCTCCGGCAACCATTGCGATAAATGGAAGTTTTGCTCCACAAGGGATAAATGTTGTTGTCATGATGGTCATTTTACGGTCACGGTCGTTCTCGATTGTACGGGAAGCCATGATACCAGGAACACCACAACCACTTCCGATCAGCATCGGAATGAAAGATTTTCCGGAAAGTCCGAATTTACGGAAGATACGGTCCATGATGAATGCAACACGTGCCATGTAACCGCAGGACTCCAGGAATGCCAGGAACAGGAACAGTACCAGCATCTGCGGTACGAATCCAAGTACGGCACCAACACCGGCTACGATACCATCAAGGATCAGACCCTGCAACCAGTCAGCGCAGTGAATGGCATTCAGAAGATTCTCGATTGCCGGAGGAATGATCTCACCGAAGAGTACGTCGTTGGTCCAGTCAGTTACAAATGTACCAACGGTGGTAACGGATACGTAGTAAACGAACCACATAACAACTGCGAAGATCGGAAGTGCCAGCCAGCGGTTGGTTACGATACGGTCGATCTTATCAGATGTTGTCATTGCGCTTTTTTTGTTCTTTGTGATGCAGTCACCGATGATGCTGGAGATGTAAACATAACGCTCGTTTGTGATAATACTCTCGGTATCATCATCAAACTTGTCTTCCAGCTGTTTGATCTCTGCAGATACATCCGGAACGGATTTCATCTGATCTGTGATCTTATCATCTTTTTCCAGAAGTTTGATTGCAAAGAAGCGTTTCTGCTCATTTACAATGTCATTTCCAAGTTTGCTCTCAACGGTGCGGATAACTGCTTCCACATCTTTGTCAAACTCATGAACCGGTACAGCAGCACCTTTCTTCTGTGCAATCTGTACTGCTTTGTCAGCAGCTTCTTTGATTCCGGTTCCTTTCAGAGCGGAGATTGTTACAACTTCGCATCCCAGCTTTTTCGCCAGTTTGTCGATATGTATTTTGTCGCCGTTCTTCTCTACGATGTCCATCATGTTGACAGCCATGATAACCGGAATACCAAGCTCCATGATCTGTGTGGACAGATACAGGTTACGCTCGATGTTGGTACCGTCTACGATGTTCAGGATCGCATCTGGTCTCTCATTAATCAGGTAATTTCTGGCTACCACTTCCTCCAGTGTGTACGGAGATAAAGAGTAGATACCCGGAAGGTCCATAATGGTGACATCTTTGTGGCCTTTGAGCTTTCCTTCTTTTTTCTCGACAGTTACACCTGGCCAGTTACCTACGAACTGGTTGGAGCCTGTCAGTGCATTGAACAATGTTGTCTTACCGCAGTTAGGGTTTCCTGCGAGTGCAATCTTAATTGCCATTTTTCCCATGCCCCTCTTTCTTTGATTTTTACTGATTTTGATGAATTCACAAGCCTTACCTTTATTGGCTGCGGCTTGCTTTTGTTAGCAGTTGCTAACAAGCAGGCAAAAAAATTTACTCTACTTCGATCATTTCCGCATCTGCTTTTCTTAAGGATAATTCATATCCTCTGACGGTTACTTCGACCGGATCGCCGAGCGGAGCAACTTTGCGCACGAATACGTCAACACCTTTGGTGATTCCCATATCCATGATTCTTCTTTTGACCGGACCGGAGCCGTTGAGTTTTACAACTTTAACGGTTTCTCCTACGGAAGTCTCTTTTAAAGTCTTCATCTTCTCTCCTTCTTTCCTATCAAATCAGGATTTTGGCTGCCATATCTTTTCCAACGGCCACCCTGGAATCTTTCACATTCACGATGAGATTGCCGTCGATTTCCGATACGACTGTCACGTTTCCGCCAACGACGAAGCCAAGGTTCTCAAGGAATCTTCTGGTCTCTTCTTTTCCGCCGACTTTTCTGATTGTGTAACATTCGCCTGGATTTGCCATCGTTAAAGGCATAGTCAATTACCTCCTGTGTATGATAATGAGTTTCATCTCTATTTCAGTTGTTAGTATATGCTAACGTACATTAGATGTCAACCGCTTTTTTTGAATTTTTTTGTATTTTTTTCTGAAATTTGCTCCGCTATTGAGAAAAAGCCGCCGTTAAGAGCCCTGTTTTTCCGCAAAATGGGGCAGAACGGAGAAATTTCACCTGTTCTCTGTTCTGCCCTGTGCTGTCCTATTTTCTCGTTTAGAAACGGTACATCATCTTATGCCATTTGGCACCGCCGTGCGTTGAATCGGAAAGTTCGATATATTCGTATCCGATCATTTTATAGAACGGAATCATATGATCCTTGCATGTAAGAACAACGGCTTTTTTGCCGCGCTCTCCTGCGCTCTTTACCATATAACGCATCAGTGCTTCGCCGATGCCCTGTTTCTGGAACTTTGGATTGACGTCCAGTCCGAAAATCATCTGGTAATCGCCGTCCGGGTTATGCAGCGAAGCATCGTGGTACAGCGCATCCGCCAGATAATCCGTATCCGCACAGCAGCCGTTGCAGAAGCCTGCGATTTCGCCGTCCTCGGTCTCCGCTACAAAGAAGCTGTTTTTACAGGTCTTATACCGCTCGATAAAATCCTCATAGCCTGCCGCCTCCGCAGCCGGGAAGCAGACTGCCTCCACCTCGGCTACCTGTTTCAGATCCTCCTCGCGCACCGGGCGGATCGTATACTTTACTTTTCGCTTTAAATACGGTTTCAATCCCTCTACAACTTCTTCGACCGTTCCGTCCACAAACGGATTTTTCAGGCCTGCCAGCTCCAGCAGTTCAAAATATTCCTTGCTTCCGCCTGCCTGGCAGAGACGGTAATAATCCGCCCACGCCTTTTCCGGCTCTTTTTTCGACCGTTCAAAGAACTGGAACGCGCAGATCTGCGCCAGCGCATAGTCAATATAATAGAACGGATTCACAAAAATATGCTGCTTCTGCATCCAGAAACCGCCCTCCTCGAGGAACTTGTGACCGTCATAATTTCTCCAGGGCATATAGTTCAGTTCTAACTGATGCCATACCTCGCGGCGCTCCTTCGCTGTCATGTCGATGTTTTCAAATACTTTATGCTGGAATTCATCCACGCATACCATGTACGGAATCACTTCGAGTGCACTCATCAGATGTGCATAGCGGTAATCGTCTGCCTTCTCTCCAAAGAATGCATCCATCCACGGATACGCAAAATGCTCCATCGACATCGAATGAATCTCCGCCACCTCGCTCGTCGGGAATACCATATCCATAAACGGAATCTGTTTTGCCGCCGTATACGCTTCAAACGCATGCCCCGCCTCGTGGGTCAGAACATCAACATCTGCGCTCGTGCCGTTAAAGTTTGAGAAGATAAACGGCGCTTTGAACGTATTCAGAAACGTACAGTAACCGCCCGTCTGTTTTCCTGGCTTCGTCTCCAGATCAAACAGCTCATGCTCCACCATAAAATCAAAGAACTCTCCCGTCTCCTTCGACAGTTCATGGTACATCTTCTGCGCCTTCGCAACCATTTCCGCCGTTGTTCCCTTCGGCACCGCATTTCCTTCTGGGAAAATCAGCTCCTCATCGTAATAATGCAGCTTATCCACGCCGAGCCGTTTTTCCTGCTCCTTCCTAAGTTCCAGGCAGAGCGGCACGATTTTTTCTTTCACCTGTGCACGGAACTTCGCAACATCCTCCGCCGTATAATCGTATCTTCCATAGCTGAGATAAATAAACTCAATATAAGAAGAAAATCCCAGCTTTTTCGCAATTTTATCGCGAAGCGGAACCATCTTGTCATACAGCGCATCCAGCTCCCCGGAAATCTTCTCATACAGATCTCCCCACGCCGTCATCGCCTCTTTCCGCATTTCACGGTCCGTACTCTGCATTGCTTTCAGCAGTCCGTAAAAATTACACGTTTCTCCCTTAAATTCCGTCGAAGCATTCGCCGTAATTTTGCTGTACTGCTGTGTCAAATTCGCCTCTTCAATCAGATCCTCCACAATACAGTCGTCAGCCAGTTTCTGCCCAACTTCCATATTCTTCACAAAGAAGTCCCCGAACTCCTCCGCGAACTCTTTGATAAACGGAGAGTCAAGAATCACCTTCTCCGCTTTTCTCATCAGCAGATGAACCGCCGGAATCGTCTCATTCCAGAACTGAACTTCCTCTTCATAAAACGAATCCCTCGTATCCACCGTATATCTCACCTGCGCCACTTCCGCCATCGTCGCCCAGACATCCTCCCGCGCTTTCTCTTCCATAAAAAGCCCGCGCAGCTCCTCATACGACTTCACATTTTTCAGCGCCTCCGTATACTCGCGTACCTTCTCCTGTTCCGCCTCCATATCCGGTCTTACATACTCAATTTTCGAAAATTTCTTCATCTCTTGTCTTACCTCCTTCTCATTTGAGAACACCCAACTTCTTTAATTCATGATAAACCCTGGACGCCGGAAGCCCCATCACATTATAATAGTCCCCCCGGATTCCTTTCACAAACTTCGTTCCAAACGCCGTCTGAATCCCATATCCACCAGCCTTATCCGACCAGACCGGAGCCTCCCCCTCTCTCTCGAGAGCAAGATACCCCTCAATCTCCCCGTCCGTCATCGGATAAAACTCCACATCCGTACAGTCACAGAACGACACAACCTTCTTCGCGTCCCCCTCCTTCACCGCAATCGTAACCCCAGTATACACCTGATGCACCTTCCCCTGCAACTCCCGCATCATCTTTCTCGCCTGCTCAACCCCCTTCGGCTTTCCCAGAATCTCCCCCTCAAAAGCCACAACCGTATCCGCTCCAATCACCACAGAGTCACCTTCGGTACCCTCTGCCACATCCAGACACTTCAACCTCGAAAGCTCCTCCACAACCTTTTCCGGTTCCGCAGAAGTCACAACCTCTTCCGCCCCCGACGGTCGCACCTCACACGCAACCCCCAACATCTCCATTAATTCCCTTCTTCTCGGTGACCCTGAAGCCAATATAACTTTCATCATCTCTATCTCCTTCATCTTTTCTTCAACTACCGTCAGCGGGCAGTGAGCCGCCTCAAAGAGGCGACTCACGTCCCCGCGTCCGTGCCTTTCGCGCGCGGGAGGGGAGCTGCGACGGGGGATCACT
>ERZ780157.4134-NODE-4134-length-11320-cov-2.201775_pt1 | contig 11320 bp, 9 predicted proteins | sample MGYA00511169_ERZ780157 | MGnify/ENA primary metagenome ERZ780157 (study PRJEB29588, sample SAMEA1965149) | human gut metagenome | biome: human gut; feature: human-associated habitat; material: faeces | place: Denmark | collected 2008/2010 ... | reverse complement strand
TACCGTTGAGACTGTGGTTCTGCTAACAAGGCAGAATACCTGACAATCCTTGAATTTACGCACTTTTGCGAGTTTTTCTCTTTCAATTATGTGGAGGAAAATCGCAAGGAAAAAACCCTGATTCAGAAAATTACCGTGGCGGTAGCTTTTGAACTGGAGACGGGGAACACAAAGAATCCGGATATAAAAGTGAATATGGATACCATCGAATGATGGCTTTAAATAGGGATATTGGCAAGAGATGCTGATATCCCTTTTTGCGTATAAAACATGGAAGGAGGGCTTACATATTATGACCTTTACAGCGATAGGTGCAGTTGGCGGGATATACTTCATAATCTCCCATGGAAAGATTTTAAAACCAGGGAGGATGGAAAGATGGTCAAAGTCAGATTGCAGGGCACGACCTGCGAGATCAAGCGTATGAAAAGGTGTATCGAAAGAAATAAGAGAATTAAGGTTATAAGCGTGTCTGACGCTTTCCCAAATAAGGGAACCAAGAAGTATTTCAGACAGTATATGGATGTAATAATTGATCCAAACAGTGAGAAAAAAGCAGTTAACCAATAAAAAGGGAGGACGGAGATTATGTGCAAAGTGATATCTGTAGCCAATATTAAAGGCGGGGTAGCCAAAACAACTACTGCCGCAAATTTAGGAGTAGGACTTGTAAAAAAGGGGAAAAGAGTTCTTTTGGTAGATCTCGACCCACAAGGTTCGCTTTCATTGGGACTTGGGATTAGAAACAATAAGGAGCTTCCATATACGGTAAGCACAGTTATCCAGAAGGTTATCAATGAAATAGAAATCAGCGAGGGAGAGGGAATAATCCATAACGACGAGGGAGTAGACATACTTCCGAGTAATCATAGTCTCCGGACAGTTGAGCAACAGCTGGATGAAGTGATGAGCAAGGAGCATATCCTTGAGGAGTACATATATAATTTATAGGGGTGTGAGGTTATGGCTTCACACCTCTTTTTTTCGCACATATTTGAAGTCAAGAACTTGCGAATTAATCTTGAAATCTTGAAAATGCTCTGTTATAATAAAATCTGTACTATCGTGCGTGTTTGAAGGTAATGGAGGCAATTTGATGGCAGTATCTTACGACAGGTTATGGAAATTATTGATTGACAGAAAAATGAGCAAGGTAGAGCTTAGAAAAAAGGCAGACATTGCGCCGAATACGCTTACAAAATTGAATAGGGATGAAGAGGTATCTATGACTATATTATGCAAGATATGTCATGTGCTTGGGACAGATTTTGGTGACATTGTTGAGTATATCGATGAGGATAAATAAACATAGATAAGGAGGCGGACCGATGCCGTCATTGAATTGGATTGGAAAGGAAAAGGTACTTAATCATCATAATGAAGTACCTTATCGTGTCTTAAATAAGAAGTATTGCTATGGGGACGATGATGCTGGGAATATGGTTATTCATGGGGATAACCTTGAGGCGTTAAAGTCCCTTTTACCTAAATATGAGGGAAAAGTGAAGTGCATTTACATTGATCCACCATATAATACTGGTAACGAAGGATGGATTTACAACCACGCACATCGGAAGACAGTACAACTTATGAAAAGATCAAGACGACTCTCATAGAAATAGGTGTTCCAGAGGAAGAGATAGCAATTAAAACTGGAGACAGGGATGATATTAAGACTGAGAACTTGCTTTTAAGGGACTGCAAAATCCGGTACATCATTACTGTAAATGCACTTAAGGAAGGTTGGGACTGTCCTTTCGCATACATTCTAGCAACAGTGGCGAATCGTAATTCAACGGTTGATGTTGAACAGATTTTGGGACGAGTGCTTCGATTACCCTATACCAAGATGAGTAAGGAACAGGAACTAAATCTTTCTTATGCAATCACATCATCTGCGGATTTTTACGGCACACTTGATAAAGTAGTAAAAGGTCTGAATAATGCCGGATTCAGCAAGCGTGATTATATGGTCAAAGATTTGGACAATCCTGAAGTGAAAGAAACAGATGAGACAGAATCCGAGCAGATGGAATTACCGAATCTTCAACCATCGCTGGAAACAAATTTATCCGATACAGAGCCATTAGATGTAAATACTGATGAGTTAAAAAAACAGTTAGAAACGGTCTTAAATGATGATTATGAAAATGAGGTGACTACAAACCAAGCAAACGAAACCGTTGATACCATGATTGAGATGTCTTTAACTGAAAATATGGTTTATTGGGAGAATATCACAAGTGAAGAAAACGAGCAGTATGATGATATTCCTGATGAAGTGGTGAGCAAAATGAAAATGTATCATGTAAGGAAAGAATTTGAGGACGATCTCAAAGAATTAAGGCTCCCGCAATTTGTTGTTGAAGGAGATGCGAGTCTTTTCTCAGAGCATGAATATGAACTGCTTTATAGAGAAAATCTACGAAAAGGTTTTACCCTTCGTGACAAAGATACGGAGATAGATTTTGATTCAATCGAGGCAGAGATAGCGAAGGTTGATGTTGATGATACACATGAAGTTCCAAAGGCTGGGAAATTGAAAGGTTTCGAGAGTGAGGCCATTAAAGAATGGTTCGATTCAAGACCTATGGCAACAAAGAGAAATCTCTGCAAAGACCGTATATGCACGCGCCTTTCAAAAAACAACGCTGTTGATGATAGAGAAATCCGGGATTATGTAGGGAAAATCATGGAGCAGATGTCAGAGGCACAGCTTACGGATTTGGAGCAGAATACGGAGCTTTATGCAGAGAAAATCAAAAAGAAGGTAGATGATTTGTTGGCTGAGCATGAGGCAAAGATGTTCCGCAAATGGGTGGAGACAGATATCGTACAGTGTCAGCCTATGTATCAGATGAAGGAGAGTATATCTCCAACAACCTCAATTTCTTCTATTCCAAAATCATTGTATGAGGAGGATGGTGATCTGAATGATTACGAGAAGAAGGTTATGTATGAGCTTGCCAGTCTTGATAATGTGAAGTGGTGGCACAGGAATATATCTCGAAAGGGATTTGCAATTAATGGTGCTGTAACCGCTTATCCAGATCTTATGGTCATGCTGACAGATGGAAAAATTCTTATGATTGAAACAAAAGGAGATCATTTGGATAATCCGGAGTCCAAGGCAAAAGCAGCCACAGGATCTGAATGGGCCAGTCAGGCGGGAAGGCTCTATAAGTATTATATGGTATTCCAAAGTAAGGATCCGGGATATGCGGGGGCTTACTCTTATGACAAGTTTATGGAGATAGTTAAGGAATTGTAAGTGAGGGATGTGAGGGTGGAAGATACGAAGGTAATAAAAGAAATATATGAGAGAATGGATGCCATTAATAAAAAATATGGCTTTTATCATAAGACTTTATTTCACCTTCACACGCCAGCATCGCATGATTTTACGTTACTTTCATCATGGAAACATGACCAATATGCTAAAGCTGACGAAAAGCAGATAATGCAATGCTGTATGCAGAAGAAAGTGGTTCCTAAAAGGGAGTATTTAACAGATGTTTCTCTTGATAATGAACGAAGTATCTATATAACAAAAAAAGAGTGGCTTTCATACATTCTTCTAGCAAATGAGCTTGTGTGTGACGATTATGAAATCGTTGTTGTGACGGATCACAATAGCATTGCTGGAATAAACAAGATAGAACTTGCTATTAAGGACATTCATAAATTTAAAGGGTCACATGAGTATCCTGAAATAATATGTGGGATTGAGGTATCATGTGCCGACAGGCTTCATGTTGTTGGTATCTTTGATAAAAAAGATACAGGTAAAGTTAAGAGTTGGCTTGATGAGTATTTGATCAGTGAAGTTGATGGGACATATAAAACGAGTCTCGAAGTAATAGATTTCTTCAAAAGAGATCTTAATGGAATCTCTTATATTGCGCATATCAATTCCTCTGATTTATTTAATAATGAGAAATTCTTGAGTGGTGCCTATAAGAGGAAACTAAAGGATGCTGACTGTTTTGAATACATAGGGGTTCATGAACAGTCTCAGATAGAGGCTGGAAATACTGAAAAATCAAAAGATAAGCACTAAGGGATTTGTGATTGATAACGATTCACATTCAATAGAAACGTTAGACAAGAATTATTTTTGGATAAAGAGCGGCAAGCGAAGTTTTAAGACATTAAAAGAAGCTTTTGACGATTTTGAAATATCTGTATCGTTAACAAACAAGATAAAGGAACGAAAATATATAAAAAGTGTGCTTATAGAGAGCGGAGGTTTTTTGAAGGGGAAAGATGGAGGAGATTTTTCGCTTGCGTTTTCTGACTCTCTTAACTGCTTCATTGGCGGACGAGGAACAGGAAAAAGTACAATATTGCAAGTGCTGGATTATGCGATCGGATTAAGAATTTCTGATGAAAATATTCTGGACTTTATTTGTAAACACGGTGATATATGGGTGTTGTTTGCGGATGGAAATAGAGAATATCTTATAAGGATGGCCACTCCAATTAAGAAAGATGCAAATGATAATATTCTAAGGTGTTTTGGCGAAAACGAAGCGGACAGGTATTACTACAAGTATTATTTTTCAGAGAACAAGGTAAGAGATTATGCCGTTAAGAACTTTTTGTCAATATATGAGGTGCTAAAAGGTAAAGGACAGAATGAGACTGTTATAAAATCTGTAAAAAAATATGGAACATTGAGTCAACTCTATGATGTAAAGTATTCCGTTAATGAATTGGTGCAGACAGCCAGCAGTAATCAGATAGACGAATTTATAAGACAACTTATGTTCCAAAATAAAACACTTTCGTCACCGGAGAAAACTATCAATTGCAGATCGAAGAAAGGCTTGACCAAAGCCATAAAGGATATGCAAGACTTGCTGAAGAAAAGAAAAAATGAAGTGGATGAAATCATTGATCCATTTAATAAAAAAATGGATAAGACGCTTCGAATTCTTTATAGGCAGGATGAACCTGTAGACGCACCTGATTTTGAAAACTGGCTTTTTAACGGAAGGCGGGCGAGCAGGAAAGATGGATTTCAGAATACTGATATCACAGAGGAAAATGCTGTTGACTATCTTTATTATGTGTATAGAAATGTCGGGATTGTATCTCTGTTGAAAATGGCTTTGAAAGAGGAGGACAGATATCAATTTGATATTGCCGATTTCTTTAATGGAACGAGGCCAGACCCCAGTATGGATGAACAAAAAAATGCCATAGATGAGATTTTTGATGCTTTGATAGATAATAACAGATATTTTCAAGCCATAACCTACCTAAGAAAAATGGTGGGAGAGGCGGAAAAATTGTCTTTGGAGTTCAATATAAATAGCAAGACTACCACTAAACGGGGAGCAGATTATAAAGATGTAAGAAATCTTTCTCTTGGGCAAAAGGTAGTAGCTATGCTCGATTTTATTTTTGGATACGGTGATTTTGTAGATGATCACAGACCCATTTTAATAGATCAGCCGGAAGATAACCTTGACAGTCAATACATATACAAGAACCTTGTTAGACAATTACGTGATATCAAGAACAAAAGACAAATAATCATTGCTACTCATAGTGCTACTATAGTTACCAATGCTATGGCGGATCAGGTTTGTGTTATGTGTTCTGATGGAGAGAATGGCTGGATAGAGAGAGCGGGTTATCCTTCTGAGGATACTATTAAAAGAGATATTGTGAACTACATGGAGGGCGGTATAGATTCGTTTGAACATAAGATAAGAGTTTATCAGCCCATACTGAAAAAATAGTTTTTTGATGGAAAAGGAATATGAAGATAAGCGAGCCAAATCCTAACATTGTGCATATAGAGACTTTGCGAAAGCAATTTGTTTCTGATTTCGATAGAGACAAGTTGGAAAACATGACTTTAGAACAGTATGCCATGCGAACAGGCGATAAAAAGAATTTCTGTTATCGACTGGAGAGTGAGCAGATAGGCATGGGAGATATTAGGAATGCGACTGCTCAGAAGTTTGGAATATGGGTTCGCAAAACAACTGGGGAATACGATTTTACTAAGAAATACGGACAGACATCGGATGAGGCATTTGCGGTAATCCGTTCGGAAATCCTTAAGCTTGTGGATGCAGGCGCAAGAGATGATTTCAATGAAATACGAAGAAATATGATAGCGCCTATTGTTCGTTTTAAGATATTGGCTATGTATTACCCAGACAGATTCCTTACGATACATTCAGAACGCCACTTAACATATTTTTGTGCTAAGGCAGGAATTCCATATCTGGAAGATGATGATGAACTCGTGTTACAGCGCAAACTTCTTATGTGGAAAGATACCCATACGGAGATGCGTGACTGGAGCCTTTTGGAGTATGTGGCATATCTTTATGAACATTTTGGAGTGCCGCCGGTAGTAGATAAGGGATTGACAAAGAAAAAACCGAGGCTGAAGAAGTTGAGGCAGGAATTAAAGGATTTTGATGGAAAACATCCTAAGTCAAGGCTTACTGAGGTAGAAATACGGGAAAGGTCTTCGCTTGTTGCAGAAATTGTCAAAGAGAGAGCTGCGGGAGTATGCCAGTTATGCAATAAACCGGCACCGTTTTTCAATAAAAAAGGAGAGGCATACCTTGAGTGCCATCATGTGGTATGGATAGCCAGAGGTGGAGCTGATGAAGTGTTCAATGCTGTAGCACTCTGCCCGAACTGTCATAGAAAAATGCATATATTGGATGAAAAGGACGATGTAGATTATCTGATGAAGATAGCAAAGGAGTAAAAATAACAGGTATGGTCGATAATATCGAGGTAAATACTCAAAACAGTATAAGGATTGTGTCAAGGGTGGGTATTATCTATGTTGATCCGCTCGCAATCAATGATGAAGTTCATGATGCGGACTTTATACTAATTACCCATGACCATTATGATCACTTCTCGCCAGAAGATATAAGAAAGGTCGCAAAAGCTGACAGTATTCTGGTGGTGCCTGAGAAGATGGTGGATAAAGCCGGAGAGGTATCCGATGCCGTTGCAAAGACTGAGACAGTAAAGCCGGGAGTATATCGGGAGATTAACGGATTGGAGTTTGAAACGGTTCCTGCATATAACACATTGAAGCCATTTCATCCGAAGTCTGCCGAATGGGTGGGTTATGTGCTGCGGACAGATGGCAATCGCATATATATCGCCGGTGATACAGATGCGACAAAGGAAGCCAAGGCTGTGAAGTGCGAAATAGCTCTTGTTCCTATCGGCGGTACATACACGATGGATGCCAAGAAAGCAGCGGAGCTTGTGAACACAATCCGACCGAATGTAGCTATTCCGGTTCATTATGGAAGCATTGTCGGGAAGTCCTCGGACTGTGATGTGTTTGCACAGAATGTAAAAGATCCGATTAAGGTTGAGTTCAAGATAATGTTTTAAGTGAAAATATCAAACAAAAATCACCACCAAAATGGTGGGAGTAAAGTTTGAAAAAAGAGAGTACAATAAAATGTTACAACTGGCGGGATGCTGATAAAAACTGCGGTTGAGGCATTTTTATAGGACACAATAGGCGGTATAGTTATACCAGAAGATTGGAGAGGCACATCATTATGACGAAGATCAAAATTGTCAGCAACCCATACAACAGGACGCTTGCTTACTTTATTTACAAGGAGCAGGCTGATACATGGGAAAATATACAACAGAACAGTATCAACAGCCGCCTGCGTGAAAATGATGAGGAGAAGATTTTTCTGCCTTTTAAGGTAAAGGAGATCATTGATACCATCGTCTCAGAGTATTATGTCGGAACTGAAAGGGTGGAGCTTGTATTTGAAGGTACTGCTGATGAATACGAAGAAGTTGAGAATATCTGTAATGATGAAGAACTTAAAGATAAAGTTCATCTGATGAGATCAACACGTATCCTTGAGAATGCGAGGGACATACTGGATCATGCAAAAGAAATATTTGATACCGTTCAGCCGATAATTAAGAACATCATTAAAGATGATGTGGGGATTACTAAGGGATTGATGAAGGTCTCTGATGCCCTGAAGGACATCATCCCAATATGTATCTTTGGTAATTATAGCGCAGGAAAGTCAACATTCATTAACGCACTCATAGGTTATGAGATACTTCCGAGTGGTGGGGATCCTGTTACTTCAAAGATTTATGAGATCAAGCGCTCCGGACAGGAAGACAGGACAAGAATCTCGTTTCAGTACTTGAATGAGGATTTTGAGCTGCTTTTTGATAAGAAAGAATGCAGGATTACAGTCGGCGATAAGGAAAAGGATCTTATAAAGGAAGTCCTTGAAGCTATTGATAAGCTTGGAGAGACAGATCTGTTCCGTATGGTTAATAAGACGATTGATATTCTTAACTCTTTTGAGAAAAGAGATAAGACTACAACGCTTATCAGTAATGTAATCAGGATGGAGGTTCCTTTCAGCGAGAATGGGAAGCTTGGTCAGTCTCACAATGAGTTTGTAATCTTTGATACACCGGGATCAAATTCCAACACAAACATGGATCATGAGAAGGTGCTGACAGATTCGTTGGAAGGATTCTCGAATGGTATTCCTATTTGGGTATCCGGATATGATTCTATCGACAGTGTGGATAATGCACATCTGTGTGACAAGTTATATCAGATAGAAGCGTTGGATAAGCGTTTCACCATGATTGTTGTAAACAAAGCAGATTCAGTTGAATTGCCGAAAAATGGTTTGGGAAGTGATGAAATAAGCGACCTGATGGAATATGAGTCCGTTGAGAAAATGTATTCAAGCGGAATATATTTTGTTTCATCAGTAATGGGTCTTGGGGCCAAAAATCCAGAGGGTATCGTAAGTGATTATCTCCTGGATGTTTTTGACGAAAAAGAAAAGAAGTTCTCTGATCCGAAGGCAAGATCATACAAGAAACTATATGAGTACAATATCATGCCGGAGCAGATGAAACAGAGAGCTTTGGAATATTCGCTTGCCTGTGAAAATATCATATATGCGAACAGTGGTCTTTACTGCGTAGAGATGGAGATGGAGCAGTTTGCCAGCAGACATGCGGCATATAACAAATGCCAGATGGTATATATGTTCCTCAGAGGCATTATAGATGAGACAGGAAGAAGAATAACGGAAAAAACCGCTATTCTTGAAAAGAGTAAAAAGAAATGGGAACAGGATCTTGATGCAAAGAAGTTTACTCTTGTGGAGAGTATTCGCAAGGATACACAGGATTCTGTAAGACGATATGAAAAGGATTCCAAAACATACATACAGACATTTGCGAGGGAATCTCTTAAATACGAACATACGCCAGAGGAGATTGAAAAGATAGATCAGACTTTGGCGGAACAGAATGAGCAGGATGCTAACTTCGCCTCATATGAGAGGGACTTTGAGGGAGCGAGAAACAGCAGATGGAGAAATTTCGTAGAGAATAGCCAAAATCTGTTCAAGGGTAATTTCGTGGATCAGGTAAAGAACCTTGCTACGGAGTGGGTGTCTGATTCGAAGACCATGCAGCAAAAGAAGGAAAGCATGGATGTTACAAGGCAGAATGTTGATAAGGAAACATCTGACAGGCTGCTTAAGATTGTAGTAAAGGAATTTAGGAAGAATATTATAGACGCTCAGGATAGACTTGGTGAGGCTTCAAAACAGCATTGGCAGGAAAATGCCCAGGCATATAGGGACGAGATGATAAGACTTATTACCGGAACGGATGCTCTTTCCGAAAAACAGAGGAACGAGTTATCAGCCGTAATACTCAGCTATCCGACATTCCAATATGACGATGATGCTGATAAGGTCTTCATCAAGGCAAAATTCCTTCGTGGAAACGTACTTGGATTAAGACTGGGAGCTTCAGAACGATTAAATACATCACGACTGGCGACAAGCTACAATACAAGGATCAGACATAATATTGATGAAATGTCACAGCTTATAAATTCAAGCTGTTTTACATGCTTTAAGGCATGGCAGGAGAATCTTCAGGCGTTGATCGAAGAGAATATTACGATTTATAACCCTGAACTTAGAGAACTTACAGAGTTCATTCGTGAAGAGTCTGAAAGGATTCTTGAACTTCAGACCAATCAGCAGACAATATCAAATTCGTTCATGACCATAGAAAATATGATGGCGTGGAAGGAACTTGAATAGGAGGTATTGATATATGGGCGTAAAAAACATCGTAAAACGTATCGGTGACCGTGCCGGAAATCGGGTTGCAAAACTTGCAGAATTAAGCACTGTACAGCTTGAGAACGTTCAGCTTCAGAGAGAGCAGTATCTACTGGCAGAGCCTGATCCTACGGATGAAATAGCTGTAGAACGCACACAAAGAATGATGGCGGCAAGCAGTGTAGAAATATTTAATGCTTATCTGCCTCAGATCAAAGATCTGTACCTTCCGGTTGAACTGGATGCGGAGTATGATGCACCGTTTGATGCGCCTCATAATATCAGATATTTTAACATTACCAAGTGGGTAATGGATGCGAAGGAGAACAGCCTTGAAAAGCTGGTAAATGTCTATGCAGTTCTGTCTAATGAGGATTGCAATATTGCACTAGTATTTAACAGGACTAAGACAGCTACCAATGTTTATCTTGCTGTTGTTAATACACAGAATGATGATAGTAGTGTCAATGCAGATATTTACAAGAGCAGACTTATAGAGGCTATACGTGGAAACTTCCCTGGAGCAGAATGGAAGGACGAAGGCATGGGAATGATTCCCTGCATGAACAATGACAAGTTATATTCTGTTGCAACGGCTTCTAATATACCTACTGAAAAGTCCGAGAAATTCATAAGCCAGACGATAGAAAAATTGCTTGATGGTATAGTGCCGGATTCTAAGAAAACGGAGTATACGATTGTTCTCCTTGCCACTCCTATCAAGGATGTCGAGGAGAGAAAACTTAAGCTTGGTGAATTCTATTCAGGACTGGCACCTTATTCATCGTGGCAGACGGATTACCACTTTAATGATAATCAGATGTTTGGTTCATCGGCTACGGTCGGGGTGAATGTTGGAGCAAGTGCGGGAGTACAGAATGGTACGAATTATTCTGTTACAGACTCAGAGGGAACAACGGATAGCTCATCGACAACAAATACGGAGTCGCAGAATGATACTGTTACTGATGGTACTTCTGAGGCAGAATCAACAAGCAACGCTCATTCAGATGGAACCACAGAAACGGCAACAACAACTGATGGTTCAAGCGGTTCTACAGGTACCAATAGAACAGAAACATCTGGAACATCCAGCACTCATACGGATCAGAGTGGAGAATCATCAGGAAGTAACTGGAATGCAGGTGTTCAGCAATTTGGTATCG
>ERZ780157.4130-NODE-4130-length-11327-cov-6.152413_pt1 | contig 11327 bp, 4 predicted proteins | sample MGYA00511169_ERZ780157 | MGnify/ENA primary metagenome ERZ780157 (study PRJEB29588, sample SAMEA1965149) | human gut metagenome | biome: human gut; feature: human-associated habitat; material: faeces | place: Denmark | collected 2008/2010 ... | reverse complement strand
TGATAACATGTAAACCATGTGCTTGCACAAAGTGTAAACCATGTTACTCTTGACACGTCTTGCCTGCGATTCTCACATAATCGCTGTAAACGTTTGAAGCACCGGCAGTCTTATACGCCCTTATTCTGAACGAATAGGTGGTATCATTCTTAAGTCCCTTAACAGTAAACTTAAGCGTTGCGTTGTTTTTCGTGGTAGCGATTACCGTCCACTTACCGCCCTTGTACTGCTCGATAGAATAGCCTGTAGCCTTGTCATTCTTAGCCCACTCAAGAGTTATCCACGAGCCTGTTACCGATGTGACCTTGGCGTTCTTTACAGTATCCAAAAGCGTTGACGCTTTGACAGTCACATAGTCGCTGTAATTTGTCTTGCCGCCGTCATTCTTATACGCTTTTACACGGAATGAATACGGTGTGCATTCTGCAAGGCCCTTGACCGTGAAGGTCAACGTCGTGTTATTTTTCGTAACCGCAAGTTGCGTCCACTTACCGCCCTTGTACTGCTCGATTATGTAGCCCGTAGCACCTGCATTTCTTGCCCAGTCCAGCTTTACTGCCGTAGCCGTAACGCCCTGCGCCTTAAGTCCTGCGACATTTGCAAGCTTAGTCTTTACCGCAAGTCTTGTGTAGTCGCTATAGACAGTGCCGTCATCGGTATCTTTGAATGCCCTTATCCTGAGCGAATAGGTTGAATCCGCCTTGAGAGAACCTACAGTACAGCTTGTAACACTGCTGTCGGAAGTCTTGAATACCTCGTTCCACTTTCCGCCCGTGTACAGTTCGACCGCATATCCGTCCGCACCGGAAACCTTATCCCAGCCGAGTACCGCCGATGATTTTGTCTGCGAGCCGGAAGCAAAACCCGTAACCGCAGGAACTATAAGCTGTTCCTCATAATTATCCTTATAGCTGTAACCGCACACCGAGCATTCGTACAATGTATACCCTCTGTTGCTGTAGCTTGGTTCAACCACGGTTTCAACATATTTATGTCCCGTAGCCGCTATTTTTTCCTGTGCCACAATAACCGCATTACAAACCGAGCAATGCTTGCCCTCGGTATATCCGTCCGTAGTACACGTTGCCGCTACCGCCTTGTCGACAACCTCCGTATGACCCTTTGCCTCAATTACAGTAACATCGGTCTTTGCATTGCATCTTGAGCAATGCCTTGACTTCGAGCCGTCATTAACGCAGTCGGCTTCTTCATCGACCGTCCACTGTTCAGAATAATCATGTCCGAGTGCATCAATCGTCTTGGTTTCCTCCGCCCCGCATACCGAGCAGCTGCGTATCATTTCACCGCCCTCAGTGCAGGTGGGCTTAACCGTAGTTTGCCATTCGCCAAACACATGGCAGGTACTTACCTCAAGCATTTTACATTCGCTGTAGCCTGTTTCACTGCCGTAATTTTTAAATGCTCTTATTCTGAACTCGTATTTTGTTGATTCTGTAAGTCCGCTGACAACATATTTGCCTACAGAGCCGTCATTCAGAGTTGCTATCTCTTTCCACTCGTCACCGACAAGCTGTTCAATGAAAACTCCGCATTTTTGCGATATGCCGTCCCATTTCAATGTCAGACCGTTCTTATTTATATCCGTTGCCGAAAAATCATCGAACTTCTCGTCAAACGTGAGCGAGATCCACTGTGTAGCCGTATTGTTGTAGTCATAATATTCGTCATTGTCGCTGATAACGGTAACCGTAATCTCATCGCTGAATTTGCCCTCGGGCACAAGCTCCGATTCATCAAGCTCGGCAATCTTGGATTCGTTGAACGAAATATCGTCAAAGTGTCTGCTGAGTATCTCCTTACCCGTGCTGTCAGATACCTTCAGCGTTCCGCCTGTTACAACATCGGTGTTGTTAAGAACGGTAAATATAAGCGAATGGCTTTCACCAAACTTATACTCTTCCGTTTTCACCTCAAGGTCTGACTTAGTAAAGTCAAGACCGTATCTGTTGTTTTCGGGAGTTCTGTCGTTTTTAAGATAAGCGTCAAGCGCCTCATCTGTAAGCACTGATGAATCGAAAGGATCTGCCACAGTAACATATATCTTCTTGCCGATACAGTTGTCTTCAGGTCGGATAAGCAGGGTGCATTCCGACGTTTCGCCGGGCTCTATATTAAGGTTTTCCAGTGTATAGGTGTTTATCGTGTTCATCTGCTCATCAGATATTCTGAACGCTGCCGTCTGCACCGTTTCCGAACCGTTGTTAGTAAGCGATACATCTATCGGTATCTGTGAGGAATTGACAAGATATGCCGGATCAAAATCAATATAGTTGACCTGTATATCGCTGACCGTTTTTATCTTTACCGAGTACAGCTTTCTCTGACCGCTGTACGTTTCATCGTCACAGGTGCTGTAGAATACATTATAACCGTCAGAACCTGCATAGACAACATTACCGTCTGTTGAAGAATAAAGATATGGCATAGTCCAGTCTGTGCCGTTATAATTCATCACATATAAACCGCTCTCTGACTGATTTGCACTGTCGAAATAGTATATCGTATTGTCATCAAGCACTCCGAAGCAGTTGCCGATAATCTTATCGGTACTGATTACAGAATCCGTATTCTCTGAATTGAGATAACTCAGCTTTCCGCCATCGCTCCACAGCAACATATTATATTGTTTATTGCTGAATGCAATACTGTCTATATCACCCTGCGCAACAAGATTTGTTTTACTGCCGTCAAAAGAAGTGATATAAAGCTGTATATCGTCTGTGGTCGTCAGATCGCCGTCCTTATCTACAGTATAGGCTATATAACTGTTGCCTGCCAGTGTACCGACATCAGCCGAAAGAACGTTGCCGATTTCCGTTTTTAGTTCTGTTACATTCTCTCCGTCATAAATAACAATGCTGTTATTATCGGTGTTGCCGAACGGATTACCGTCCCCGTTATTTACCCATACCGCAAGATTTCCGTCAGTTTTCGGAGCAAAGCTGTATCCCTCTTTGCTGTATATCATATTCGTGTTTTCAAACTTCATCGTGTCGGGATTGAATTTTGAAACTGCGATACCGATATTATCCGTTATTTCACTGTTGGCGGTGTCATCGGTAAACTCCTTTGTCGCCTGCTGATATATAAGGAATATATCGTCACCGCTCTTATACAACTTCGGTGCAAGTTCGCTGTACACGCTGTCATTTATTCTTTCGGGTGTACTCCATTTGCCGTCCTTATAGACAGACGTTACAATATAGCTCTGATTGTTTATACCACGGCTCTCATCGGTATTGACCGTTGCAAGTATCGTCATATCTCCCGAGGTCAGAATATCCGATGAAGAAAACTGCGACATATTTCCGGCGATAAGACCGCTATTGCTGTTTGTAAATTCCGCAGAAGCACTCTCTTTTACAATATCGTAATTGTCTATATCAAATATTTCTTCTATCGGCTCTTGCTGACTTTGCGCCGCATAAGCGATACTGTTCAGCACATCAATACGTTGCTCTATTGTAGCCGTCATCATACTTTGCGGTTTTGTATAAAGATTTCTTGAGCCCTTGAATATAGTGTAGTTATATGTAAACCACAGCACATTTGCCCTGAGCCCCGCCTCGCCTTTTATATCTACCGAGTTGACGCCCTTTGCGTTTTTATCAGGGCTCATAAACGTGATTTTAATCGGCATAGCAAGACTGCCGTACACACCTACATTTGCGACCTTGTCAATGCCTATTCCGGCATAAGGCTTGAAATACGGCTCTACAGTAAGCTCCAGAACAGTATTGTTTGCAAATCCGCTACTGTTGCCGTTCTTTACCCAGCTCATATCAAAGTTTCCCTCGACAGAAGCTCCGGCTTTGATATTTACAGTTACAGGAATTACACCTACAAAAAACTGATGTGAAAGTGTTACCGAATAATCTGCGGTTACTATTACGTTTATACCGAGCGTATAGGTGTCCTGTCCGGGCTGTATCTTCGCATAACCGCAACCGACTATCGTCAGATCGAATCCGTCCTTTAATCCCGGCAGCTTTGTTTTTCCGTTACTTTTGATATACTTGCTCTTCAGCTCAGCTAAGGATTTTGCTTTCAGCAAAGGACTTGCGTTCTTCCTTGAATCCTTCAGCTTATCAAAAGAATCCTTATAATCAAAGAATTTGCTGTCAGAATCAAGTACATCCTTAGTTATGCCTACACATATCCTGATTTCATCGCCGGTGCATTTAGCATATAATGGGAATGACGGGACATCAATATTCCACGAGCCAAGCCACGAAAGGTCATCGCTCGGTGCAATCGACACGCTTCCTGTTGAAAGCTCAAAGCTGTTTTCACTCACCTTATTGTCAACCGCTTTAAGATTGACTCCGTAGTGGTTTCTTGAGCCGTCCGAAAACTTTTCAACTATCCATAGAGAAGAGCTTTCGTTAAGCATAGATGTACTGAGCTTGATTTTCTTTGTGCTTGATGTTGTCAGGCGCTTCTTTCCGTCATACACCTCGTATGTAGCATTTTCATTGCTGTCGGAAGCACAGTACAGATAGAAATCATAATTTTTTATAACCCCATATTCTTTTCTTACAAGATCAATGGTTTTCGCACCTGTCAGCACCTCTGTAGCCTGAAAATCATTTACATAATTATTGATTTTTCCGCTTGTGTATACCGTGTCTATATCGGATTTTTCGCTGTAATAAACCTTATCGGCATAACATTTCTGTGCAGTGCCGACAGGGTACATGATTATCGTATTGACATCAGCCGTCAGTTCATTTGCCGAAATATATTTGTCAACATATTTGTCGGCTGATACTTTCCATATTCTTTCAGCAGACGGAAAAGAAATACTTGCAAATCCCCCTGTAGCTTTACGGCTTATTGTATCGACAGAAATCGTCGCATTCTTTATCGGATTACCGTTGTTATCAACTATTTTAATATTGTATGAACTTTTTGTGCTTATAGCAGGCACACTGTAACCGGCAGACTTAAATACAATATTATTATCTTTTGCGTATCTTTCCGCTTCAGAGTTAGTATTACCTCTTATGACAAGCGATGAATTACAACCCCAAAAAGCTTTTTCGCCTATGCTTGTCACACTGCTTGGTATCGTTATGCTTGATAAACTTTTACAACCAGAAAAAGCACCGCCGCCTATGCTTGTCACACTGCTCGGTATCGTTATGCTCGTAAGACTTGAACAACGATAAAAAGCTTCTTCACATATACTTGTCACACTGTTTGGTATTGTTATGCTCGTAAGACTTGAACACCCATAAAAAGCACTAACGCCAATTCTCGTCACACTGTCGGGTATCGTTATTCTTTTAAGGCGTAAACAGCACCAGAAAGCACTCCAGCCTATGCTCGTCACACCATCTGGTATCGTTATACTTGTGAGGCTTTCACAATCGCTGAAAGCACTATCGCCAATACTCGTCACACTGTCGGGTATCGTTATACTCGTAAGGCTTGCGCAATGATGAAAAGCTCTATAGCCTATACTCGTCACACTGTCAGGAAGCGTTATACTTTTAAGACCCGAGCAGTCAAAGAAAGCATAATCACTTATACATGTCACACTGTCAGGTATCGTTATTCTCAACAGATTAGTGCAATGATTAAAAGCACTATCGCCTATACTTATTACACTGTCAGGTATTTTAATATTTGTAAGTTTTTTGCAGTCTTCAAAAGCACTATTACCTATACTCTTTACACTGTTCGGTATATTATAACTATCATCAACTTTGCTTGGAGGATAACATATCAGCTCTGTTTTATCCTTGTTGAAAAGAACTCCGTCTAAGGATGAATAATATTTATTAGCTTCAGCGACATATATTGCTGTAAGAGCTAAACACCAAAAGAAAGCCTTTTCGCCTATACTTGTAACGCTGTTCGGTATCGTTATACTTGTAAGCCTATTACAACCGTAGAAAGCCTCTTCGCCTATCCACGTCACACTGTTCGATATTGTTATTCTTGTAAGGTTTCTGCAATCATAGAAAACACCTTTGCCTATTCTCGTCACACTGTCCGGTATCGTTATACTCGTAAGACCTGTACAATAATGGAAAGTATAATCGCCTATACTTGTAACGCTGTCCGGTATGGTCACGTTTGTAAGGCTTGTGTAATGGTTGAAAGCGTTATTACCTATACTCGTTACCCTTCTACCATTAATGCTCGCCGGTATATCAACCACATTCGCATTACCTCTATATCTTGAAATTTCAACCGTTCCATCATCCAAAACAATATAATCAAAAGTACCGTATGTATATGTATCAGCACTGGCGACAGTCGCCACGCTCTCCCTTACAAACGGCAAAATATCCCCCAAAGGCGTACCCAGAACGGCGAATGCCATCACCGCCGCAATAAGCCCTGCAGCAAATCTTTTAAGTTTCATAATACACTCTCCTCGTCATATTGCAAAAGCAAGTATAATGCTTATAACTATTCATTTTAATGATACCACTATTTGCCGAAATGTCAATATTTTCGACAAAATTAACACGCAAAACAGCAAATTGTGTTTGAAATAATAAATATATTAATATCATTATATTTAGATAGCCGTATTATAAAATGCTACTGCATTCCACCTCCTTCCCCTCAATTCTCAAATTCATCATAATTCATCAACCTGTGCATATTCTGTCTGTTCCGCCAAAACCCCTTGGTAATGCGGAAAAACGCAGTTTTTTATCGTAATCGAATCATCACCTTGATATTTCCATTCACGGAAATTATTTTCAAAGCATATACTACTCTTGTATCAACCATAATATACCATAAATTTACATAATGAGGTGATTTTTAATGTGTGGAATAGCAGGTTGGATAGATTGCCGCAGACTGTGCGACAGCGCCGCAATAATGCGTATAATGGCTCAGACAATGGTTCCGAGAGGCCCCGACAGCGGCGGCTTCTACACCGATGATAACTGTGCACTCGCCCACCGCCGCCTTAGCGTCATAGACCCCGCCCGAAGCGCCCAGCCTATGACCCGTAAAACCGCCCTCGACAGCTACACTATCGTCTATAACGGCGAGCTTTACAACACCGCCGAAATCCGCTCTGAGCTTGAATCTACGGGCATTGCGTTCACCTCCTCAGGCGACACGGAGGTACTGCTCTGGGCATACATCACCTGGGGCGAGGCGTGCCTCGACAAGCTCAACGGAATATACGCCTTTGCCGTGTGGCAGGAAAAGGAAAAACAACTCTTCCTAGCCCGTGACAGAATCGGCGTGAAGCCGCTGTTTTACTACGAATACGCAGGTGGTCTTATCTTTGCGTCCGAGATAAAAACGCTCCTCGCCCACCCTATGATAGAGCCGGTAATCGACCGTGACGGCATCGCTCAGATAATGCTTTTAGGTCCTGCCCGAAAGCCGGGAAGCGGCATCTTCAAAGGGATCAGGGAGCTTCGTCCCGCCGAGTGTGCCATGTACTGCCGATGCGGTCTCAGAAAGCGCACCTACTGGTCGCTCCATGCCCTTCCCCATAAGGAAACCGCCGAGGAAACCGAGCAGCATATAGCCTACCTACTGACCGATGCCATAAAGCGCCAGCTTGTCAGCGATGTTCCGCTTTGTACAATGCTTTCGGGCGGTCTTGACAGCAGTATCATAAGCGCCGTTGCCGCCCGTGAGTTTGAGCAAAGCGGCAGGCAGCTCACCACCTATTCGATCGACTACAAGGACAATGAAAAGAACTTCCACAGAAGTAAATTCCAGCCCGATATGGACGCACCGTGGATACGGAAAATGTCAGCGTTCATCGGCTCTAAGCACATCAATGTCGAGGTCGATACACCTGCTCTGACCGACGCTCTGAAGCTGTCAACCTATGCCCGTGACCTGCCCGGAATGGCAGACGTGGACAGCTCTCTGTACCTGTTCTGCAAGGCTATCAAGGGCAACTTCACCGTTGCGCTCAGCGGCGAGTGCGCCGATGAAATCTTCGGCGGCTATCCGTGGTATCACAACGAGGAAATTCTCTACAAACCGGGCTTCCCGTGGGCTTGCTCGACCGCATCCCGTGCGGATCTACTCTGCGAGGGGATACTGGGCGACATCGACCCGAATGATTACGTCAACTTCTGCTGTAACGAAACGCTGAAGAACACCGAATATCTCGACACCGACAGCCGCAAGGACAGACGTATGCGTGAAATGTTCATGCTGAACTTCTATTGGTTTATGCAATGCCTGCTTGACCGCAAGGACAGAATGAGTATGGCTCATGGGCTTGAGGTCAGGGTGCCGTTCTGCGACCACAGAATCGCCCGTTACGCTTTCAATATTCCGTGGGAGATAAAAGCGGCAGGCGGCAGGGAAAAAGGCATTGTCCGCCGTGCTATGAAAGGTATACTGCCCGATGACGTGCTTTGGCGCAAGAAATCGCCGTATCCAAAGACCCACAACCCGACCTATCTTGCCGAGGTTATCCGCAGGATGAGGGCGGTGCTTGCCGACAAGGATTGCCGCATTACCGAGATCGTCAGCCGTGAAAAGCTGTTACGGCTGTGCGACGATCCGACACTGTTTGAGGGCAACTGGTACGGTCAGCTTATGACCTCGCCGCAGATCTTTGCATATCTCTTGCAGATAGAATATTGGCTCAGGCGGTATGATGTGAGGATTGACAGGCAATAAACAGAAAAACGGACATCGGTAAATGCCGATGCCCGTTTCAGCTTATAGGAAAAGTCTGTTTTATATAAAATAGAGTGGATTCCATATCCCTATAAGAATGCTTTGTTGGCTTTGCGACCACAATCGCAGGGAAGCAAAACAAACAGAGCGTTCATTTAAAGGCAAGGGTGATAGTGCGAGGCAAGGCGGTTGATGTGCTTTTTGAGAGGGTTGTGGGAATGGAGAGGTTGGTGGGTGTAAAGCAATCCCTCCGTCTTGACGGCAAAAAAGTTTGCAACATAAAAATGGTTGGCATATTGCAAGCAGAAAGCAATAATATCAAGGCTTGTGCCTTGCCGTCAATCCACCTCCCTTTGACAAGGGAGGCAAGTGTGATGGTGCAAAGCAAGGGATAGTGCGGTTTTGGGAGGGTTGGTGCGGGGCGAGGGATTATTGTCCTTTTACAATGGTTGTGAGAAGGGCTATATTCGGTGCGACGAACCGACACTGTTTGAGGGAAATTGGTACGGTCAGCTTATGACCTCGCCGCAGATTTTTGCCTACCTCTTGCAAATAGAATATTGGCTCAGGCGGTATGATGTGAGGATTGACAGGCAATAAGCATAGAAAACGGGTATCGGCATTTTACCGATACCCGTTATATTTTACTTCTTTGTTCGGACTGTCAACAATATCTGCCGATTTTCTCAAGAACGGCAATAAACCGCTTGTCATCACGGATAGCGTTATATCTGTCCGCCTGCATTTTATCGTACAATTCCTTGCAGTCCGTGAAATCGTAATTCTTGATAGTATTGAACGGACCATATTCGAGATTATTTACAAGCAGAGATGTGTGCCGTGCATTTTCGGGTAGCGTATCTGACATTACAGCAAATTGAGCCGCTTTTTCAAGACTTGATAACGCGAGCTCATAATCGCCCTCAGACATAGCCAGATCAGCAATATACCTATGCGTAATTGACACTGTACCGCTGTAATTAAGATAATCGCCGTCATCAAATACAAGTTCAAGAATCGCAAGCGCCTTTTTCATTATTTCTATTCTTTCCGCATCGGACATAGTTTCATTCCTGTATCCGAGGTCAGCCAGATTTATTAACGCACACCAAAATATACTTGTATACCACTTTATTGCACGTTTCAGATGTGTTTTCTGCTGTTCTCCCTCATATAAATCCCCGAGAACTACTGTATCGGTACATCCTATATTGGGAAGCTTCTTAGCGTATTCAATCGCCTTTTCCTTTTCTCCGAGACTTGAATAGATATAGCAAAGCTGCTGAGTTGTTTGGTTAATAATCGCACCGTCTGTGCAATGCGATAAAATACGATTTCCTATTTCGGCAGCCTCACGATTGAAGCTGATTTTTTCTTCTTCGGACAATCCCCGACCGTCTTTGTATTCACAGAATGCCAGTTGATTGACAAGCCTGAATTGAAGCTCATAATTTGTAGGATAGATTTTTACCGCATCACGCAGTAGCAGAATATTCTCATAGATCAAGCCCTTTGAGCCATTCTCTTCAAGCTGTCCGAGCAATTCTTTTAGCTGTTCCTCGCTCCTCCAACTCTCCATTCCCATAAGCTCGTCAAGAGTAATTTCAAAGTAGCTCGCAATAGTCGGCAATAGCGTTATATCGGGATAAGTCGTTCCGTTCTCCCAGCGGCTCACTGCCTGTGCCGACACACTTAGAACATCAGCAAGCTGTTCCTGTGTAAGCTCACGCTGTAATCGGAATTTCTTTAGGTTTTCGCCAAGTTTAAGCCCTAGATTTAGCATAGTGTTTTCCTCCGTACTGTTCATTTGGAGCTCCTGCTATAATAATATTCGATTTCAGCAGATTTGTCTATAGCTCGTTTGTTGAGAAGAATTCAACTATAGTGAGAGTGATTGCCGGATGCTTACCGAACTTTGTTGATATATTATGAAGTCTAAAGTGCTTTTAATTTATACACATATAAGCTGAACCTAAGTCATATGGAATAAACCGTTCCGCAAATTCTATTACCGACTTTATTTGATTATATCTCCGGTTATCCTCTCCGTTTGTTCCCTCGATTATATCAATGATTCTTTCGTTTTGCATAAAAGTCAGTTTCCAGTGGTATCCGTCAATAAGTGCTTTACCGTGATTATCGGAATCATAGCAAAACAATTCAGAAGCCGCCGGGTTAATAATATGACCTGCCGTTTCTTTATTTATCCGAAACAGAATGTCATCATTGCTATGGAGAGGTTGGTGGGTGTAAGGCAATCCCTCCGTCTTGACGGCAAAAAGTTTGCAACATAAAAATGATTGGCATATCGCAAGCAGAAAGCAATAATATCAAGACTTGTGCCTTGCCGTCAATCCACCTCCCTTTGACAAGGGAGGCAAGGGTGATGGTGCAAAGCAAGGGATAGTGTGGTTTTGGAAAGGCTGGACGGAGCGTAAGATATTGAAATTGATAGAAGTGCTATCATAAAAGCTTCTAAGGCATTAACAATCCCCACCGTCACGGCTCGGAATAGTTTCAGAATCGTAAAAGCAGGACTATCTGAATACTGTACAGCAAGTCGAAAAACCTCTACAGCCGTGCCACCTCCCCTTTTTCGAGGGGAGGCAAGTGTGATAGTGCAAAGCAAGGGATAGTGCGGTTTTGGAAGGGTTGGTGTGGGGCAAAGGGCGGAG
>ERZ780157.4124-NODE-4124-length-11342-cov-3.020112_pt1 | contig 11342 bp, 10 predicted proteins | sample MGYA00511169_ERZ780157 | MGnify/ENA primary metagenome ERZ780157 (study PRJEB29588, sample SAMEA1965149) | human gut metagenome | biome: human gut; feature: human-associated habitat; material: faeces | place: Denmark | collected 2008/2010 ... | reverse complement strand
AAAATCAAGGGTTTACGGAACGGTGGTATGAAACGGCGAAGTAGATTTTGAGTCCGGCACGTCTGCCAATTCCATCATTCCGGCTTATTTACACCGACCGTGCGCGAATCGGTACAGTGTTATTTTATCACAGCTTGCGCGATTTTGCAAGAAGAATTTGCGGAAATTTGCGCATGACGGGATTCGGGAAGGGGATTGCGATGCGCGCCGCCGATCTTCCCGTCGGAAGATCGCTCTTTCCCGTGCAAGGAGTATTTCCCGGTCAATCGGCGCCACACCTCAGCCGCGCCGCCCACGCAGGAATTGTGCAAGTTCCGCCGCTTTCCACTCGCGCGCAGCGGAATCCGTGAGCTGCACTGTTTGCCGCATGTGCGGCGGGGTTTGTGAGTACGTCCGCCACGCGGCGGAGTTTATGAGATTCCGTTGTCCTGCGTGCGCTCGGCGGCGGATTTACTCTGCGCGCGGCGCATACCGTGCGGGGAGGGGGTGTTTTCGAAATCTGCAAATCGAATTCCGTTGTTTTAACAACGTAAATCAAAATCGAAACGGAAAAAACACATACTTTCGGAGCATTGCTGCCGTGTACCGTTTGTTCCCGCGTCAAATGATGGAGTCGAAGCCTCCTCGCCGTTCCCGGATTCGCCTCTGCGCCGGATTCCCTCAGCTTGAGCACCTACGCAGTTTCGCGCCCGTGCCCGTGCCCGCCTTTCCGTGCCTCGTGCCTTCCGTTTCAGTATTTCTGCACCCGCGTACCTGTGTCCCGTCTCTGCCTTTCTGCGTCCGCGTTCCTATATTTCCGTGTCTGCTAAATTCGCCGTGTTCGCGCATTCGGCTTCCGAAAATCAGTAGCGTATCCAGCCGACGGAGCCGAGCGTAAGGTCCATTATGAGAAACAGCACCAGAAACGCCGTCAGCACGCAGGCGATCGCAAACAGCACCGACTTATCCTTCTTGAGCGATTCGATATATCTTTCGTATGATTCCTGCATTTCCGCGAGCCTTTTTTCGTAGGCGCTTCTCACCTCGTCAAAGCCGTCCGATGTCTCTTTGTGAGGAATCCCCCGGTGAGGAGTTTTCTCCTTCGCGCTTTTGCCGCTCAGCATGGTATCAATCGAGCCGCCCATCGCCGAAACTATGAGCGAGATCGTTTCAAGACGCGGATCGGCGGTTTCACCGCTGAAAATTTTTCTTATCGTGGAATCCGGCAGCTTTGTCGCGGCGGACAGATCCGCCCAGGACATTCCGGTCTCTTCTTTAAGATCCGACAGGTATTTTCGATTATTATCAGGTATTTTCTCCATATTTTATCAAACCTTCCCCCGTATTTTACAAGGTGCCGCAGAACTTTACCGACCTTAATAAAATTATGACAATTCCTTTTTTCAGCAAAATCTGCTATTCTGTAAGCGGACAGGAAGCCGGAAGCGGAAAACGTGTAATCGGCCGGCCGCACGGTTCCGATTCCGTCCTCTCATGCGAGGATAAAAGAAAACCTCTTATATCCATTATACATAAAAACAACCATATAGTCAAGACTTTGCAAGAAAAATATGCAAAAAATACCGATGAAGTGAGCAAAGAGCGCTTCCGTCTTCCGAGTCCGTGCAGTCGAAGAGTCCGTACACGCTGCGGCACGGTCCGGGCCGCTGCCCGAGGAAGGAGAAAAAATGAACGTTTTAGTCCGATTTTTAGACGAGTACGCCACCGCCATTCTTTATGCAGGCATTACCGCATTTGCAGGTGCTGCCGGCGTTGTGCTGAAGCGCATCGGCAGCAGGTATTTCAGCAACCGAACTAAAAGGAGAGTCGTAAGAAATTGCATAAGAGCAGTCGAGCGTGTTTACGGGGATCTGCCGGAGGAGGAGCAGTACCGAGAAAAGGTGAAGGCGGTGGCAGAAACCCTCGAGGTAAAGGGGATACGCATTGCCGAGATCGAAACGATGCTGCGCATCGACGAAGAAGAGGAGGCATCCGCGCGCGGCGTCGTGCCGGAGCGAAAAAAAGCGCACCGCAGTGTCGGGATAAGGCACTGCGATACGCGGGAACCATGCCGGAGCTCGCACAGAATTTTGAGACCGGGCATATTCAAGGGAATCTCACGCTGCTCCGGACGTTCGGCGAGGCACTGCATTAAGAATTGAATAAAGCTGCCGCGGGCGGCGGGCGGAAATGGTGCGCCGGGGAATTCCGCCGGAGGGGGAAGCGATCTCCCTCTCCGCGGGGCAGCTTCAATATTACAAACTCGGCTTAACGTCGGGTGACACGGTAAGATAACGTGCAGTTACAGACTAATGTTATACCGTGCTCGGCTTCGGTTTTACGTTGGAGTTTAGCGCGGTGCGCTAAACTCGCGGACACGGTAAGATAACGTGAAATTACAGCTTAATGAAATACCGTGTCCTTTTGCCGGCGGAGTTCTTTCCGTATGCATCTCCGCGCACGGTTGATGTGCCTTTCGAAATCACCGCTGTTCAAAAGCTCCGTCAGTACAAACTGCTCGAAGGTCGGAACGGTGCAGGAGTAAAAGCCGAGCTTTTCACGGAATGTCCCGATGAGCTTTTTCGGAATGACCATGTACCCGATGCGCATCGAAGAGGAGATCGTTTTCGAAAACGTGTTCAGATATATCACATTGTCCTTGTCCGAAAGCCTGAACAGCGTCTCAGTCGGCTGCGCGGATACGGAAAATTCGGAGCCGTAATCGGATTCTACAATGAAGCGTCCCGCTTTGTCCGCCCAGCGGATGTATTCGTAACGCTTGGACGCCGAAGCCGTTATCCCGCTCGGAAAGCTCTGATACGGCGTGGTGTGCAGCACATCCGCCTTCGACGCCGAAAGGGCGCTGCTGTCGATCCCGTCCTTAGATAAGGGCAGCAGCTCGTATTTCACTCCCGCCGCAGCGTAGATCTGCCCGATCTTCTCGTAGGACGGGGATTCGATGGCGAAAACCTTACCCTTGCCGAGCAGACCGACAATGAGAGTGTACAGATACTCCGCCCCCGAGCCGACCACGATCTGCTCGATATCCGCATTCATCCCTCGGTTGCGCAGAAGATACTGCCTTATCGCACTGCGCAGCTCCGTGCGCCCCGTGTTCGGGGATTTGTCAAGGATCACATCGTAATATTCGGTGATGACCTTGCGCATCGTTTTGCTCAGAACGGAAATAGGGAACCCCGGATACGATGCGGGGGGTGCCTTGCGTTCTTTCGGCAGAACGGGCACCGGCGCCGACGAAGCAAAGCCGTCCGCCGGACTGAATATGACAAAGTATCCGCTTCGCTCGCGGGACTCCGTGTACCCCTCGTCGCATAAAAGAGAATATGCGTGCTCCACGGTTATCGTACTGACACCGAGCTCGTCGGCGAGCAGCCTCTTTGACGGAAGCCTGCTGTTGTACGGGAACACTCCCGACGTGATGTCGTCTCTTATCTGCCGGTATATCTGCAGATAAACCGGTCTGTCCGTATTGTTGACTGTGTAATTCATCTGGATATATTATTTTCTCCGTTTCTGGTTATTTTGTATCATCAGTTTATATTATATGATATTGTTACTCAAATAGCAAGGAGAAAATGAAAATGCTGAAAAATACAAAAAGAAGAACGGCAATATGGCTGTGCACCACCGCTGTGCTTACGGCTCTCAACATAGCCATGAGTTCCTTCGGAGTCCCCGTCCCCGGCGGACATCTCTATATGAATGATATCATTATATGCACCGCCGCCATTCTGCTCGATCCGCTCGCCGCGTTTACGGTAGGCGGCGGCGGCGCTTTCCTCGGCGGTCTGTTCTTTTACCCGGCGCCGATGTTCGTCTCCCTTGTCACACACGGCTTGCAGGCGGTCGTGATTTCCGTGTTTTCGCATTACGTTCTGAAAAAGCATCCGGTGCTGTCTTCGGGGATCGGAGTCGCCCTCGGCGCGGTGATCATGGTCGTCGGGTATTCGCTCGGCAGAGCGTTTATCTACAGTCCGCCCGAGTACGCTCTTCTCAAGCTGCCGTATCAGATTCTGCAGGCGGTCGTCGGTGCCGTTTTCGGGATGGTGCTGTGCTGGAAATGCGGAATACACAGGCTGTATACCAGAGGCGCCGCAAAGGAATGACGGCGCGGTGAAAACAAAAAAACGGTCGGATTTTCCGACCGTTTTTTCTTGGAAGGCGCACGGTGATGAGGGGGGAGATGTAACATATCTATTGTAATCATACCCTCGCTGCCCGCCGGGAAAAATTCAAATTCTTACAAAAATGCAGAAAATATGATATAATGGGCAGCAGAGGATCGGCAAGCGGATTTGTCGGCAGAGTAACATTCTCACGGCAACGGACGTGAGACGCAAGGCAAAATTCAGAACGGATTGTCGAATTGACGGAGGAAAGACCGATCAACGTTTTATTACAGCGTATAGAATAGGGGTGAACCGAAAATGAAATATGAATTAGGCGACAGAGTGCGAATTATTGCAAACGGGCAGACAGGCTCTATCTGTGATGCTGAGGTAGTGGACGGGCGTCCCGTGTATATTGTGGACTGTGCAGGTGAGTGTGAAAGTGAAGAGACACAAGATTGTGTTATTACCGTGGAAGAAAATGAAATAGAAGCGATCTAAAGACAATCACACATCTTTGCCGTCAGCGGCTTTCCGCTGGCGGTATTTTTATGCCCAAAGGAGGCGTTTTGACCGCGACACCCGGCGGAGGAGGCAAGGCAGATGCGGCGGAAAAGACTTCTTGCCGATTTTGCATAGGATACTTTTTCTGTCACCGATTACCTGACCTGCCTGAATTATGGTCGATTGGGTTTCGCTTGTTTACAAAGCAAGTGTATTTTCACCGAAAGTTGTGTTGTTACCTTATAAGCTGAGTTTTTATGTGATTATATGACAGACGAAAATTTTCTGTTGACAATGGAAAAAATAGCTTATAATTAAAATAAACAATCAATGATCGGAGGGAAAGACAAGTGAAATGCTGTGAATTCTGCGGAGAAATAATGGGCTATAATGAAAAGTATTGCCGCAACTGCAACCGTATGACAAAAAGTAATAACACCGCACCTTCGGACGAAGCTGCAAAAGAAATTGCAAAAGAGGTTAAAGAAGAAATTGCAGAAGAACCGGTGAAAAACGAAGAATCCGTCTCCGAAAACAATAATGCGAAAATTTGCTCGCGATGCGGAGCAAAACTGCCTGACGAAGCAAAAGTCTGCCCTATCTGCGGATGTAAAGTCAAGACTTCAAAAAGGATATCTTATTATAACAAAATAATTTTGATTACGGTAATTGCCGGGCTTGTTATTATTGCTTCAACACTTCTGATTTGTTTTATCGGCAATAACCGGGCATCTGCGAAGCGAAATTCATATGTTGAAGAAGAACCGATATTTTCAAGGCAGAAAGCGCATTTAGAAAATGTGCTTCCGGAAAAAATCGTTAAATCCGAAGGTATAACCGGATATGAATTTTCGATTACACTTGATGACTATATAAAAGCTTACAACGAGCAGCTTGCGAAGGAATCAGATAAATATGTATATGATCTTTGGAAATTGGACAAATCAAATATGGAGCATACTACAGAGAAGTTCGGAAATATAACCGTAGATAAATACTCTCTGATTTTAAGCTCTAAGGCTGCTGTAGGATTATGTGTCAACAGAAACACAAAAAACATTTTCCAAATTGATTATATAGTCGATAATACAAGATTTTCTGGCGAGTTGTTCGAAAGAGCGTTCTATCCGATATGTGCTGATGCACGGCAACAGTTTAAAAGAATAGCCGCTATTTGGCAAGCGGGGGAACCGCTTATCGGTTATAATAAACAAGGGGGCTACGCATTGAGAATATCCGTATTACAAGTGGAGTCTACGGAAATGTATGTGTATGGAATATTGGCATGTACCCCTGATTATTATGAAAAATCCAAAACAGCAGGACAGAACTGACCGATACATTATATTAAGAGGTGATAATTATGAGCGTCTATTACATATACCGTATGACATGCGATACCGGAAATGCACCGTGCGTGACGGATATCAACGGCAACAAAACAGGGATTTTGTCTCTGGCATGCTGTAAAGGAGGCCAGATACGTCATTACGCGGACGGCAGAACGGCCTATGTGAATACGGGACTTCGCAAGACGGTAGGAGAAAACTTTATTTCCGAAAAAAAGAAAAAGGCCGGGGAAAAACAGTTTGTCATCGGTATTAAAGGAAACAGAGTAATATATTTGGCGGAAATAACCGAGGTGCTCGAGATGAATGAATATTTCGACAACTGCAAATATCAAAACAGAAGGGACTGCATATACGAATCGGCAGAAAATCGGAATCCGGGAAATGAAGGATTCGAAAGCAGCCTGAAAAGGCGCAAAGATTTCAACAAATATTTTCACGGTGACTCAACGGAATGCGGATGTGACAGGCAGGCAAAAGAACAGCATATCCGTGACGAGCTCGGGAAGTATGTTCTGCTTTCGGATAACTTCAGTTATTTCGGCGGAGATAAAGAGAGAATTATCAGCAGCGCGATAATGAGGTATATGCCGAAAAGGCAGGAAACGAAAACATACCGATCGGGAATCGACGGATACGAAGAAATATCGGATTGTTTTGATAAGTTTATCAAACAAAAGTTTGTGTCTGATACGTCCACGGACAATCTTGACAGGAATAACTGCGCGTCAAAGGGATGCCAAAAATAAAATTCGTTCCTTCATACGCCGCAGCGTATTTCATATTTGCGGAGCAAATATTTCACAGCGAAGCTGTTTCATTTGCCCGTGAGGGCAAATTTCATCACCTCTTCACTATTCACTGTTACTTCTTACTTCCAAAAAATCCTCATTAAAGGGAAACGGCAAGTGAAAAGTGAAGAGGTAATAAGTAAAAAATCCTCATTCTTACGAATGAGGATTTTTTGGCGCAGGGAGTGGGATTCGAACCCACGTGACGTTGCCGTCAAACGGTTTTCAAGAAAGTTGGGGTTTGTTAGTCCCCGCCTTTATCTCTGATTCTATGGCAGTACATTCGAAATCTTTTTCCAAGCCATTTTCATCTTCACTTTCGATTTCCTGCTCATTATATTGCAAAAAACTTATTTTACAATAGTGTTATCAAGACATTATCTTGACAGCATAATGCGGGCATGTTAAAATAATTTGAACGGAACATTAATTATTCTGCGGAATCAGAGCAATGCAAAGCATGCGAAATGCTGCCGTTATGTTACGGTCCGGGCTGTCCGGAGGGAATGCTGCGAAACGGTGCTCGCAGATGCCGGAAAAATACTTATTTTTTTGATCAAGTATTAACCGAAATAGCGAAATAATCGAAATGTGGGGTACATCGATTTGGAAAAGAAACTTTTTTCATATAAAACTACTGCGGGGAATATTCTCCGATCGTATAAGTTGATTTTTCACGAACAGAAAACGGTATTTATTCTGAAAATTCTTTCACTGACGGTTGCGCCCATATTGTCATATATTATACTCTTACTGTCGAAAAATGCTATAAACCGGATTGAGCAAAGCAACTCATCTTTTCTGTATGTTGTATTGTGTGTGTCCGTCATTATTGTGTTAGAGATTGTTTCGGTAGTCTATGACAGAATTCTTTTTTTCTTTTCGGATTTAACTTCATCCGCCTTTTCGGAGAGGCTGAGATCTGATCTTTTAAGAAAAATAGCGGATGAAGTCCCGGTATCAAAGCTTGAAACGCCTGAATTTTTCAATAAGATCGGAACCATTAATGCCGGCGGCATCGAAAGTGTAGTGGGAAGTATTACTACACCCCTTACATTATTGACCTCAATTGTATATTTGGCTATTGCCGTATACACCTCGCTTCAATATAATTTCTATTTGTATTATTTATATATCATAATATTGCCGTTTGTTTTTATTCTTGAAACCATTTCAAAAAGGCATTTTACACTAAATTATGATAAAAAGGATAATTTGCAAAGAAAGGCCGGCGTTCTAAACTCGTTATTGCAAAACAAATCGACCATCTTTGATATTAAGACATCTGACAGTGAGGAATGGCTCATAAACGAAACGGAAAAGCGAAAAAAAGCGGCTTTTCATTTTTCTCAAAAGGAATCTATAATAAGCTCAGTTTTGTTACTGACCAGAGACGTCCTCAATTATGCTTTTAAATATTCAATTTTAATTTATCTTGTTGTAAAATTGTATGAGGGGAGTATTACACTCGGCGATTATACACTTTTATTTGGTCTTACAACTAATTTTATGGTTTGTTCGCGTAATGCGGTTGCGGAGTTCGGCTGGATTCGTGAAAGCTTCTTCTACATGAATCTGTTTTATGACTTTATGGATGAAAAAGAAAGCAAACAGCAAGAACTTCCGAAAGATAGTAAGGATGCACTTATTCATATTAAAAATCTTTCGTTTTCTTATCCCGGGACTGATTCAAACCAATTGAGTGATATCAACTGTACGATAAAAAAAGGCGAGAAAATCGCTATCCTCGGATATAACGGTGCGGGAAAAACAACCTTAATAAAAGTATTGCTTGGCCTTTATAAACCTCAAAGCGGCGATTTGTATTATGACGGCGTTCATTATAACAACATAGAGCCCCATGCATTATACTCCCATTTTACCATAGCATTTCAAAACCATATAAAGTATCCGTTAACGTTAAAAGACAATATTACTTTCGGGCAGTCTGAAGATAATGTATATGATGAGGCGATTTCACGCAGTAATCTATCGGATGTGATTGATAAATTGCCGCAAAAGGAATACACATATCTCAACAAGGAGCTTTATCCCGACGGAAGCGACTTGTCCGGAGGAGAATGGAACAAGTTAATTCTTGCCCGTTCCTTATATCATAACAGGGACGTTCTTGTTTTCGATGAGCCGCTCGCTGCTGTGGATGTAAATACAGAAAAGCATTTTATTCAAACAATGATGGATAAATACGCAGAAAAGACTGTACTGATAGTTTCTCACCGCCTTTCATGTATAAAAATGGTGGACAGAATAATCGTGATGAATGAAGGTCGAATTGTTGAGGACGGTACTCACGAGGAGCTGATGCATTTAAAAAATCACTACTTCCGTTTTTATAAAGCACAGACGGACGGTTTCACACTATCTGAAATGAAAGAGGAAAATGAGAATGGATGAAAAAAACAAACTGAAAGATTCGATTCTGTGTATAACAAAAAGTTTTCGGTTAACATGGAAATACGAAAAGTCATATTTCTTGTTTGCTCTTCTTTCGGCCGTTTTAAACTCATCATTGGCAACACTGCCGCCGCTTATCTTTTTGCAAAATGTATTAAACGGCATTGCCCAAAGAAATATTACGGCTCGGCAAATAATTTTTTCGCTTGTGGCTGCGCTCATTTATGAGGCATTGGCTCTTCCGATTGTTATAATGTTAGTTCAATATTTGCGCAAATATATGACATATAAAGCTTCTCTGCGTTATTCTGAGCATGTTTACAGAAAAGTTATTGCAATCAAAGCGGATTTGCTTGAAAATTCAGATACATATGAATTATACAGACGAGTAAGTAATCGGGGATTGTCTTCGTTTGAAATCTGTCCGAGCAGTATTATAGGCTTATTGATAAATATTATTTCTATTGCAACAATTATTACGATGGCTTCAAGGTATAATCTATGGATTGCATTGATACTTGTTCCCATGTGTGTATGTCAGTATTTTTTAAACAGAAAAATAAACAAGAAAAAAATCTGGTATGATAAAGTTCAGGAAATATTATATACGAAAATGCAATCCATAAATAATCTTTTTATCGATCGTAATGCGCTTTGTGAAATAAAGGTATTCGGAACATTTTCGTTTCTTGACAGCAAAAGAATTCATTTTTTTAATGCCGAAAAACATGAGTATATCAAGCAAGCAACGATCAGCACGAAATCCGATTTGATGTTTGAAATTGTTAAACAGGTGACATACTATTCTTTGTATATAATATATGCATTTATGGTATTCAGCAAATCGATTTTGTTCGGAGATTTTATTTTTCTTACAAGTAACATTTCCAAGGTGATGAATTCCGTTCATTCGATCATTGGTGCCATATCCGGATTCGTTACAAATCAAGAGTATTTTAATGAACATGAACTGTTTTTTTCTCTCCCGGAAAGAGCAAACGGAACGAAGAAATTTGACGAAAAGGATCCTAAAAATATTTTGACCGATAAACTCTCTTACGGATATTCTGCGGAAAGAAAAGTTTTAAATTCACTCTGTATGGAAATTAAAGAGGGTGAAAAAGTATGTGTATTCGGTGATAACGGTGCAGGGAAAACCACACTTATAAAGCTTATATGCGGTTTGTACGAGGACTACAGAGGGAAGATTCTTTTACAAAATAATGAGAGGCATTCATACGAGAAAGATGAAATAAGAAATCTTTACAGTTATGCAATGCAGGATGGTCCACACTATCCGTTTACCGTAAAAGAAAATATATGTATGGGCAATACCGCCGATGCCGATAATCAGAATTTATACGATAAAGTTTGCTCTGTCAGCGGCATCAATCAAATTGTATCTCAATTGAGGTATGGTGAGAATACATATTTGAACAAAGAATATGACACAAACGGTGTGGATTTATCCATTGGTCAATGGCAAAAGCTTTTAATTGCAAAAATCATGTTCAGGAACAAGGAAATATTGATTTTTGACGAACCGACCTCCGCTTTGGATCCGCTTGCGGAACAGGAATTTATTAATACTTTGTTGTCATGGTATAAAAACAAAACGGTTGTTATTATTTCTCACAGAATGACATTTGCATCTATTGCCGATCGGGTATTTGTTATAAAGGACGGAGCAGTTGCCGAGCAAGGAACACCGAAACAACTTCTAAACGCAAAAGGGCTTTTTTACGAGTATTTTAACACACAAAGAAGTCTGTATTTTTAGAATAAATCTTTTTTATGGGAGGGACGGAAAATGTTGAATGTAGACGAAATAAAGTTGTTATCGCAACGGTTATATACAAAGAAACAGATTCAAAGCATTATTCCCTGTATAAATGATATATCGCTGTGCGATATGAAATGATCCTGCGGATCATGAAATATTTTGCCTTGCGGCAAAATGTGAAATAAAATTCGTTCCTCATACTCCGCAGGCATATTTCATATTTGCGAAGCAAATCTCACCCGGCTGAAAGCCGCCAGATCACCTATTCACTATTCACTCTTACTTCTTGCTTCCAAAAAATACTCACTAAATGGAAACGGCAAGTGAAAAGTGAAAAGGTAATAAGTAAAAAATCCTCATTCTTACGAATGAGGATTTTTTGGCGCAGGGA